>OGMW01002251.1_pt1 | contig 13494 bp, 10 predicted proteins | sample 1573281 | NCBI WGS metagenome assembly OGMW01 (sample SAMEA2581907, study PRJEB24529) | metagenome | biome: Human gut stool | place: China | collected 2011
CAGCAAAACTAATGTATGCGAAGGGTGAATGATACGGATAATTGCGGAAGAACCGCGATTTTGAACCGTAATATTCAGTCTCTGCCCACAGGCCTGAATGATCTTTTTCCAGTACTCTGCACGGACTTCATGAGTGCACTGATCCATAGTCTTTAGTCCTCCCTTGAAAAAATCTATTGTTTTTCTCAAGTATGCACTAAAAATGGATTTAGTGAAAGGCGAGTGGTTTGACCTTTACTGCCGATCTCAAGTTAATGCTTACATTTTGCCTATATATCTGGATCCCAAGACATCAAGTCTTCTAGCAGTTCTAGTTCAAACTGTCACTGGGTATCCGACATATACAGAAAAATATATTCTAAATACCTATAGACATTCAATCTATTGGACTTGGCATTTTTCACAAAAATGTATATAACTACACTTGCAGATGCTCCCTTTTTGGGGAGTATCTGCAAATAGCCAGTTCCTACGGACCTACTGTAAATGGATGGATCAAATTCTCAACGGCATTGTTGGATATAACGCATCTACCCCTGTTTGGAACTTTCTATTTCCCAACAACCCTAATTGAAAATATTTGAATAACAATCTTTGCAGAATATCTTTATCAATTTCCAAATTTTCGAGTTAGTAACAACATTATAGAACTGTAAATATTTTTCAAGACTCTTCTCTAATTCATTTATGCCTTCTTGCTTTTTTAAAATTTCTTTTTTAGCCTGTAATACCTCCTCTTGTAATTTTTCCTTTGAATATTGTAATTTCTGTATGTTCTCATATACCCGCTTTTCTTTTATAGACTTATATTCATTCAACTCGTTGATTAATTCATGGGAAATATTATTATCGAATGACAAATATTCCATATCTATAATTATACTATCAATATTATCATTAATATCTGATATCATAAGTTGGGGAGAATCATGTAAAAAAATATATATTGATTCAGCCTGATAGTTACAATTAGTTACAAAATTCTTTTTTATCCTATCTTTTCCCTTTAACAAATATATTCCCGATATTTTGACTTTACAATTACAATTCAATATATCAATTCTTAGATCACTAATATATGTACAATGAGAAAACATCAAAGAAAATTTGGATTTTATGGGATCTATCCAAAATAGCTTACTTCTATCTTCTGAAAATTCCGTACTCTCCATTCCAGTCCAAAAACATTTAATAAAATAAAATTTATTTATATACTGTTCCAGAGTTGGTTTTATCATTGCCTCAAGTACTCTATGATTTACCTCTTCAGTAATTGCAAAAATATATTGATAAATATTTCCTTCTTTATGATAAAATAACGTTTTTCTTCTTTCATTTAAGACTACAGATTGATCAATCGGATATTCTGTTTGATCTAATTCTTTAATTACACAATCAACCAAAGCAATTTGCAAATTCAAAGATTTAACCATTTTTTCAAAACTGCTTCGTGTAAAAAACTTTAAATGCGTATCATCCAACAATCCCGTATTTCTATACTCGAATGAATCATTTAATAAATTGTTTATTATAACATTATGAGAAATATTAGGTATAGATATAATAATCATACCTGATCCGTTTAAAAACTCTCTTGCTTTATTAAGAATTTCTGTAGGACAGTGCAGATGCTCTAATACATCTGCAAAAATAATATAATCATATTTTTCTGATTTTAAATTATGACACCACCTAAATGATTCTATATTACCTTCGATTGGACCAATACAAGCAATATTAGAATATACTGCGGCTTCTCTACCTGCCAACTCGTCTATCTCTACAATATCTACTATGCATTTCTTTTCTTCTTTTAAATACTGTGTCAATCGGCCATTAGCAGAACCAAATTCCAAAATCCGGGAATTCGGTTTAATCAACGCAATTATTTTCGGATTAGTATCATTCTCATCTAAATCCAATTTAAAATTATATTTTCCCATTATTATACCACCACTTTAAAACACGCTTTCCCCAATACGTTACCCTATATGAGCTCTATATCTGCTTACTAATTTGATCCAACCTTTCTATTATTTTTTCTGCTGATTTATCCCATGTCCATTTTTCTTTAACTTCCTGAGCAGCCAGTAATCCCTTATTTCTAGCTATATCCTGATTATTATAAACATAACGCATCAGTTCAATTAAATGCTCTTCACTTGGATCTGCCCAGCGAAAACCTTTATAATATGGACATTTTGCCTCTGCCTCAATAAGATTCTTGCTCTCAAGAAGATACCCATTATCATTATTAAGAAACTCTGTTTGTGCACTCCATCCTGTTGCTATGGTAGGTAATCCACATGCCATTGCCTCTAAAATCGGCATTCCCCATCCCTCACCTCTTGTTGGCAATACAAAACAATCTGCCGATGTATATAAGGTTGCCATTTGATAATCTGCAATTTTCTGATTATAAAGGAATAATATATCAGGTCCATTATCCGGCAAATTTAATTTGGCAATTTCTCTATTTATGTCTACACTTGGATCATTATTTATCACCTTGCAAATTAAAACAACATCATCCTTTTTACTAAACGCTTTACTATATGCTCTTAACAAAACTTCTGGCGCTTTTCTTTCTCCCCATTCAAAAATAGATAAAAATGTATATTTATTATGTTTTTTATATGATTTGATATGAGGATTAAAGAAGTTATAGTCTATACCTAGGGGAATCGTATAAATTGGAACCGTAACACCACTCTCTCTAAATGTTGAAACATTAAACGAAGATGGAACCCATATCTCATCCATCATATTTGCCTGACGCACCCATTCATCTGGAATTCCCGTAGTCTCCAACATTGTAAATCCAATTTTATATTTTCCCGTATTTCTCTCAAATACATCCCCCTGTCCATAAACAATTTGCGGCAGATTATTATTAAACTCCCTTTGTCTAATTACATTTATAATGTAATTATCACTCATCTCAGGTTCTTCTACAGGAAATGGAGTTCCTTTTCCATAAACATATTTATAGCGAACATCTACATTCTTCGCATCTAAAGAAAGCATCATATTTTTTGCTGAAACAGCATAGCCTGATGGAAAATTGACAATAGAATTCCAAGCAACACCTCTTGTATACCGTTGCGTTAAATCCTTGTCCCATATCTTTTTAAAAGTCTTTTGTGACTTTTTAAACATATCATTAAAACTAACTTTATTAATATTAGTTGAAACATTTTGATAATGTATCAGCGTAACTTCTCCACAACAAACACATTTAAATCCCTTTTTATAAGTAGCTAAACAATAGTCTGTATCTTCAAAATACGAAAAGAAGGATTCATTAAGTCCCGGTAACTGCTCTAATAAATCTCGTTTTATATAAGCACAGGCAAATACCACTCCCTGTACTTCTCTATTGTCGGAGTACTGTCCTATATCCTTTTGTCCTCCTCCAATTTGTTGCCCCCAGTATGTTTCCGGATACATATATGTTCCCGCATGTAAAAATTCATCTTTTTCATTTTTCAAACGGCAACCAACTATCCCAATACTTTTATCACTATATGCAGTTTCATGAAGTTTTGCTAACCAATTATCCTGTTCTATTATTATATCGTTATTTAATAAAACCACATCCCCATCATGAAGTTTAGACAATGCTACATTATTTCCTCTTACAAATCCCAGATTTTCTCCATTTTCAATTATCTTAATATTATGAATATTATGTAAATATTCTAATGTGCCATCCGTACTTCCATTATCAACAACAATCACTTCATAATTTTCATACTGCGTATGTTCAAATAAAGAAGTTAAACATTTTTTTGTATAGTCTAACCCATTCCATGTTAAGATAATGATTGAAACCTTCTTATTCATACTACTGTTCTCCTTTATCCTTCTTTTGCAATGCAAGTGTCAATTTATTAATCTCATCTTCTAATGCGGCATTTCTATCACACAGTACTTTTATTATTTCCATCTGTTCATTCAAACTTCTTACTACACTTGCATTATATTCGATCTGCCGATTTACAATAATATTTATATACCAATTTCCTAATTTTTTAATAACACGTTTTATTAGCTGCTTTACTTTCTTATCTGATTCCGTAGATACATCAGTATTGATTTGATATAGACCATTTGCCTCTTGTACTTCCCTTTGCATATTCTCTACCATTATTGGTAAGTAAATACCTGTATTTCCCAAATTATCATCTTTAATCAACATATACCGATTTACATATTCCAATAAATCTTCTGAGTCTACACTCTTACATAATGATATAAATTTTATCATTTTTTCCTCCAAAATTCTTCTATCAATCTTTATATTTTTTCTTTAGCCTTGTATTATATTCCATTCATGTTCCATTCTAAAGATTCCAACATCCTCATAAGAATTTAGAATTTGTATCTTTTCTGTTCGCTTTAAATAATCTTGTGTAATTCCTTGTATATTTTTTATCTCTAAATCAAGATAATACTCACCTGGTAATAACCCTATCTTGTTTAAACAGATTTGAACTTCTCCGTCTTGTATAAGATTATAATTTTTCATACGGTCTATTTGAGTATTAGTTCCATAGCAATATATACCATCGTTTCTTGAAAAACTAAAACCAATTACTGCATCTTTTACCGGCTTCTTTATTTTATAATTTAATTTCAAAATCACATCATCTCCCGTGATAAATACGTTTTTTTTCTCCCCATCAACTGACATAAACGAGAGTTCTGTAATTTTTACATCCCCTGCTCCCCAGCGCATAACTTCCTGCTGCTCGATCTCTATTTCAGTATTATCACAAGTCCCCTTTTCATCCTGTTCTTTTTCAATTTCTTCTAAAGTGGAACTATGATTTTCTAACGTATCTTGCAATTTTTCTGACATATATTTTAAATAGCCTGCATGCACATCATATACCTTTCCTTCCGCTCTTATCAACCCATCATGAATCCATATACTCCTGTCACAGATCTGCTCAATCTGCCCCAAAGCATGAGATACTATAACGATTGTAGTCCCTTCTGCCTTAATTTCCCTCAACTTATTAAAGCACTTCGCCTGAAAATTAGCATCCCCCACAGCCAGTATCTCATCAATCAGTAGAATATCTGCATCCACATTAATAGCTACAGAAAAGGCCAAACGCATATACATCCCGGAAGAATATGTCCTTATCGGATTATCGATAAACTCCTCCAACTCAGAAAAAGCAATAATGTCATCCATTCGCTGGTCAATTTCTTTCCTTGTCAAACCAAAAATAGACGCATTTGTATAGATATTCTGCCTTCCGCTCATATCGGGATGAAAACCGGCCCCCAACTCAATCAGGCTGGATACTCTGCCTTTCATCTCGATGGTTCCGGAATCCGGATACATAATTTTAGTAAGCAACTTTAATGTTGTACTTTTTCCGCAGCCATTATGTCCGATCAGTCCAATGGCTTCTCCTTTTTTTACCTCAAAGCTGATTCCCTTTAATACTTCCCGTTCCTCATACTTTCTCCGTTTACTGAATAACGTGAGTTCCTTTAATGTATACCCTTTATCTAAAAATACCTTGAATTTTTTTGTTACATCATTTACTTCTATCGCATTTTCTGGTTTCACTTATAACGCCTCCGCGAAATGTCGCTTTAATTTTCTAAATACAGTAGCTCCAATAATCAGCATTACCACTCCAAATACAACTGCATGGACCAATGTTCCCAGCTCCGGCACCTTTCCATAATATAAAATATCTCGATAAGCAACAATAACTGGTGTCATTGGATTCAGATTAAACAGCCATAAAATCTGCTCCGGCACCTGATCGACAGAATACATGACCGGTGATAAAAACTGCCAGGCCATGGTAATAATCCCCAAAAGGTATTCCATATCTCTCAAATATACCGTAATAGCAGAAAACATCATTGTCATACTCAATGCCAAAATATATTCTACAAGCATAATCACAGGAAGATACAGCATAGCGATCAGGCTAAGGCCTTTTCCCGAAATAATAAGAACAGCCAAAACAACCAGTAAAGACAAAATCATATTTACAAACTGACTGGTAACAAACGCAAGTGGAAGGATTTCCCTTGGAAAATATATCTTCTTTACCATATCCTGCTGCGCCCAAATACAGCTGGCTCCTCCGGCTACCGATGTACTAAAAAAAATCCACGGAATCAACGCTACAAACAAAAACAGGTAATAATCCTCGATTCCATTTCTCATAATAACAGAAAAGACCAGTGTATAAACCCCCAGCTGCAGCAGCGGATTAATAAAGGTCCACAAAAAGCCAAGTGCAGAGCCTTTATATCTTCCCTTCAAATCTCTCCGCACCAAACTAAATATCATTTCTCTATATGCATACAATTCTTGAATTGTTTTCATTCTTTTCTCATCCTTCTATCAACATTCTATACATCTCAACTGTCTTTTCCCAGCTGTACTCTCTACGCACATAATCTCTCGCAGCACTCCCCATCTGCCTCTGACATTCTTCATCTGCCACAAGCTGGCTGAGATATTTCGCAAACTCCTCATATCCTGTATAGTAAAATCCGCCCTTACTTTTTTCACAATGCTGCCTCAGCACCTGACATTTGCCATTTACCAGCACAGGTACGCCCAAAGCCATGGATTCAAGTACGGAAAGGGACAGACTTTCATATTCTGATGGAAGAATCAGCGCTTTAGCTCCTGCCATCAGCCCATACTTGTCCTCCTCGCTGATATAGCCCAGACATTTTATATCTGGATGAGCCGGATCCTCTAACATCATTTTCCCCACCAGAATCAGTTTTAAAGGCCCTGTGGTTTCTTCTTTATATTTCTCAAAGAACTGAAAAAGCTGCTGACAGTTTTTCCCTGTATCAATCCGTCCTACATAGATTACATACTCTTCTTTTATCCCATACGTCCGATATGCCTGCTCTGTGTTAGGTGTCTCAGGAACTTCAATTCCGGCTCCGGCAATCACATGAGGCTTATTCTGAAGAGAAAACATCTCCTCAGCAAAATCCTCTTCTGCCTGTGTCAGATAGACAATGCCTCGTGGGCTTTGAAATACCTTCCGATACATCGGAAAATAGATACAGTATTCGTCATGAGCCGTAGGAATCAGAATTGCCTTTTCAGGACATTTCTCTATACCTGCTGCTGTTGTATAATAAAGGTACGTTACAAACAGGAATGCATCATAATCATTTCTGTGATTTCCGATATACTGGATCAATTCCGGACAGTAAGGCCCCTGTTCTCTCAGCCAAAGCTTCTGAAACAGCTTTTTTCCTGCCATGGGAAGATGGGTCATAATTCCATTGATCAGTCTGAACCGGCAGATATTCCGTGGTTTTCTGACTGCAAACCGCCTCACCAGTACGCCGTCCAGCATTTCTTCCCCTGGTTCATAATATGGCTTCCACTGATCATAGTCCAGAGCAGTAGTTGTCAGCACCTCTACCTGATAATACTGGTTCAGATGTTCTGCCAGTTTTTTCGTATAATACTCAGAACCGCCGTTTACTTCCCTTCCATACCGCTGATTAATAATTGCGATTCTCTTGTTCTTCATAGATCTCCCCAATTCTTTCCACTATAATCCCTGAAATTCGCTCCATGCTAAGTCTGTCCTCAATATAACTTTTCGCTCTATGAGCCATTTCTCTGCCATATGCAGGATCCTCATACAGACGTTTCATATAAGAGGCTGCCTGTCCTATATCCGGATCTGCCCAGCGATTTCCTTTTTTGAAAAGTCCAAGATCGTTTTTCAGTTCTACCAGCTGACAGTCTACCAGACAGGCTGTATCCCTTGTCATAAATTCGGTATTAGAAGACCAGTTGGTCGCAATTGTAGGTGTTCCCAGCATCATTGCCTCTGCAAGCACCAATCCAAAGCCCTCTGCCCGATGCAGGGACACTACGGCATCTACACAGCGAATCAAGCTGTTTACATGGCTTCTGTCCATAACCTGAGAGATAAAATATACATGGGGATAATCCTCCAGTTCTTTTTTCAGGGCATTGATCTCCTCATCTGTACAATTATTGATCTTGATTACCAGACCTGCCTTATCTTCTCTGGTAAAGGCTTTTTTATAAGCCTGTATAACTGCCTCCGGGTTCTTTCTCTCTGTCATGCTGGTTCTGTCATACATCATAAGAAAAAGATACATATCCTCCGGAAGTCCAAACTCTGACCGTTCATAGATCTGATCCAGTCTTGTTTCTACATGATATGGTACTGTTTTTACCGGAAGCTTTGTCTTTTTGCGGACTGCTCTGCTGATAAATTCAGATGGAGTCCATATTTCATCCAGACAGTGAAAACATGGGATCCATTCCTCCGGAAATTCTTCCAATTCCCATAACCAGAACCCAATATTATAATGCCCGTCCCATACCTTTTGCCCCAGCTGCTGAAATGCAAGCCCCAGCTCATGGGGATTGATATGAATCAGGTTGATATTAAAAGGAAGATCACTGCTGATTTTCCCGGCAAACTGCATATCAGTGCTGGACATAATTCCCAGCTGATCATACTGATATACAGAATATGGCATTCTGCTGTATTCCAATTCTGCTGCTACCAGACGACAGCTTTGCCCCAGTCCGGTATCAGCCTTTATATTGCCAATGAGATTTATACCATCTGCAAAACGTGTTCTGTCAAACGGTTCCACAGCTACATCCAGGAGCTTTTTATGGCTTTGGCGTATGACTCTTCCCTTCATCCTGCGAAGAAGTTCATGTGGAAACACTTTTAAAAGAACCGGTTTTAAGTGATCCGTTGTACTTACAATTATTTTTAACAGACTCATTTTATTTTCCTATTCTTTCCTGATGCTTAATACCTTCCATACCCATCCGGCCTCTCTCTCTGATACCCTTCCTCCTCCAGTGTTGCTGTTGTCTGCCCTTCTGCTACACCTTCCGTACTTTCCTTCATAAAAAGAATCTTTACTGTCATGAAAATAAGCTTCAGATCCAAGCGAAAAGAATAATTTTCAATATACATCAGATCCAGCTTCAGCTTGTCATAGGGAGTAGTATTGTATTTGCCATAAATCTGGGCAAAACCTGTAAGCCCCCCCTTTACCTTAAGACGATAATCAAACTCCGGCATATATTCCCGATATTCCGCTGCAATCTGAGGACGTTCCGGTCTTGGCCCTACTAAAGACATATCGCCTTTCAGTACATTAAAAAGCTGAGGCAGTTCATCCAGCCGCACACGGCGAATTACTTTTCCCACTGGCGTGACCCGCACATCCTTTTCGGCTGAAAGCCTTGCCACTCCATCCTTTTCAGCATCCTTTATCATGCTCCTGAATTTATAAACGCAAAATTCCTTTCCGCCCATAGTCAAACGGGTCTGCTTATGAATCACCGGAGCACCATCCTGAATCAAAATAGCCAAGGCAGTTAACAGCATTAACGGAGAAGACAGAACGATCCCAATCAAGGACAGAACAATATCCATAGTTCGTTTCATCACCTTCTGCTCAAAGGTAAATCCCTGATTCCGGGCCAATAATAACGGACTGTCGAAAAGGTTAATATCATCCGCCCCGCGAAGCATAATATCTGAAATTTTAGGCAAGATATAGGTACGTATGGAGTGTTCAAAACAGTATTTTAAAATATGATTCCGGGCCTGACATGGAATATCTCCGATAATCACTGAATCATAATCCTGAATCCGGCTGGCAACATACTCCATCCCTTTTTTTACATTTACGGTTTCACATATATTATATTTGTCATCTCTTGTGCGGATCTTATTCATCAGCCCAAACGCCGGACGTTCTCCATAAATCAGTATCATTTTTCTGGGCGGAAACATTTTGGAATAAATCCACTGAAAAAAGCTAGCCCACAATACAATGACTGCCATTTGCAGCACGGTTATGATAAATAATGGTCCGGCATTTACAAAATGACGGTCCAAAAGGCAGATCTGAATATAAGTTATGGCATTAACGCAAAAAAGGCCCAGTATCTGTGAATAGATAATCTCCCCCTTTCGCAAATATCCCACCTTTAAACCGCCATAAATATGGACAAAAAAGAACAGAAGCACTCCATACAGAGCCACCATCAGCCAGTTTCCCTTTCTAAAAAAGGGAAGTTCGATATTACTGTTATAATGGTACAGCCAGACAACCCAGTATAAAGCCATCTGCATAGCAATCACTGTAAGAGAGGACATAAATTTGATAATACGTTTAAACTGCTCTCTCTGATTCATAATATACCTTTTTCCTCCCTGTTTCTGCACATGATAAACCTCAATACAGTATAGCATTTAACGCTTTCAAGCGCAACTTTACAATAACACTAAAAAAATGGTTTTTCTTTAAAAATTTATTAATTTTGCTACATTTTCCCTGTATCTATATAAAAAGAAAGATCCCTGCAAACCCTGTATCATCAGGCTCAGCAAGGATCTTTTCTGTTTCCTTTTTCATACTCTTTATTGCTATACCATTTTTATACCAACGTATCTCCCAGCAGCTCTCTATATTCCTTCATCAAACCGGAAAATAATGCCTGTTCAGAATAATACGTTTCAACTCTTTTTCTCGCCCGTTTTCCCATTTCAACGCGCTCCCCTGAATGTTCTTCCATCCATCGCAGTGCCTCAGCCAACTGAACCGGGTCTTCCGGAGGCACCGTCAGACCTGTTTCTTTGTGGATACTGACCTCCGGCACCCCGCTTTTTAAATTTGTATTCACCACAGGGAGCCCATACGCCATCGCCTCCAGCTGAACCAATCCAAATGCCTCACTGCGCTGAGTAGAAGGAAGCACAAAAACATCTGCCTGCCTGTAGCACTGTTTCAGCTGTTCATCCGATATCTTTCCCAGAAATGTCACTCTGTCCTGTATATTTAATTCCTGACATTTCTGCTTCATTTCTTTTTCCAGAACTCCATCTCCTACTACCGTAAGATGAACAGAATCCGAAAGTTTTTTTACTGCATCTATTAAAACAGAAATCCCCTTATAATATACCAGACGGCCTACGAAAAGGATTTGAAGGCTATCATTATCTCTTGAATATCCATTTTCTTTCAGATAAACCGATCCATCCTGAAGAATATCCTCACTAACTGCAAACGGCACTACATGACACTTATCCAGATAAGGCTTCAGGTATTTCGATCCTTCCGCTATTCCTTTTGCCCCTACAAAAATTACATCTGCACGCTTTAGAAAGGCTTCCATGATCGGCCGATACAGAAACATCCATTTTTTCTGCTTAACCACATCACTATGCCAGTATGCCGCTACCTTACCTTTATATCCAGACAGGAGACAGGCCAGATCCCCTAACGGGAATGGCATATGATAGTGTACAATATCCATTTCACGGGACATTTTTCTTAATTCCCATATAAAAGAAATGGAAATTGGAACTGACGCCACAACGCCAAAACTTCCTGTCCGGCAAACCTGTACTCCGTTTACATTTTCAGATCTTCCTTTTCCCTTTTTCTGACATACCAGAACCTTCAGATCTGTTTTTTTATTTAGCCCCTCTGATATAAGCTGCAATGTTTTTTCAATACCGCCCACTTCCGGATAGTACAGCTTATTTACCTGAAGTACTTTTATCTTTTTCATATAAAACAAAACTCCTTTTTGCCCTCTACAATCAGGAATTCTCTCTCCCTATGGAAATTCCCATCATCATGAAAAGCATTACAAGAGGCATTACCATAGGAACGCTTATATTTACAACCGCCTGTACGCAGTAACAAACCACACCAAATACAAACGCCATAACTACCGGTTTCTTTAAACCTGTTCGGATCATATGATACAAAGATGTTCCTAACAGAGATAAGTAGGAAATCAAACCTACAATGCCTATCGTAATCAAATATTGCAGATATTCATTATGGACATTTTCAAATTTCTGCTTACTGATACTTATCATTTCTTCCCAGAAATTCTGAACAGTAATCACTCCAAAAGTATCCGGACCGTATCCAAACAGTTTATGACTTAATGGAAAATCACCATATATTTTCAGAGCCAATTTCCACACATATCCGCGTCCCGTTCCCCATTCATTATCAAGTACAACATAGTTGGAAATAGACCCATACCGTTCTCCATTCCCTGCAATATTAGCGTCATAAAGAACCAAAAGAACTGCCGCTGCAGCACCAGCCACTACAAGCAGCCATATATATCGATACAAATTAGTTGCTTTTATTTCCCGTCCCATACGTTCAGATTTACAATTATACAAATAAAAACCTGCCGTAATTCCCCACAATATCAATACAATAGCCCACATCCCCGGTATACGGGTAAAGAAATTAAATATACCGCTTATTTCCTGTACACGGTCTCCAAATACAGCTTCGATTTTATCAATAGCAAAAATGATGGTTAAAAACGTTGAAATAATTACTAAATATGACTGAATTCCTTTTCTGTCTACAAACAAATACAATGGAAGCAGTCCCAACAGCGCAAACAATGCCAGATATGCATTATCACTGACACCCATAACCATAGCTGTTAATGCCATAACCAGACAAATATAATACCATATCTTTCGCCCTGTTTTCTTCTCAGTAGAAAATAATACAGCGCTCACTCCCATTGGAAGGGCCAGATATGACGTATATGTGTTAATATTTCCCAGTGTGGAAACAAAAATATCGTAATCATCCGGAGAAATCTCCTTCTTAAATCCCAATGGGTCCAGATTAAAAAAATGAAGAATTCCCAAAAAACAGACGATCAATCCTGCCCCCAAAAACACATCTGCATACCATCTTTTAAATTCCAGACAGCGCGTTACAAGGAAATAACATATAGTATACAACAGGATCAGGAATAATCCGCAGTACCGTCCTTCATTTCCCCAGAATGCCTCATATAAATATTCTGACTGAAGGGTAGAGATCACTGCTGATAATGTAAAGGCAATCATAGCCCAGTCTACTATTGTCAGGGAGGATAGCTTTATCTCGCTTCGGATTTCTTTCATCACTTCCCCGCCATAAAGAAGTCTGTCCCTGCGAATATAAATAACAGCCGTTACAACTGTAAATGCTGCCATTCCTATAACCATGGCACAATAATAATAATATTTTACGACCAGGATATTAAAATAATAATCCTGAAACACAATGGGAAGGCCAGCCAAAATTAACAGGGTAAATATACCCACAATTTTGCTGTTGGTTCTGCGCCAGTCACTTCTGAACTGACTGATCTGCGCTTCCATTGAATATGAGCTTTGATTTTGTTCCATTTTCAACCTCTTTTCGATTTTACTTCCGTGTGGTATATTCATTTTCACGCTCTACAGTATACCATCTTGCCCATAAATGCGCAATGTATAAGGTGTTTTCTTCTTGTGATTCTCCTTGTAATTCTTCTTGCGTTCTTTCATGTTTAAACGGGCTTTTATCATGCCCCGCGTCCAAGTGACGATAATTTTCCTTATCGGAAGTATAATCTACTCGTAATGCAATTAAGGAATTTCA
>OGMW01002254.1_pt1 | contig 13488 bp, 9 predicted proteins | sample 1573281 | NCBI WGS metagenome assembly OGMW01 (sample SAMEA2581907, study PRJEB24529) | metagenome | biome: Human gut stool | place: China | collected 2011
CGTTTAAGAAGGCAGTATCTTCTCAGCTGTTACCACAAACATGCATGAAGACTCTTTTTTTTTCGTATTTGCTTTTCGCCGGGAGCGGCTCAGAATACTCATCCCCCGCCCCGTCGGGGCGCAGAGCCTATAATGGAAAGGTTGTATAAAAAAGCTGATTTATTACTGACCTCACGCCCATGAAAACCCTTCGTCTGCTCTACCCTGATTTTGCCGCGGGCGGCCTTGAGACCTACTATCTCGGTGCCGCACTGCTTGATGTGATTGTGCCGCCCACGCCTGATGCCCGGACGGTGCGTGTGGCGATCGAGCCCCCTGCCGGGGGCCACTACCCGGTCACCGACGGCATTTATGCGGCCGACGTGGTGGTGGACGGAATGCGCGAGGCAAGACGCCTTCTTGAGGCGGCGGCTCCCGAACGCGTTCTGACGCTCGGGGGCAACTGTATCGTCTCGGCCGCCCCCTTTGACTATCTGCACCGCCGCTATCCGCGCGCCGGCATCTTGTGGCTTGATGCGCACCCGGATGTGTCACTCCCGGAAAACGGGTACCCCAATGCGCACGCCATGGTGCTGGGCTCGCTGCTCGGGCGGGGTCCTGAAACGCTCACCGCTGAGCTCAGCGCGCCGTTTGCTCCGGAGGATCTCCTCTACGTCGGTCTGCAGCCGGTACTTGACTATCAGAAACATTTCCTAGAGAAGGCCGGTGTGCGCTACAAAACAGACGGCACCGTGAGCGAGGCGGAAATTCTTAACTTTATTGCGCAGCACGAGGCGATTTTTATTCACCTTGACGTGGACGTGCTCGATGAGCGGTATTTCTCCGACACGTATTTTGCCAATCCGGCACTCACCGGCGACGGCTCGGGCGGCGGGCGCATGCGGCTCGGGGAACTTGCCCGGATTCTGCAGCTTGCCGATCAGGCGGGCGTCATTGCGGCGCTCAGCGTTGCGGAGTACCTGCCCTTTTCTGCCGAAGGACTCCGGAATGCGCTCAGCGGCCTGAGCCTCTTCGGAAAATAGTTTTTTGTGTGTGAGCGACGTGGAGCGTTGAGCCATGAGCAGTAAAAAGACAAAACCCGGGAACTCTCCTGCTGCCGCCAGAACCTACCGCATCGGCGACTTTGCGAAGCATCTGGGCGTCTCGGCCGAGTTTCTCAAGCACTATGAGGAAAACGGACTGATTGACGTTGTGCAGAAAGGCGGCGGTTACCGCTATTACGCGTTTGAGCAGTCTGCGAGAGTGATCGAGTATCTGCGGCTGAAGAACTACGGCGTCAGGGTGCGGGAAATGCGTGAGATGCTCTCGCTCGAGCCCGGGGCGGCCATCAGTGCGCTCGATGCCAAGGCTGATGAACTCGAAGCGCAGGTACGCCGTCTCACGCTTCTCATCGAAGAGCACCGGCGGCTGAGTGCCTGGTTTGAAAAACGCCGCCAGAAGCCTGTGGACTGGGAGGTACGGGTGCTCGAGCCCTACTGCTTTCTGCCGCACACACTCAACAAGGCGTTTCTTGACGATGAGCGGGTGTACACGATTCTCAACGACTGGAATGCGTGGCTGCCGGTGACAAAGTCCACGCTGCTGGTGCGCTACCCCTATGCGGGGCGTCCGGAAAGTCTGCAGTGGGGCTTTGCTGTGCCTGAGGCTATTCTCCAACGCTACGGTATTCCCGCCAATGCTTCGGTGATGCGACTCGATTTCGGACGTGCCTTTATCTATCACTTCTCCTCAGACACTGAAGCCTACAAGATGTCGGACATTCTGAACGACACTCACCCGGCATTCCGTCTGCTGCATTCGCTCGGGTTCAGCGTCCGCTCGGACGCTCTTTTCATCAATGAGATGAAGCTCACCGACAGCGATGCAACCGAGCGCCATTTTATGGGACGCGCGATCATTCCGATTGAATAACCCGGGGCCTGAGCGTCAATAAAGACACAGGCGCCCGCGTCAGGACTGCCGGGAGACTCTTCAAAACGGCAGAAACCCGTCTTCAGAATTTATGCACGAGACCGGCCATCAATTCGTAGACATTTTCCGTTGCCGTGGGCTTGAGCGCCTCATAGGCGGCGGAGTAGGAATTGCGGATCATGCCGGCCGCACCGTAGAGACTGGTTGTCTTTGAGAGCGGATAGACGTAACCTGCGGCGGCCTGCCAGGTCGTCATCGTGAGCTCGGACTTCTGCGAGCCTTCAAAGTCGCCGCGACCAAGGGTGACCTTCAGCGTGCCGCCCATCACCGGGATATCGGCACCGATGTTGATCCCGTAGCCGTCGATACCGCTCGGGACGATAAACATCGTCGTCTTGCTCGTCTTGGCGTAATCCTTGAAGTACTGGCCGTAGAAGAAGAACTTCGCAAAATCCGTCTTGTAGCTCGCCCCCAGGTTGTACGAGAGCGAATCTTCGATACCGTAGGCGGCGACATTTTTGTGAGCCTGATTGATCGATTCAAGACCGAAAGCGACCATCAGCGCATCATCCTGATAGCGCACAACACCGCTGGCCATCCGCTCACTCGAGGACTTGCCTTCAATGGCCACATCCTTGAGATCCTTGTCGAGCGTGTTCGGATTGAACGAGTACTGGAACGACGCATCGAAGTTGCCGAACTTCGGTGTGGTGTAGGCCACAACGTTGTCCATGAATTCGTAGCCGAGGCTCACCACCTGAAGCGATCCGCCCAGATCGCCCCAGCCGCAGGAGAAGGCATTGGCCACGTGGCCGAAACGCGCATACGGGCCGTTGCCGCCCACAATCGGACCCATGCGGCCAAACGAGAGCAGCCCGATACGGTCGCCTTCCACATACAGGCGGGCTTCACGCCCGAAGAGACGGCCGTCCTGACCGAGGCTGCCCGTATCCGAGCCGAAACCGCTCTCGAGCACAAAACCGACCTTCACGCCAGGGGTGACTTCTTCGGCGCCTTTGATGCCCCAGCGCGAGCCGATATACTGGCCGGAGGCAAGACGGGTCACGGTCGAGGAGGACTGCCCGACGTAGTCACGGTGCTGAATGGATAAGCCGGTATCCACGACGCCGTAAAGCGTCACGTCAGCCGCCTGGGCGGAAAAGGCCAGGGCGGCAAGAACGGACAGGGTTAACGCATTTGTTTTCATAGTTGAGTCCTTTTCAGGGTTGGGCGGACGGCGCACGAGCGGCTGCCGTCCGGTCAAAAGAAGTTTGTTTTTCTTTCACCCGCTCTCACGGGCCTGCAGAGGCTGCCCTTCGAGGCCCCCCTCTCCCTATCCCTCGGGTGCGAAGGTGTGAGCCCCGTCGCGGGTTCAGTCTGCAGGTAACCGGAAGCGAGAGCGAAGGTTTGTCAGGCTGCCTTGGCGCGGGCGAGTTCAAGCCCCACAAGGCGGCCGAACGTCACCGTACGGCCGCAGGCCATACCGGTGGCAAGGTTCGGGTATTCATTGGCGAAGTATCCGCCCGAGTCATTACCGATCACGTAGAGCCCCGGGATCACCTTGCCTTCGGTGTCGATCGCACGCATATGCTTATCAATCACAATGCCGTCCATCGTGCAGAGAATCCAGCCGGTGTTCTTTGCGCCGTAAAACGGTGCCTTGTCAATCGCCGAGAGACGGTGCTTTTCCTTGCCGAAGTCCACGTCCTCGCCGCGACGGAATAGTTCGTTGTGGCGCGCAACGCTCGCTTTCACGGCGGCCACGGGGAGGCCGAGCTTGCGGGCGAGCTCCTCGATGGTGTCAGCCTTGACGACATAACCCTTTTCGATCAGCCCCGGGAGCATCTTTTCCTTGACAACCTGCCAGGGGATGTTGGGGTCAGCACCGTTTTCAAACGGGAAGAGTCGCGAGCAGCCATGCATCTTGAATTTTTCCGCGTACTGAACCCAGTTCGAGTCAAAGAGCGTGTAGTGCACGTGGCCCGGATTGTACTCATCGGCGTGAAGCGGATTTTCGTACGTGCCCGACTCGTTCATGAATCGCTCGCCATTTGCGTCGAGCTTGAGCCAGGGCTGCGAGCCCATCCAGAAAAAGCCGGAGTCACCGGACTTGATGGTTTCAAGCCCCGGTTTCTGATCCGGACGGATTGCACAGCGGTCAAACTTCATCATGGAGTGTGTTTCATCCATCTTGGCGCCGACCCAGAGGCAGGCGCGGATGCCGTCACCCTGAGCGCCCGGCATGGCACCGGTGCGGCCTGCCACACGCAGATTCCAGGGCTGCAGTGCCTCGACCATCTTATAGTTGCGGGCATAGCCGCCAGTGGCGACAACGACACCCTTCGTTGCGTTATAGCGCTCGTATTTGCCGTCAGCGTTTTCCACGATGCAGCCCGTCACACGGCCGTCCTTCTTCTCAAGTTTGACCATCTTCTTGTTGAAGTCAAAGCGGGCACCCTTTTTCACGGCATAGTCGTAGAGCACATCGGCGATCTTGGGCGCGCCCTTTTCGTGAGAGAGACGCGGGGAGTGGCCCGTGGCAAAGTGCTGATAGCGGGTATGATCATTTTTGTCACCCGACTCGTGCCAGAGTTCAATGCCGCGCTCCTGGAGGCGGTCACCGAGCCAGTCGATCACGGCGCCCGATTCGTCAGCCCAGCGCTTGACGAGCTCCTGACGGATATGGCCGCCCGCATAGAGCGTGGCCATGGCGATGAAATCAAACTTGTCAATTTTCGTACCCCAGGCCTTCTGGTAGCGCGAATCAATGGCGCCCAGGTCTTCACGCACACCGGTACCGACCGAGTAGCGGTCAATACCGATCACCCTGCCGCCCGCTTCCGCGGCGCTTGCCACGGCGAACATGCCGCCCGTGCCGCAGCCCACAACGAGAATGTCCGTGGTGTGCGTGGCAACAATAGCGTTTTCAGCAATCTCGGGGGCTTTGCCGAGCCAGTCACCGTCATCGGTCTCATCAGCCTTTTTGCTGATCACTTCGATCGGAATTTCGCCCTTGGCCTGTGCGATACACTTGGCGGCAGCCTGATGCACGGCGTTGGAGGTGATCGAGGCGCCGGAGACCGCATCGATATCGGCGGACTGCTTCGAGAGCAGCGACGCTCTCAGGGCGGCAGCGGCCTTCTGACCGATACCCGGAGTTTCGTGCGAGACGTCAAGCACGACGTCCGTGATTTTGTCCTTGTCAAAGGTCATGGTGACGATCACGTCACCACCGATACCGCTGGCCCTGGCCGAATAGGTGCCGGGTTTGTAGAGGCCTCCGACCGGAGCACCCGTTGCTACGGCTGCTGCCATGCCGGCGCCGGAAACAATGCTGGTGCGCAAAAACGCACGGCGGGAAAGTTCTTTTGCCATTTCTTCCTCTTAATCTGTATCGAAAACGGCGTCTCTCGAAAGATGTACAACGAAAGGCGTAAGCGAAATTCTGCAACTGCGTCTTTGGCACAAGTCAAGACGTAAAAAATACCAAAAACACGGTATTTTTTAGAGCCGTTGAAGGGCAAAAACAAGGGTTTACCCTGAGGGGAAGCGCCGGACAGTCTCTTCAAAAACACTGCTTTGCCGGGCAGAGGCCGCTGCCCCGGTGTGCCCGTGTGGAATGAGCGTCTGCTCACAGTCGCTTCTCGCTCAGGCGTTTGACGGCCTTTGCCAAAGGACTCAGACTGCTCCGGCTCACCCAAGCTGAGGGTTACCCTCAGGTTCGGGGGGTCTGCGATGATTGCCCTCTTCACGATTGATCAGCGTATACACCCTTCGGGGGAAGGCTTCTGAACGAAATTGGCGTTTTTATACACAAAGAGTCTGTACGTCTTTAATCTTTATTATTAAATACTGATCGTGTTTGTGAACACAACAAAAACGCCCTCCGGAGCGCACAATCGAACTGTTCCAGGCAACATAACGAGGACAGGAAAAATGACTAAACCTCTTAACCGGTTCGGGCTCACCCTTGCCGCGGCGCTCCTCGCGCTCGCGGGTACGGCGGCTGCAGAGACGCCCACCCTTCCCGGCTATACCGCCGGCGCCGAGACTGTCAGGGTCGATGTGAAAGACGGTCAGATTGACGAGATGAGCGGCGTGGTGTTCACGCAGATCAAGAAGCTGCGCAGCGTCGAGCAACTCCGTATGACGCTGCTTGTGCCGCGCACAAAGACCGCGAAACCCGCGGTGATTTATTTCCCCGGCGGCGGCTTTTCGTCGGCAGACCATGAAAAATTTATTGAAATGCGTTATGCGCTTGCGCGGGCGGGTTTTGTCGTGGCAGCCGCCCAGTACCGTCCGGTACCCACAAAATTCCCGGGACTTGTCGAGGACGGCAAGGCCGCTGTGCGCTATCTGAGAGCGCATGCTGCCGAGTACGGCATTGATCCGGAGAGAATCGGGGTGCTCGGTGACTCCGCGGGCGGGTATCTCGCCGAGATGCTTGCCACCACCAACGGCGAAAAAGGCTGGGACAAAGGGGACTGGACTGACGTCTCGAACGATGTGCAGGCGGCGGTGTCGCTCTACGGGCTCTCGGACCTGCGCAATATCGGTGAGGGGTTCAGCGATGAGACCAACCGTATTCACGCCTCAAGCAATGTGACCGAGGCGCTGCTCCTCTATGGACCCGCCTTTGCCGAGTATCCGGGCGGGACGATTCCGTCGGATGAGAAAAAAGCGCTCTTTGCCTCCGCCATCGGCCATGTTGACGGCTCCGAGCCCCCTCTTCTTCTGATGCACGGCTCGGCCGACCGGCTCGTCTCCCCCTGGCAGAGCGCGCATCTTTACGAAGCTATGAAGGCTAAAAATGTCGCCGGCCTTGAATACGTGCTCGTTGAAGGCGCCGGTCACGGGGATCTCACCTGGTATCAGTCCCCGGTGATCGATCGCGTGACGGCCTACTTTGTCAAACACCTCGGTGACCCGAAGGCTGCAAAAGCGGCGAACGGGAAAAAGGACGCCGGCGGGAATCTCTAAGGTTCCGGTAAAAGCCGGCAGTTAAAGACGACGTGCTATGGCCCGGAAGTTTTCCCGGGCCCTTCTGCCTCTACATGAGATATGCTCACGGACTACGAGCGACTTTCGATCCCTAGTACCCGTTCTCGGTAAACATACCAAAAAAATAACCCCAGACCAATCTGGGGTTAGTGGTAAGAGTTCAACTTATTGAATTCTCACTCAAGACAGGTTAGGATCAGTTGGACACTGATTGCTTAGCTTTATATAAACCAAATCTGGCTTTTAATTTCTTGCACTTTTCTCCCATCTTTCTTCTGTGTTTTTTCGATGGAGAACACTTCCACAAGATTTTATACAGTCCATATTTTAATTTATTCTTCCTATAATCAATTTTGTTTTTAAACTCAATTAATTCATCGCTATGTTCAGTGTTAGCTATCGTTTTGTTATCCACTACCACTGCTTGATTTTGGAGATCGCATAAAAGTTCTTCGTAATACGGTGATAGCCTTGCATATTTCCACCACAGATGAGCATAAGGCAAATACGGCTTTTTCCATGGTTTTTCTGAATCACAGTAATGCATAATTTTAATAGCTTTTAAGCAGCGCTTGTACCTGATGCAGCTTTCTTCATCGAGTTCTAAGGACCAATCTTTAACTCTGTTGTTTACAACCCACATTACATTCCATTCATCTGGAATGTACATTACATCTCCATAAAAGTAGGAATTCAAGATATCCTGATCTCCGTACCAATTATTTGGGTATTTTACACTGAAATATCTCGTTTTTGAGATCAGAGACTCTGTAATATCTTTATTTTTTAATTTTTCAATGTTAAATACACATACGCCAGAGTTAAAGTATTTTTTTGAATCCAAGATACCGAGTTTAGTATCAAAATCAATGGTAAAATCACGCCGATCCTTGGCAAACAACCATCTTCGTCTTTCAATATCAACAACGGCGCCGATGCTATTATCTCCCAGATCATACGCAAATAATTTAGCGATATCATCCTCTACGATAACGTCACAGTCTAAATATATAATTTTTTTGAAATTTGAGAGAATTCTTGGGATAAAATATCTCAAATATATAGACTCTGTGTAATGGTATTTGTTGCCAAAATTAAGAACTTCCTTGTTTTCATCAATAAGAGATGCGACAGAAAGAAATCTTATGGACACATTTCCTTTATCTTCCGCTACGCTAGATAACTTCTCCCTATCATCATTAGACAACCTATTATCTAACACCAAGATATCATAGTTATTTTCTTCTGTTGCGTTACAAATAATAGATTGTATTGTTACGCTTAAATACTTTACATAATTTCTATCACAAGAAAAAACTATCGGGATATTATTTTTTTCAAACTTCTCCTTTATGGGGTATACAATATCAGTGTTCTCAATAAAAGACAATGCCCTAGGAATAACGCTATACCCCTGATTTTCCTTGATTTTCCAAAATACCCCGAAGAGATTTTCTGCTAAATACCCAATAAATCTATGCTGGGCGATAGAAGCGCCAGAAAAATCAATCTGCTTGTATACCGAAAGAAGTTTCGGAAACACCCACTCACACAATTCAAAAAATACGCTCTTATGGCAAAGAAATACATTGGACCAGTAATGTATATTTCCACTCAAATATTCATCTAAATATTCAGCCACCTCAGGGTTTTCTTTTTTCAATATCTCTAGAGATCTATCATACATTTTCCTATCAATAAATTGCTGCTTCACATGATAGTCATATGGAGAAATATTCAAAGAATTACTGCAAACGTAAATTTTTGTCTTATCTAAAATATTTTGATCAAACTTTATCAAATCCAACCCAATTTCGTTCTGATAGTTAGATCCTGGAATCTTTCTCCGGACCATAGCACAGAAATCAGGTTCCTTACCTTGTAGATATTCATTGCTGAAAATAAAGTGGCGCCTATAGTGCATAAAACCAAAATAGTTTGGTTCTCCAATTTTCTGGTAATTTTTCCAGCACCAATAAATTCCAGTCAGTTCACAAAACTCTCTATTCAAGAAAGATATATTTTCTCCAGTATTATCTCCTATAGTATTACTTAAAAGCCATTCCGTTTCTTCTTGAGAAAGCGTGCCATCCTTGCTTTCTTTAAAGGCAATCTCTCGCCCCAAATGCATAGGAATGAAGTTATTGTCAATATTATCTAGAAGATAGGCCGGTTTATGATAACCCACCATAATCTTGTAAGATTTAATATCATTATCTTTTGTCATTTTAACACAACACTTAATAAATAATAATTAGATTAATTCAAACTTTTTATCAATAGCCGATTTAAAATTAGTTTTTTTTGTCTCCGACTAAATTTTTTTTAATATCAACTTTTCTATGAGCTTAACAGGATACTTTTAGCTTAATTTAGCAATTATATCACACTTCTTAAGTAAATAGATTTATAATCTGTACTAGATCTGATAGCAAATTGTATTTTATGTTAGTAATATCATCTCAGAGCAACACCAAAAATTTCTCCTGCAACAGATCTAACTCACATCGAATTTTATTCTCCCCATATTTTTATCACTCTCAACACCTGACACTTAACCTCAACATCAGAATTACAAGTGTCTAGCCTGAATATGTTCAGAATCTTGTATCAGGGAAAGGGGATTTTCGTTTAGGTCTCAGTTAGAGAGTTAGTCGCTCCTTTTTCTCTGAGGGGTTTTATAGCTTACCCCATTTCTGTTTTTTAATCATCCAACAAGCTCCACTCGGTCGACTTCAAAATGGTCTCCGAATTTACAGGCAAATTGTAGCAGAACAGCCAACCACTTCTGAGTTGCTCTCGATCCCTTTCGCTGTAGTGCCTGTTATTGCGTGGAAAAACGCTTCAATGCGGATATCAAGGTGTTTGTGCCTAAGTAAAAAGCTCGATCACCTTCGATTTAGGATCAGAAAACATGTGCACATATTTGGGAAGCGAGCCTGAAGTTTATTCCCCGTTGCAGGCGGGGTATATTCACGGGTAGGACTACGCTGGTAGTCCGGACAGTTCCATCCGAGTAAGCATTACGCTTGTTTCTCGCTGTGGAAACAGCTCCGGAGACTCCCTCAGGCTCAGCGTCTGTGTTGACATCACCCCTCCACTACCTGAGTACCGTTATGGCGTTTACCCGCCAGTCTAACCAACGAGGATTTGGCCTAACTAGACTGAAGTGCAGGCTTGCACGAATCGCTTGGACATAACCTTTAGAAAGTCTGATAAATCAGAGGAGACGTCAGTATTACCTGGCAAAATGCTCGTCCGGCTTATTCATTTGCAGATTGATGGCCTCATCTATGAGATCATGGTTGAGAGGCAAAATAACTTTTCGTCTTGGCATGATTGCCTGCTTCAAATTTCCTAAAACAAGAGTGAAATTCCTATTTAGCATGTCAGACGCAAGATTGGGGGGGCAGTCTCACCAAATCCGAATCTCCCGGTAGATGGTATTGTTTTTTTCGCAACAAATTAGTATAAGCTCCTAAGCACTATCACCTAGATTCTCACCATTCGACAGACTAATATTGCACTGAGCATTTCAGACAGCTAGACTAGAACCTATTAATTTATTAAAACGCTTGTCGCAGAGCACTTTTGAGGATCAATCCACAGGTGCTCTCGTTATTTTGGAGGTTCTGTGCTTAAAGCCAAAGGTGCAGCAAGCCGGGCAGCTATGCTCAACGCAGCACGAAAAATTATTCTTGAGAAAGGCATCGAGAAACTCTCACACGCCAATATTGCTCAGGAACTCAATCTCAGTAAAAGTGCCGTGCACTGGCACTTTGCCACCAAAGAGGATCTGCTCAGGGCGCTGGTGGTCGAATATGTTGTGCATCTGGAGACTGAAGAAGCCCGGCACGAGAAAAAATACATCGACGCAGGCTTCACGCCGGCAGAGGCCATTCTGCCTGCCATGCGGGACTGGTACAACGACTTTGAGCTCAACACCCACGGCTGGATCGGCATCGGGGCGGCTCTGATCGGGCTCTCACGACGCGACCCGCAGCTCACGGAACCCATCCGTGAATGGTACCGCGGGCTCTACAGACGGCTTGGCACACTCGAGATTGACACGACGGAAGTTTTCCTTGCGATGATGACCTTTGATGCGCTCTTTAATTCTCAGAAAATGGGACTCACGGTGCTTTCGCAAGACAAGATTGCCGCCGTGCAGGCGCGTATTCTCGAGCAGGCCTTTGCCACGGCACCGGCGCTTCTGGAGAAAATCCGCGCCATTCATCAGGGTTAACGGAGGGCTAACAATAGAGGTCACCCCGCCTGACGGCGGCAATTTGTGAAAACGCAACGCGCGGGCATTTTCCCGAACCCGCAGATATACTTCAGGGAAACTGATTTCTGAGGACGGTCTCTCAGGCGGGCGGCAGGCGAAAGTCTCCCCTGTCCTGAGAGATTCTTTTTTTTCCCGGGGGTAGTTAAAACCCGGTCTGCCCTCCCCGCGTGAGCGCTGCCAAGAGGCAGACCCGCCCCCGACTTCTGGCCTGGGCTCACAAGCTTCGTGCCGGCTTGGCTCCAGCCTTGAGGGCGGCTTTTCACGGCGATTCTGGATTCTTCACGCCGGCTCAGGGCATGCTTTTGGCCTGAGCCTCACGCTCTGCCGCCTCCGCCTTCTGACTTCTCACATACGAAACAAACGGGCGGTCGTAGCGGTTGTGGATTTCAAGAAGGCCCGCCACATGCGGGTCGTTTTTCACCGGTACTGTCACAAAGAAATAGTCACCCACTTTCATGATCCGCCCTTCGGGAAGATCGACTGTCTCTTCCGAGGTGATCGCACGGTCAACCTCAGAGAAACGCTTTTTATCGAGCTCAAGGAGCACCATGCTCATCACGCCCGCTCCTTTGACGGCAAAACGCACGATGCCTTTTTCCTTCACGCAGGGCGCATTCTTTCTGTCTGTGATCAGAATGCCACCGTAGGCCTCGTCGACCTGTGTGATGCAGCCCAGCGGCACTACGATGCTGTTGAGTTTCTCCAGTGTGGGCTTCTCAGCGGTGAGATAAGGCACGTAGATTTTCTCCACAATCTGCTCAATGGCACGCGTAAGCGGTACTTCAAGGTCACTGAGCTGCGGAGCGGCCTTCGCGGGAGCCGCGGCCTCAAGGGGCGCAGCAGAGAGAACAATGCCGCAAAGCGCGGCTGAAAGGGCTGCGGCGCGGACGGTACGTGTAAAGGAAGCGTTATCTCGCATGGCTTCTCCGGCTGAAATTCTTTCGGGGCGCATTCACCTTTTTTTTCGCTCGCGCGGCAGTCCGGCTGCAGAGTCGGCGACGGAACAGGCAGGCCCGAAACGGTGAATACGGTGAATACGGTTTATCTGAAAGTCTAGCGGATTGAACAGCAGGCGGCTCTTGGTGAAAACGAGAAGAGCAGCCTGAAAGGTTGCCCGAGGTGGCGCGAGAGAGGCGCAACGCTGCCCGAACTCGCGCTTACTCTTTGCGAATTAACCCGCGATAAACCCGGCCATACCGAGGCTTCCCGAGACGCAGGTGTTGTTAAAGACTGTCACCTTCTCGCCGCGGGTGGCGCCGAGCACATAAAGGAGCGGCAGATAATGCTCGGGCGACGGGATGGCATAGTGCGCAAAGGGAATCGACTTGTAATCAATCACCCGCTCATCGTCGCGCTTCTCTACCGCCTCCACGACCTTTGCCTGAAAGCCTTCCGCCATGGGCGAACCGGATGGGTTACCGGGTTCAATGCGGTAGAGGTTATGCACGATGTTGCCTGAACCCAGAATCAGCACGCCTTCGCCTCTCAGGGCCGAGAGCTTCTCTCCCACAGCGTAATGCCCGGCGGCATCGAGATAGCCGTTCACAGAGAGCTGCAGCACGGGGATGTCAGCTTCAGGGAACATGTGTGTGAGCACGCTCCACGTGCCGTGATCAATCCCCCAGGTGTTATCAGTCGTCACAGCACCGCCCAGGAGCGCCTCAACGCGGCGGGCCACCTCCGGTGAGCCAGCCGGCCGGTACTGAAGCTCGTAGAGCGCTTCAGGAAACCCGTACATGTCGTAGATCTGCTCAGGTTCGCGGATATCCGCAACGAGGCACCCGCGCGTGTACCAGTGAGCAGACACGGCCAGTATGGCACGGGGGCGGCCAGCCTCGCGAAGAACGTGCTCACCCGCTGCGCGAAACTGCCGGGTGATGTCGTTATCGGTAATAGCGAGCATCGGCGAGCCGTGACCGGCAAAGACTGCCGGCATTCGTTGTTGTAGCATCGCGTTTATCCTCAAAAAAAATTCAAAATGGTAAGTGCCATTTTAGCGAAGGGACGCGAGCGAAAACGCTCCCGTAAGCGCCCTCTCCCCCTTCTGACAAGATCAGCTCACAACTTTGGCGCTTCACTCGCAAAAAACGCCCGTTTGCCTCAAAGACTGTATTTAACGGAGGTGCTGCCGCGAGAAGGTGTGACAGACTGTGTCCTCTCCGGACAATCACCCGGGCATAAATTGCCACCAGGCCGGTGGCTTTGCCGCCGGGAAGCGGCCGGACTGCAAAAAAATCGGATAGGGGAAGCAGGATGTCCCGCTTGCCCCTTCCACACCACCCACCGTA
>OGMW01002261.1_pt1 | contig 13458 bp, 26 predicted proteins | sample 1573281 | NCBI WGS metagenome assembly OGMW01 (sample SAMEA2581907, study PRJEB24529) | metagenome | biome: Human gut stool | place: China | collected 2011
GTGATCAGGCAGTCGCCGTCCGACCTTTCAACCATCTTGGCGAGCTTCCTGTAAAGGGCGTAATTTCGGCACCAGCGCTCGAAAACAGCCACGTCTGTGGCCTTCAGCGACCCCTCAGGGATGTTCGCAAGGACGTTCGTCCACGCGTCCCGAGCGTCTCCTGTAAGCCCTTTGGGCGGCTCGGCAGACAGCCATGGCCTTCCATCCCTGCGAACCGTGGCAGGCACACTTCTCGCGCTCGAATGAACGCCTTTAGCGCGCTTTTCTTCGGCAGAAACTCGTCTTGCGGGCATAAATTCAAGTGAAAATAATCAGATACTGATGTTCGTACGCAAAAAATTGACGGATCAGCACGGTCGCGGGCCTCGGCAGCGAAAAACAGCCTCCCCCTGGGGGTGCGGGTCTCGATCCGCTCCATCGCTAGTCACTCATCTTTCTCCGCGCTGCTCTTTCCCTAGCAGTTTTACGGCTATGGCATTCATGACATAGTGCCTGCCAGTTCGATCTATCCCAAAAAAGTCTCATATCTCTTTGGCCTAAGTTATTCCATGGAATAATGTGGTCAACATCGGTTGCTGCACGCGTTATTCCGCGCCGCAAACATTCAGCGCATAAAGGATTAGCGCGAAGAAATTCTTTTGCTGCGCGCCGCCACTTTCCGGTGTAGCCGCGCGCCGTAGCATTTTCTGTAGTCGCGTGTTTTCCATATCGCTGCGCCCGCAGAGCGTCAATTTTCTTTTGATGCTCCGGGCAGTAATGCGCCGAATAAGCTACAGCTTTACTGCAGCCTGGATAAGAGCAGATATGGAGGAGAGGCATAAGAGAATCCAAGCAAACTCAAGGGAAAACCAGCCCGGCATAAAAAATAACCCGGTGATCTTGGAATCATCGGGTTTACGTTTCTTATGGGTGCAAAAAGGATGGCCATCGGCCACCCCTAAATATGAAACTGGCGTCTTTCGCTTACTGATATTTCATAGTTTACGCCTTATCATCTTTGAAATCAACAGTTTTATCTCTGGCGTAAAAATCGAGGATGTTCTTGAGCATCACGCTCGCGCGTCGAGTCTCCTCACAAAAACTATGCCTGTTTAATCCCAAAGCCCTTCCCAGCCTTTTTACGTGGATTCCCGGTCTAAGGTAAAGCACGCACATCATGAGGCGGTATTTTTCTGGATAAAGAGGCGAACAGAGGGCTTTTTCTACCAGTGCAGCGTCGGCAGGGTCTATCGGGTCATAGCTTTTTGAATCATCCTGATAAAAATCCTCCGGCGCTCCGAAGAGAGCAATCATTTTCGCCAGCATAGAAACGTGGACCTTGGGCCGGCCTCTGTAGTATCTGGCCCAATTAGTGAGCCGGAAATCGAGTTCCTGATCGATCACGCGTGATCTCCTACTTTCCCGGATAAGGAATGACATCGAACCCGCCGCCGTCTTTTTTGCGTCGGGGATAGATAACAAAAAAATCGAACGGGTATTTATCTGCGATCACTTTGCATTTGACCTTGCTGTCATCAAGGAACACGGCCGGAGCTCCTTTCACCTCATGTATTTCGAGTCTTCCATCCGGCCGGAGAACAATAAAATCCGGCGTGTACCAGCAAGTGCCATCAGCGACCTTCAGTTTCAAAGACTCAAACCAGTAGTCAGCCACTCTCCCGCTTTGTTTCTCTCCCTCCAGATACTGCGCGTAACTGGACTCTGTGCGGTTAAGCTCTCCCTTCTTCATCCGGCCTTTCGCCCTGAGAGCGGTGAGGCCGTAGTTCTTGTGCTGCGTCTTAAAAAACATCCCTCAGTCCCCCTCCATCTCCACATGTTTATAAAGCTCGAGGACTTTCTTCAGGGTAGCTTTAGCGTCTTGAAGGTCCTGATACTCCTGGAGGTGTGGATACTTTTCGTAAAATTCGTAGTCACCTATGAATTGCCCAAGAGCGTCGATAATCGTCAAGAGATCATCCTGGCTCAGCTTTTTTGCCATACCTTCATCCTCTCCCCGTCAAAATGGGACATCCTCGTTAGGGGCAGATGCGGTGTTCCGCGGGATATCTCTCCCCTTCGCCGCAGCGTACTGGGCTGCCGTAGTGGACGCAGTAGGCACCGTTCCCTGAGGCTTTGCCCCCAGCTGCAGGGACTCGCAGACAACCTCTGTCGCGTAACGCTCCACTCCCTGCTTATCGGTGTACTTCCGCGTATGCAGCCGCCCCTCGATATAGACCTCAGAGCCTTTCACGAGATACTGCTGAGCGACTTCCGCCGTTTTCCCAAAAACCACGACGTTATGCCACTCGGTCTCTTCTTTCTTTTCACCATCCCGACCCTTGTATCGGCGGGTAGTGGCAAGCGCGAGGCGGCAGATTGCCAGCCCCTGCGCGTCGCTCGTCTTGGGGTCTCTCCCCAGGCGACCCAGAAGGATCACACGATTTGCTGATGCCATGCTGTACTCCTATCCTTACCTTTGATACCGTTTCCCGGGGTGAGAAGGCGCCTTCCTGCCCTCTCTTCTCCCTCGCCGCCCTTCTGTACTGAAAATCTCATTTCGAAGCTCCTGGCGCGTTTGAATCGCCCCCGGACGCCGGCAAATTGAGCTTCCAGCGGAGATACCGGATCCGCCGTACCAGCGCCTCGACGTTCGAGGCCCCAACCACCCCAACGGACGGAACGCTCGCGAAATAAACCGGGTAAGAGAGTGAGTGGTAGATCCAAACGCCCTCCCGATAGGCAACGGCCTCAGGATTCCCCATGGCGGCGGCCGCCATCCCCCACCTATCCATCTGGGGACCCACGGCGCCTTTGATACAGGCCGTCTCTGCCCGGCGCTCAGATAATTCCCTCACTCTTTTCATCAACCCTCTGTCCATGCCGCCCAACTCCTCAAAATCTTCCTCTGAAATCCCGTACGCCTTTGCGATCTGCCGCATTGTCGCCCGCCAGGCCTCGTCTCGGGCCTTTTGGTCTTCACTCATTCCATCCCTACCCCTTCAGATTCCCCCAGTAGGATGATTAGGAATACGGGGCTCACAAACCGCGTTCACTAACCATCCCCTGGAGGAAAACCTATGTCCGTTTCGTACTACCTCAAATCCCTGGCTCTCCCGCCCTCTCTTCTCCATCGCCGCTCCCTTGTACTGAAAATCTCATTCCGAAGCTCCTGGCGCATTTAAATTAGGATGAGAGAAAGAGGAAGCCTTCCCCTTCATCGCCACCTCCCGTGCGGCTCTCGCCCGGCAGGCTCTCTCCCGGCACTTCTTCTGCTGTTCGTGGCGCTTGGCTCTTTCCTTCTCCAGCTCCTCGACCGCTCCCGAGAGAGTCTCCGCGATAAATCTGTTTGAAATCATTTCTTCATGCCCTTAAAGCCATCCTTCCTCAGCCACATTCAGAGCGTCTGCCTGATGAGATCTGGTGAGATCTGCCCCGCTCAGATTCTTCGGCATCAGCTCCATCAGCTGACGTTCAGGAGAGAGGCAGAACTGACCGGATTTCTTCTCGAACCAAAGTTTCTGCCAGATGACCTGACCGTTCTTCCTTTGCTTATCAAGCTTGATCAGCGTGTCGGCTTCCTTATCCCATCCGACGTTCTTTGTTTGGAGACGCTCAGCTTCGTTTTCTTTATCCCGGTTACGGGTAACGACAGCGACGTTATCCGCCAGGTTCGAGATATCGCTGGATCCCGAGATCTCATACCTTCCAGGCGGTGACTTCATGCTTTGAGAGGAAGAGGGTTTACGAAGATGGGCAACCACATGAATATGGGTCTGGCAATCAACCGCGATCCGCTTCAGCTGCTCCACGATGTAGCGTTGAGTCTGGTAAAGCTGGTCGGAGTTATCCCCGCCGGTGAGCATCATCAGGTTATCCACGAAGACGTGAGCGCACCCCTTCGCCGCGGCTGCGTAAGCGACAGCGTCCAAAGCGTAAGCCGGGTCAATCGCTCCCCGGTTCCGGTAGATCCAGAACCTCTTCTCGCACCAGTCGAAGAACTTCTCCACCTTTCCGGACTCCCCGATGGAGAGACCGCGGCCGTAAGCCATACGGACCATCTGCATCACGGTGTCCTTCGGCGCCATCTCGAAGGAGAGAAGGCACACGGCGCGCTTCTTCATCATCATTGAAAGCGCGACCTGGGACATCAAAGCGCTCTTGCCGGCGCCGTTATTTCCCGCCCACACAGTGAGTTCACCAGGTCTCATCTGAAACCTCGGGATCACAGGACAACTAACCCCGCTGTTCCTAAGAGGATGATCCACCTCTTCCATAAGTTCAGCCTGCATCGTTGCGGCAAGGACGATATCTGGTGATGGGTCCTTCCCTGACCAAAAGCCTTTCACGTCTTCTGGCTTCAGAAGGAAATTACCTGCGTTCATAAACTGCCCCTCCATAATTTCTGATGTATCTCTCTGCCTTGGTATCTCCATGAGCCGCAAAGACGACAATAAGAGGAAGTCCTGAAAAGATTCCTTCTCTGGATTCCAGCATTCTCTTCATCCCCTCTTCACCGTCGTACATAACGTGTACCATGCGTCCTTTAATGAACCTCTGCCAATCAATGACAGGAAGACGGTCTTGAAGGAGGATGTCTACGACACCTTTTATTCCTAAGGACTCGCTTTTCTCTACGATTTGGAAATCTGGAGTCTCTGAGTGAAAGAAGACAACGACAGAATCCATTGGTTCAGCATCCATTGCCTGGCTGATCAGCATTTCAGATTTCCTCAAACAGACGTTCTTCAGCAGTCAGATGCCTCACTTCCCTTCTTTGTGCTTCTTTCTCTCTCCTTACCCATGTCTGCCAGCTTTGCGTCCAGCCTTTATCTGACCTTCTGGTGGAGGAACCTCTGCCGTTCTCCCAGTAGAACCTGAAGTCAGTAAAGACTTTCTTAGGATCCAAATCAGGACGTACGGCTTCGATGTATTCCTTCCAAGCATCCGGGATCTCGGCGAGCGAGAAGCGGTGTGTCTGTGCCTCCCGCTTCGCCGCAGGCGAGGGGGGAGGTAGGGGCTCTTCTTTATTCCTTTCTTTATTACTTATTTGTTTGGGTGCATCTCCTGCACTACCCTCGTGCGCCTCTTGCACTACCCCTAGTGAATCTCCTGCACCAGTCTGATGAATATCTTTCACTAGTGAATCTCCTGCACCAGTGGAAGTACATTCACTAGTAGCCACTCCCTCTAGGTTGATTGCATATCCGCTTGGTGTTGTGAACGTCCCTTTTATGACGATTTTCAAAACGCCTTGTGCCGTCAAAAGCGCAATCCGGCTTTTAACTGAGCGGGTAGACATTCCAGTTTCAGAGGCAATGCGAGTTGTCCCCGGGTTGCACAAGCCGGAGCAACTGTTTCTATGGTTTATCAGGACTTGCAAAACAGCTTTCGAGAGAGTGTCTAAATCACACCTTTCCCAAAGTGTTCTGGTGTCTTGGAGGTTGTTAAATGCCATGGCATTAGTTAAGAACGAGGCATATTGCAGTCGTTCTTATTCCCTACAGGGACGAAGGGATTGAGAATATGCGCCGGGAGCCCTGTTACCTCACTTGCTTTTTTTAGGTATTTTTGCGTGATGTAGCCCCTTTTCTTCCACATTGAAACCTGGCCAGAGCTAACGCCAATCTTTTTAGCGAGTTCACTCTGAGTACAGCCACATGCCTGCACAGCAACGTCAATGCAGTTGACGCTATCCATATCCTTCTCCATCGTCAAATAAAACCATGGCAATAGAATAGCATTTTTAGCTTTTGTTGTCTATAAAAACCGCAGAAGACTAGTTGATGTTTTTAGTTTTTGTTGATAGCTTTAAGAGCTAGGGAGGAAAAATGGAATTCAAAGACAAACTCAATCTTCTGCTTTCCAGAGAAAAGCTAAATCAGGCGGATTTGGCTCAAAAAATTGGGGTTTCACGCCAAGCTGTGCAAGTGTGGGCTTCTGGGAGGTCTGTCCCGAAAGGAACAAACTTAGCCAAGATTTGCGAGTTCTTCGGCGTATCTCCTGAATGGTTCTCTAACCAAAGCTCCGTATCCAAAGAAGAAGTGCGAGTTAAATCCTTTATCCCGGGAGAAGACACTCCACCAGAAGGGTACGTTTCAATCCCCGAGTATCAATTAACATTTTCTGCCGGGAACGGTTCTGAACCAGAATGGGAACAGACGAAGGAATCATCCGCCGCGTGGTATAAGGTCGACTACTTACGGAGTAAAGGCGTTAACCCAGCAAGATGTCGAAGAGCAAAAGTTGTCGGTGACAGTATGGAACCCCTGCTCTTTTCAGGAGACACTATCCTTTGGGAAGAAAACGTCGACCCTCATATTGGGTGCAACCGGATAGTTGATGGAGGTATCTACGTTTTGGCTGTAGACGGGGCACTTCGTATCAAAAAACTCGCCCATATAAAAAACGGCATTCGGATCATTTCCATTAACCCCGCCTATCCGCCTGAGGATTATTTCGGGGATGAAGCAGATGGAATTCGGCTTTTCGGTCGAGTCATAGAATCAAGCCATACTTTCAAATAAATTAGTCCTCTTCTTTTAAAAACCGCCTTCGGGCGGTTTTTTTGTGTCTGTTGCTCATTGTCAAAAAAAAACATCTATTTTCTTTTGCTATTTTAGTTTTTGTTGACAACAAAAGCTAAATAGGCTATAGTCATGTCATCGAACAAAGCAACAAAGGCAACTAATCAAGGAGCCCTCATGTACACCTACCGAATCAGCATCACCTCCGATATCGCGGATATCTATGGGACCTTCTCACAGGAGAAGCCCCTGACCTACGGGGACTTTACCCGCGAGATCAGGGCGCTCATGCCAGCAGACGACGAGGCAAAGGAAATAAAAGACTCGATAAAGACCAAGGGCGGGCTCCGCGTACGCCGCAGGGTAATGACTCGTTCAGGCGGCGTAGCAACCGCCGAGTGCGAGCTGATCGATTAACAGGAGACAGACATGGAAAAAGACATGACTTACAGAACCGCCGATTACGACCAGTACGAGTCTGATCTCCGTGAACGCGAAGTGACTCAGAACCTGACGGTGCATGAAGACTCCGCCCGGGAAATCTTTCTCTGGATCGCTGAAGCAGCTATTTCGCTCGCTTCCCTCTTCCTGATCACGGCCGTGCTCCTGTCCTTCTTTGGGATTCTCGAGTTCTCGATCAATTGAGGTCTGCGATGGATAAAAACGAAAAACCGCTCCGCATTACTGAAGAAGCCGCTCGGGATATCTGGGCGGCTGAGCTTAAAAACGGAACCGAATGTTTTCACCGATGGGGTTCCGTAACGTGGCATTTGCTAGATGTTCTAAAGCAATTACATGAATCTACTGGCGGCCATGTCAATGATCCGCTTGGCTTCTTCCTCAGTGAGCCCGGTGAGGAGAGCCTCTTTGAGGCAAAGCAAGTAGATGGCGTCCATACGGGCAAGACCGCCAAGCTGGTAGGCGAGTCGTTTGGAAGTGAACTCCTCGTATTTCTCCTCCAGCGTGCCCCCATTACCGACCCCCGGATTCTTCAGGTGGTCGCCAAGTTTCTGATTGAACTTTTCAACGTTGAATTTTCTGCTGAAGGGAAGAACGATCGCCCCAGACTGCAGGCCGGCAACGATGATCTGGGTCACCTCGGCGGAGGTGAATGAATTTGAGTCAGACATAGCTTTTCTCCTTGTGGATGAAAGAAAGAGCGTTTTGGTGGAACCGCTCAATTCAATCTTCCCACAAGGAGATCCTCAGAACCGAGTTCTTATGCATGGCTCAAAGCCATACACAAGATCTTGCAATGAAGGCAAGTGACAGGGGTGCAATGCCCCGGACAGCATTGATCCGTAAACGGCATTACGGGGACGCTCGAGCAGACAGCCGTACGACCTGACGCGGCTAACTCCCAGAAGCCCTTCTGAGCCATATGCCAGGGGCAGTTGACCTGAGCTGGGAGGAAAAAGCCTACCGTTGTCGCTTTTCTTAAGGACACAACGGTCGGTTTTTTCAAGTTGGATCTTTATGGAGAAGCAATGAGTTACGCAACACTAATTCTTGGCGAATCCGGCACCGGCAAAACAGCAAGTCTGAGGAATCTGGATCCGTCCAGAACGCTTCTGATTCAGCCGACTAGGAAACCACTCCCCTTCAAGCCCACCGGCTGGTTCGAGAGGAAATTCACCAAAAGCGGGAACAATGGCGGGAACATCTACGTCACAGATGATCCCAAGATCATTGTGGCGGCTATGAAAAAGTCTCAGGCCGACATCATCGTGGTTGATGACTGGCAGTACATCCTCGCCAACATGTATATGGCTCGGCGGGATGAGAAGTCATTCGACAAGTTCAACGCGATCGGCGGTGCCGGCTTTGATATCTGCCAGGTCGCCTCTCAGCTCGATGGAGACAAGCGCGTCTACATCCTCGCTCACACCACTACCGACGAATTCGGCAACACCAAGATCAAAACACTGGGAAAGCTCCTCGACGACAAGATCGTGGTCGAGGGCATGTTCACAACTGTTCTTCGGACTCACGTTGTGAACGGCCAGTACTACTTCAGCACCCAGAACTCAGGTTCAGACACCGTCAAGTCTCCTATGGGGATGTTCGAAACGGCAGAAATCGAGAACGACCTGGCTGCTGTCGACAAAGCTATCTGCACTTACTACGGAGTCACCAATGGCGACAAAACTAACGCTGTATCAGCTTGATGAAAGTATCCGGGAACTCTTCGAAAACCTTCCGGTTGATGAAGATACCGGTGAAATTCTCCCCGAAGCGGCCGCCCAGATCGACGCTCTTCACGAACAGTTCGAAGAGAAGATCTGCGGTATCGGTCTCTACGTCAAGGAACTCAAGGCTAACGCGGAGGCATGCAAGGAAGCGTCTGCTCAGCTTTCCGCCCGAGCCAAATCCCTCAATTCCCGCGCTGATTGGCTGAAGTCCTATGCCCTTCAGCACATGCAGCAGAACGGACTCGTCAAAGCCGAGAACCCGCTTTGCAAGGTATCGGTTGCCAAGGGTATGCCGACCGTCTCTATCTACGACGAGAAGCAGATCCCTGAGAAGTTCTACATCGTCAAGAAAGAACTCAGCAAAGCCGCAATGAAGATTGCGCTGAAGGATGGCGTTGATATCCCGGGTGCCAAGCTGGTGACCGGTCCGGCGTCTCTTCGAATCAAGTAATCCCCATTTTTAAAAGGAAAACAAATGGACTTCACTCTTAACGCGGATCGCGCCAAGGAATCTTGCCGGGCCCCCAGTGCCATCACGGAATCCGGCGCTTATATCGGTCAGTTCCATGACGCGTACTACTACACCACGAGGTCGGGTGCCGGCTTCATGGTGTTCAACTTCTTCGCGAACGACGGGCGTTCCGCTCGTCTGAATATGTGCATTACGAAGCGGGATGGATCTGACTCTTTCGCTCGAGGGATTGTGGACGCGGTGATGACGGTTCTTCGTAAGCGTTCGATCTCTTCCACGCTGGGCGTCATTAAGTACTCGAACGGTAACTCTCAGGACGTTGAGCGCTTCCATGATCTCGAAGGAAAGAAGATCGGCGTGATCCTTCAGCGAGTGAATGATCCGTCTGATGAGAAGTACCCGTTCCATATGGAGCTCCTCACGCCGTTCGACGCCGACACCCGCATGAACGCCCGGGAAATTCTCGAGAAGGCTCCGGAAGCAAAGGCAGTGGACGCCCGGCTGAAGACTCTGTCGGACCGCACGCTTAAGAAGAAGTCCGCAGCCGAATCGTTCGAGTCTCCCAAGCGAGATGAAGCGCCGGCACACGATACGTTCGTGAACGAAGACATCCCCTTCTAAGAAAAGATTCACCCATGACTGAAGAAAAAGAAATGATTGATCATCCGTCGCACTACACGGCCTTCCCGATTGAGCCGGTCCAGTTAATCCGAGGTTTGGATTTCTACACCGGCTCAATTTTTAAGTACGTGATCCGTGCTCCGTACAAAGGCAAGGCTGAGCAGGACTTCAAGAAGGCCCGGTGGTATCTGCGGTATCTCAAGATGTATCCAGAGTGCCGATTCAACCTTTTTGAGGAAAGCGAGCTTGATGTTCAGCGAACGATCGACATGGGTGAAGTCCGGGATCCTAGGAACTGGGATGAATGGGTTGAAGCTTTGGCGCCGAACCCCTGGGCAGAAGACATTGCGTCTCTTGCCCGACTGATCCTAGATCTGGCGGATGAGTGCTCGTACTCGGTCGCCGATGAGGTCGCTGTTCGAGAGTACGGCCGCGCTAAGCGCTTTGCTACGGTAGCCGCCCGGATGCTCCACGGTGACTATCAGGGCAATGGTGAATGGAAGAACTGGTGAGGAGATGAGAAATGGCTGAGGATGAACTTCTTAAAAACTTTCGCGGGTCTGCTCATGTAGAAAACGGCAGCCCGGAAATGCAGTCTCGCCTGGACTTCCTCCATTGGTTTGGGACACCGGTTTATGTTTTTGGCTCCATCAACGATCCGATTTTTCGGGTTGGCGACATTTTTGTAGCCCTTGGATACCATCATCATCTTTCTGTTCCTTATACCGTGGGTAACCTTAACGGACGCGGCCATCTGTATAGGGTAAGAAGAGCCGACTTCGGGAATGGAAGGTGCAACCAGTACTACGGTCTGGATAAGACCAGAACAGGTTCAGGAAATAACCGGGCGGACGCTGAGCCCTGCCGCTCGCAGCTTTGAGGATTAATTATGTTCAGCAAAGTTAAATATGAAGATATGAGCGAAGAAGCCAAACTTCGCCTGCGTCAGGAAGCCAAAAAAGAGACGATCAACACCATTTGCGAATCGCTGGATTTTTTCACGGATCAGATGTATTTCTGGCGTCTGGATGAAGAAGGAAAGTTTCGGTTTTTTGATAAGTGGATAAGTAAAGGTTTCATGAAGCTCCCCAAGGAAGAGGTGGAGAATCTTTACAAGGAAGCGCGGGCTAAGGGGTGGATCAAATGAAGGAAGAAAAAGAGAAGCCCGAACCCGCCAAAGCGCTGCGACTCTCAATCATTCTCGATGACTACGTGATTTCGAAAGAAGCGTTCGAGTGGCTCCAGAAGGGAATTGCCATGATTCAGGAAGCGATGGGAGAAGCGCATCATGCCATCCAGTAAGAAGCCAAGGAAGAAGTGGCATAAGAAAGTCACGTGGCAATCCGCGGAGAAGCACGTGAATATGCTGATCCGGGCTGAGACGTGGGATCAGGGGATGCTGGGCGGATTCGCGACCGACTTCTTGTTCCCGATGGATGTCTTGCGGCATAGCTGCGGGAAAGAATCGCACGTGCGGCGCTTCATGAGTAAAACCAAGGTTTACCTCGTGATCAGCTGGATTCTTTCACGGCAGTTAACGGATCCGGAGGAAATGCGGAACGTCATCGCTGAGACGAACCGCCACTTCCAGATTGTGTTCAACTGTTGGCTGAACCACAAGCGGATTCTCTACCCGGAACTTAAGAAAGCGCGTGAAGGCATGAACACGCTCTTCAACACCATCAGGGACGCGTTCGAACCATGGGAAGTGAGCACGTGTCACGAGCAGGCGGTTCATAACCTCAAGGCTTACGACCTGGCGGAGAACGAACTGGATCTGCAACTGCCGGAATCGTGGGATATCCCGGTCATCACTACACGCAGGGAGAAACGATGCTTAAACGCCTGACGAAAGAAGAGACGTGCGAGGCCCTCGGAATATCGCAGACCACGCTTTACCGGATGATTAAGAGCGGGAGATTTCCTGAAGGAACCCGGATTGGTCGGAAAGTGTTCTGGTACGCCCAGACGGTAGAAAAGTTCGATCGGATGCGGCAGAAAGCGTCCGAAAACGGATGGCGTGCTGGTGGGATAAATGGCGGGACAAGCCCCGCAACACTCTGATTACATTCCAATTCTGGCGGTCTCCTTCTCCGCCAGGAATCGCAAACCCCGAAGGTTAATCCTTCGGGGTTTTTCTTTGTCTGAATATCTGATTTCAAACGCGATTTCTGTTTATTCCGTCTCGCATAGATGGAAGCACATCACGCTCTCTCTGAGAAAAAAAGGCAAAACATTGCCCCCGTTTCTGGAAAGGAATACGGGGGCTGCGGGACTTTCAGAAGAAACAGCGGTTCAGCTCTTATCCGTCCTGAATATTGTGCCGTCCGGTCTGACACCTTCAGCCTGCATCAGTTTGAAGAGACGGGTCTCGACACGGATCAGGCGGCTGATGATGTACTCCTGATTCTTCAATACCCGCTCCAGCATGGCTCTTGTTTCCTGATCACCATAGCTGCTGTCCCGGGACAGATAGCCGCCGAAATTGGAAAGCGTCTCTCGGTAGGAAGCGCCGTCTTCCGCTTCGGCGTCAACAATCTTGCTGTTTTCCATATTCCATCCTTTCTGACTCAGGTCTCAGGGCAGGCGCTGCAAACGCACTCAAAGTTGTCAAAATTGATTATATCATCTGCTCATGATATGACATCATTTTTGATTCTATATTTAGTTACTGAAAATATCGATTAAATTCTGTTCTGACGCCGATATTATCGGATTTAATATGAATTTATGAGAAACTTATTTTTTTAATATTTGACTGAGTGATGAAGCTGTAATCTGCATCCGGAGTTTCTGGTGAAGAGACGAGCGATGCACTTCCACCGTCCGCTCACTGATTCCAAGACGCTCAGCGATCTGACGGCTTGTCAGTCCTGCCGCCACCAGTTCCGCGATTTCGAGCTCTCTCCTTGTGAGAAGAGAGAGTCTCTGACGGAGCACCGCGGGGGATGAAGTCCCTTCCGCATTCTTCAGCGACTGCGAGACACAGGTCTCAATTGCGGCGAGCAGCTTCCCGCTTTCCGGCGGCTTCTGAATAAAGTTCGCGGCACCATCAATCATGGCGGTGACCGCCATATCGATATCACCGTGACCGGTCAGAAAAATAATGGGGAGAGTGTTCCCGCGGCGGTTCATTTCATGCTGAAGCTCAATCCCAGTCATACCGGCCATCTGTACATCAAGGATGAGACAGCCGGGAATGGAGGGAGAATCCTGTGTCAGGAAGTCACGGGCGGAGGGATAGGCCGCGCTCTTCCATCCCGCGCATTCCAGCATGAAGGTAAGCCCCTTCCGGAGATCCGCGTCATCATCCACGATGCGGATGAGAGCCTCATTCTGCATTTCCTCAAGATTCTTCATTTCCGTTCTCCTTCACCCGGATTTTCCTTCACACACTCCAGCTCAAACGAGGCCCTGAGACCTCCCCCTGGGATTCTTTCATAGAGCAAATGGCTTCCGTATGAACTGAGAAGCTCCCGGACGATTGAAATACCAAGACCGAGACCGCCTTCCTTCGTGCTGTTAAGCGGTGAAGAGAGACGCGCGAACGCCTCATCGTCAAGAGTGGGGCCGTTATCGATCACTTCCACACGGATTTTTCCGTTTCCGGGTATGGCGTTCAGCATCACGGCGGGGCTGGGCACGGCGTTTCTCTATCCGTCCATCCAGT
>OGMW01002265.1_pt1 | contig 13428 bp, 14 predicted proteins | sample 1573281 | NCBI WGS metagenome assembly OGMW01 (sample SAMEA2581907, study PRJEB24529) | metagenome | biome: Human gut stool | place: China | collected 2011
TAAGAGACTGGAAGCCTGGCACTGATCACTGGTGAGAGTATCGGACAGGTTGCTTCCCAGACGGTCCAGTCCTTAGCGGCAACCAATGAAGTCTGCACCATGCCGGTATTCCGTCCGGTAATTGGATTTGATAAGCAGGAGATCGTGGATATTTCTGAGAAGATCGGAACCTATGAGACTTCCATTCAGCCTTATGAGGATTGCTGTACGATTTTCGTGGCAAAACATCCAGTAACCAAGCCGAATATTAAGGTGATCCATAAATCAGAGGAAAATCTGGCGGAGAAGATCGATGAGCTGGTGAAGACTGCGCTGGAGACCGTAGAAGTGATCAAATGCTGGTAAGCAATAAAATGCTGAGAAATAAAAAAGGAATCCTGGAAACAGGATTCCTTTCAAAAAAGCATATGAGATCGATTAGTGGATGATATATGGAGCCAGAACGGTTAAAATCTCGTTGATGGAAGACTCAGCTTCTGCATGGATATTTAAGTCGATCGGCTTGGATAAGTCTAAGCTGAAGATACCCATGATGGATTTTGCGTCGATAACATATCTACCGGAGATTAAATCGAAATCATACTCATACTGTGTAATCGCATTGACAAATGATTTCACTTTGTCGATAGAATTTAAAGAAATCTGTACTGTTTTCATGATGAAAAACCTCCTTAAAATTAGCTGTTAAAGTTATCTTTATAGTAATGGTTTTTCATGGAAAAGTCAACAAGTAAATAGATATTATGGAGGTAAAAAATGAAAAAAGCAGCACTGCACAATCTGGGGTGTAAAGTTAATGCATATGAGACAGAAGCTATGCAGCAGATCCTTGAAAATGCAGGATATGAGATCGTTCCCTTTACAGAAATTGCAGATGTATATGTGATAAATACCTGTTCCGTGACAAACATGGCAGACCGCAAGTCAAGACAGATGTTTCACCGTGCAAAAAAGATGAACCCGGATGCCATTGTAGTCGGAGCCGGCTGTTATGTGCAGACAAAAGAGGCACAGGCCATACTGGATGAAAGTATTGATATCGTGATCGGAAATAACCAGAAACACGAGCTGGTAACATTATTAAATGAGTATGAAAAAGAACATGCAAAACAGGCACAGATCGTTGATATCAACCATGAAAAGCAGGAGTATGAAGAACTGCATTTAAAGAAAACGGCAGAGCATACACGCGCATTTATCAAGGTGCAGGACGGCTGTAACCAGTTCTGCAGTTACTGTATCATTCCGTTTGCAAGAGGACGTGTGAGAAGCCGTAAAATGGAAGATGTGTTAAATGAGATAGCAGGACTTGCAGAAAGCGGTTATAAGGAAGTGGTGCTGACCGGAATCCATCTAAGTTCCTACGGAGTCGATACCGGGGAGACATTACTTTCACTGATCGAGCATGTACATGAGATCGAGGGGATCGAGCGTATCCGTCTTGGAAGTTTAGAACCGCGTATCGTGACAGAAGATTTTGCAAAAAGGTTATCAGAACTTACAAAGATCTGTCCACATTTTCACCTGTCCCTGCAGAGTGGCTGTGACAGCGTCTTAAAGCGGATGAACCGCAGATATGACACGGCAGAATATGAGATGGGCTGTGATCTGCTGCGGAAATATTTTGATCATCCTGCGATCACAACGGATGTGATCGTCGGTTTCCCCGGAGAGACTGAGGATGAGTTTAAAATTACAGAAGAGTACCTGAAAAAGATACATTTTTACGAGATGCACATTTTTAAGTATTCGGTGCGTGAAGGTACAAAGGCAGCAGTGATGCCGGATCAGGTGCCGGAGCAGATAAAGACAGAGAGAAGCAATATCCTTCTTGCTTTAGAAAAGAAAATGTCTGAAGAATTCCGGGAATATTATGTCGGGAAAGAAAAGACTGCACTGTTAGAGGAAAAACTTGTGGTGGATGGGAAAACATATTTTACCGGATACACAAAAGAGTATGTCAAAGTGGCATTTGAAACAGAAAAAAACAGGACAAATCAGTTTGTGACCGGAAAGATAAAAGGAAAATTAAAAGACGATATTTATCTTTTGGTTGAATTTTAGGACAAACTATATTAAAATAAAAACTAGCAATGCTTTTTATAGCAGGTATAAGGGCGTGAAAAATATGCAGAATATCAATAATACACAATATTTCAGAGTGGAGAAAGAGCCGGAGCTTAAAGTTGGCGATGTGCTCACGATCGTATATCGTGCATTGAGCGAGAAAGGCTATAATCCTGTGAATCAGATTGTTGGATATATTATGTCTGGAGATCCCACATACATTACCAGTCATAATAATGCAAGAAGCCTGATCATGAAAGTGGAACGTGACGAACTGGTCGAAGAAATTTTAAAGGCTTATATCAAAAATAATCATTGGGAATAGGAAGTTTATGCGGATTTTAGGTTTGGATTTTGGCTCAAAAACTGTCGGTGTGGCAGTCAGCGATGAGCTTTTATTAACTGCGCAGGGACTGGAGATCATAAGACGCCAGTCCCCTAATAAACTGCGCCAGACTTTGGCGAGGATCGAAGCGATTATCGCAGAATATCAGGTGGAGTGTATTGTTCTGGGTTATCCGAAGAATATGAATAACACAGAAGGAGAGCGTTGCGAGAAGACAAAAGAGTTTAAAGAGATGTTAGAGAGACGGACAGGTTTAGAGGTCATATTGTGGGATGAGAGACTGACGACTGTTTCCGCAGATAAACACATGATGGAATCCGGTATCCGCAGGGAAGACCGCAGGAAGTATGTCGATGAGATCGCGGCAGTCTTTATTTTGCAGGGATATCTGGATTATCGGAGTATGCACGCAGAGAAGTAAAAAGATAATGACAAAAGCCGCAGGTTACAGAATGCGGTTTTTGTGTTATGCATGGAGGATGCACATGGAAAAAGTAACATTTGTGGACCCGCAGACAAAAGAGAGCATTGATTTCTTTGTTGTGGAGGAGACACAGGTAAATGGTACGCGTTATTTTTTTGTCACGGAAGAGGAAGATGGAGACTGTGATGCGTACATTTTAAAAGAAGTAGCCACAGAGGACGATGACGTTGTGTGCGAGATGGTGGATGACGACATGGAACTTGCGGCAGTAGGTAAAATATTTTCAGAATTGATAGAGGATGCGGACATTGAATATGAAAGAGAATAAGGAGGCAGGAATCAGCCAGAATGATTCAAGAAGAGCAGAGAGACCGGAACGGAAAAAGAGAACCAGCGTAAAAGAGACAAAGAAAGAAAAAACTTCAAAACTTAAGATCATTCCGCTTGGCGGCTTAGAGCAGATCGGAATGAACATTACAGCATTTGAGTACGAGGACAGTATCATTGTAGTAGACTGTGGGCTTTCTTTCCCGGAAGATGATATGTATGGAATCGATCTTGTCATTCCTGATGTGACTTATCTGAAAGATAATATTGATAAAGTCAAAGGATTTTTCATTACGCATGGACATGAAGATCATATCGGAGCGATCCCTTATGTATTAAAAGACATTAATGTGCCGATTTATGCGACAAAGCTTACCATTGGTATCATTGAGCATAAATTAAAAGAGCACAATATGCTGACTAAGGTAAAACGCAAGGTCGTAAAATACGGACAGCACATCAATTTAGGATGTTTCCGTGTGGAGTTCATCCGTACGAACCACAGTATCCAGGATGCAGCAGCGCTTGCTATTTATTCACCGGCAGGTATCGTGGTGCACACCGGTGACTTTAAGGTAGACTATACACCGGTATTTGGTGATGCCATCGACTTACAGCGTTTTGGTGAGATCGGTAAAAAAGGTGTACTTGCACTGTTATGCGACAGTACCAATGCGGAACGCAAGGGATTTACAATGTCTGAAAAGACAGTCGGTAAGACCTTTGATGAGATCTTTGCAGATCACAAAAATACGAGGATTATTATTGCAACATTTGCGTCTAACGTAGACCGTGTGCAGCAGATCATTAATACAGCGTATAAATACGGCAGAAAAGTAGTTGTGGAAGGACGCAGTATGGTAAATATCATCGGTATTGCGTCAGAACTTGGTTATATTAACATCCCGGATAATACACTGATCGATATTGAAGAACTGAAAAATTATCCGGACGAAAAAACAGTACTGATCACGACCGGAAGCCAGGGAGAATCCATGGCGGCATTATCCCGTATGGCAAGCGGTATGCATAAAAAAGTTACGATCAAACCAAATGATACGATCGTATTAAGTTCCAACCCGATCCCTGGAAATGAAAAAGCAGTTTCCGGAATCATCAATGAGCTTTCCATGAAGGGTGCGAATGTTATTTTCCAGGATGTGCACGTATCCGGTCATGCCTGTCAGGAAGAGATCAAACTGATCTATTCTCTGGTAAAACCGAAATATGCTGTTCCGGTTCATGGAGAGTACCGTCATCTTTTAGCACAGGCGAGAGTAGCTGAGGAACTTGGAATCAACAAAGATAATATCTTTATTCTGATGTCCGGTGACGTGCTTGAGTTAGATGATGAAAAAGCGGAGGTTACCGGAAGAGTCCACGTCGGCGACATCATGGTCGACGGACTTGGTGTCGGTGATGTCGGAAATATCGTACTTCGCGACAGACAGCATCTTGCAGAGGATGGAATCATCATTGTCGTGCTGACATTAGAGAGCGGTTCCGGGCAGGTACTTGCAGGACCGGATATCGTATCACGCGGTTTTGTTTATGTCAGGGGTGCAGAGAGTCTGATGGAGGATGCAAAGCATCTGCTTGAGGATAAGATGCAGTATTGTATGGACAGAGGAATTACCGACTGGGGCAAGATCAAAAATGAGATCAAGGATTCCTTAGGTGATTTTGTATGGAAAGAGACAAAGCGCAGACCTATGATCATGCCGATTATTATGGAAGTGTAGGAAGGACAGATGTATCATGAGCAGAATGGATGAAGCCATGCAGGAATTAGTCGAGGCAGTCAAATTCAGCGAGGAATATATCAGATATCAGGATATCAAAAACAGAGTGCACAATCAGCCGCAGTTAGAGGAGCAGATCCATGCATTCCGTCAGAAAAATTATCTGCTGCAGAACAGTGATGGCAATGTGGATCTTTATGATGCAACGGATAAGATGGAACAGGAATACCGTGAGTTCCGGAAAAATCCGCTTGTTGCAGAATACCTTGCGGCAGAAAATGCCATTTGCCGTGTAGTACAGAAGATTAACTGGACGCTGATAGAAGAATTGGATTTTGAGGTTGGATTTGAGGAATAGTCTGGAGGATTTCATATGAAGCTGAATAAACTGGTATTAAAATTTGTCAGTATCAGTTTTTCTATTCTGGTCATGCTGCTTGTCGTGATCGGTCTGATAAAACTTGGAAGTTTTTGTTATGATTTCGGTTATCGTGTCTTTACGGAAGGACCGGTGGAAGAAGAACCCGGTACAGATGTGTCCGTAGATGTAACGGATGATCTGTCAGAATATCAGATTGGAAAGCTGTTAAAAAAAGAGGGGCTGATCCGCGATGCAAATCTGTTTTATGTACAGCTTCGTATGTCAGCATATCACGGTAAGTTAAAGGCAGGAACCTATACATTAAATACATCCATGACGGCAAAAGATATGATGGCAGTCATGGCGGCAGAGGCTGAGGAGAGCACTGAGAGTACAGAAAATACAGAAAATACAGAAAATACAGAGTATGAAACAGATTCTGGTTCAGCTGGACAGTCATCTTCGGATGGAACTAAGACAGATGGTGCCGGTGAAGAAAACCAGAACACAGATGAAAATGAACAGGCAGGAGCAGACGAGTGATAGTAGATGAACGTCTGGTCACTTATATCAATTCACTTGATACAGGGAATACCAGTATTTTAGATCAGATAGAAAAGGAAGCACTGGATAGTTATGTGCCGATCATACGGAAAGAGATGCAGCAGTTTTTAAAACTGCTGCTTGCAATGAAATGTCCGATGCGGATTCTTGAAGTGGGAACTGCAGTCGGATTTTCTTCCATCTTGATGGCAGAATATGATCCGGTGCCATGTGAGATCACAACGATCGAGAATTATGAAAAGAGAATCCCGATCGCAAAAGAGAACTTTATCCGTGCGGGAAAAGAAAAACAGATTACACTGCTGGAGGGAGATGCTGCGCAGATTCTTCCGACATTGACGGAAACCTACGATTTTATTTTTATGGATGCTGCTAAGGGTCAGTATATTCATTTTATGCCGGATATTTTAAGACTGCTTGGCTCCGAAGGAACATTGGTTTCGGATAATGTGCTGCAGGATGGAGATATCATAGAATCCCGTTTTGCAGTCACGAGGAGAAACCGCACGATCCATAAGAGAATGCGTGAATATCTGTATGAACTGACGCATGATGAACGCCTTGTCACGGCAGTGTTGCCGATCGGTGATGGAGTGACTGTGAGCACATGGAAGAAATAGAAAGGGTGCATCGAAAAGATGCGAAAGGACAGGTAAGTTATGAGAAGACCGGAGCTTTTGATACCGGCAAGCAGCCTTGAGGTGTTAAAAATTGCAGTAATCTATGGTGCGGATGCCGTGTACATCGGTGGCGAGTCTTTTGGACTCCGTGCAAAAGCCAAGAATTTTTCCATGGAGGAAATGAGAGAGGGAATCCGTTTTGCACATGAACATGAGGTAAAAGTATATGTGACTGCAAATATTCTTGCACATAATGATGATTTGGAGGGTGTAAGGGAGTATTTCAAAGAACTGGATTCTTTTCCAAAAGAGGAAAAACCGGACGCACTTATCATCGCAGATCCCGGCATATTTATGATCGCAAAGGAAGTATGCCCGGATATTGAACGTCATGTCAGTACGCAGGCGAACAATACCAACTATGAAACATACCGTTTCTGGTATAGACTCGGTGCAAAACGTGTGGTATCGGCGCGTGAACTTTCGTTAAATGAAATAAAAGAACTTCGTGCAAATATACCGGACGATCTTGAAATCGAGACATTTATTCACGGTGCGATGTGCATTTCCTATTCCGGAAGATGTCTTTTATCCAATTATTTTACCGGACGTGATGCCAATCAGGGGGCATGCACACATCCATGCCGCTGGAAATATTCCATCGTTGAGGAGACAAGACCGAATGAATATATGCCGGTTTATGAGAATGAACGTGGCACTTATATATTTAACTCAAAGGATCTCTGCATGATTGAACACATACCGGAATTAATGGAAGCGGGTATTGACAGTTTTAAAATTGAGGGTAGAATGAAAACAGCACTATATGTTGCGACTGTGGCAAGAACCTACCGCAAGGCAATCGATGATTACAAAGAGTCACCGGAGCTTTACAAAAAGAATCTGCCATGGTATTTAGATCAGATATCCAACTGTACTTACCGCCAGTTTACGACCGGATTTTTCTTTGGAAAGCCTTCCGACGAGGCACAGATCTACGACAATAACACTTATTTAAAAGAATACACATATTTAGGAATTGTTGGGGAGCAGAACGAAGATGGGCTTTACCGGATCGAACAGCGCAATAAGTTTTCGGTCGGTGAAGAGATCGAGATTATGAAGCCGGATGGTGAAAATCTGACGGTGACAGTGAAACGGATCATGGATGAGGATGGAGCGGACATGGAATCAGCACCGCATCCAAAACAGGTTTTGTATATTGATCTGGGACATCCGCTCGAGAAGTATGATATTTTACGAAGAAAAGAGTAGGGAGGAAAAGCGTGCCCAGCTTGCTGGGCATTGCTCCTGCAAAAGGCATAAGGAGGATAAATGTATGGAAAAATATGTGGCATATGTGGGAACCTATACGCATGAAAACAGTGTCGGAATCCATATTTATGATGTGGATGTGGCAAATGGCAGCATGAAAGAACGTAAAGTAGTGCCGATCAATAACCCGTCGGATCTTGTTGTATCAAAGGACAGAAAGTTCCTTTATTCGATCGCAGATGAAGGTGTAGAGGCATTTAAAGTGCTTCCGGATGGAGATCTTGAGGCTGTAAACAAGCAGTGGATCGGCGGTATGAGAGGATGCTATGTGGAAGTAGATGATGAAAAACGTTATCTGTTTGTAGGCGGACATCATGACGGACGTGTGACAATGATGCATCTGGAGAAAGATGGCAGCATTGGAACGATTGCAGATGGTATTTTCCATAAAGGAATGGCACGCGGCAGTGACAGGCGTACCAATACACCGCACGTTGACTGTGTAAAACTGACACCGGATCAGAAGTTTTTGTGTGCAGTTGATAACGGATTAGATCAGGTTAAGATCTATCGTGTGGATTATACTTATGGTAAATTAAAACTGGTGGATATCATTCGTGGACCGCTTGAGTCTGCGCCGAGAATGATCCGTTTTTCCAGAGATGGTAAATATGCTTATATCCTGTATGAGCTGACACATGAGATCGAAGTGTACAAATACTCCGTTGAAAATGAACAGCCACAGTTTGATAAGATCCAGACGATCACAACACAGGGAAAGAAAGAGGAAGATATCTGTGCCGCATCCGGTATGGAGATCACTAAGAGCGGAAAATATCTCTTTGTTTCCAATGCCGGTGTGAACACAGTGGTTGCATATGAGATCGATTCTGCAACAGGTATGCTGACACAGGCATTCCGCACTAAAGTAGACAGTGATTATCCGAAAATGCTTGCAATTTATCCGGATGAGAAACATTATCTTACTGTAAATAATACATCCAATGATATCGTATCTTATACGATCAATTATGAGAAAGGTTTCTCTCTGCAGAACGGTGCGCCGGTCAAGGTTGATAAGCCAAACTGTATTTATATCTTAAAATTAGAAGAATAAAAAGAGTTCCATATGGCATGAATAGCACAGCAAAAGATAGCAAAATACCCACAGAATACCATAAATGGTGTGCTGTGGGTATTTTTTACACGAAACTTCTAAAAAAATGAAGAATATAAAATGTTTTCGGAAAAGAAGTTTTTAGTTTGATTTTAGGGGGAAAAAATTTGAAGAAGAATGTTGTTGGTTTAATAGGTATCTTAATTGTTATGTCATTAACTGCTTGTGGTAATAAAACAGAAATTTCAGAGGAGACAACGCAGAATGATGTACAGACAGATATGGTATATAACGCTTATAAAAACAAAATGACCGCAGAAGAACTATTAGATGCATTTATCGATGGTTCAGTAGACGCAGTTGATACCGCAGATCCGTCATCTGCATGGAATATTTCTGATCTAAATAAGGATTCACAGGGAGAGGAGTTGTATTCGATAGGGGAGAGAGTCGATCTTGATAATGACGGAGAAAATGAACTGGTTATCTGTGGTCCTTATGGCGGAATATATTTAGATTGCCGTGATGATAAGGTATACGAATTTGCCAGAGGAGACGGCAGTGCGATTGTACTTTCCTATACTTATTACAATGGAGATGTATGGATTATGTACAGCAATGACATGAATGCAGGATATGAAACCTATCATATGGAAAAGTATGAAGGAGCGGATAACCTGGCTGCAGAAATGAACTTTGGTGAAGAACTCATAGATGAAAATGATCCGGATTCTGGAATGAAATATTTCTGGAATGGAAAAGAAGTTTCGAATGACGAATATGACGCATTCTGCAGTAAGATTTTTGCGGCACAGGAAAATACAAATTAAAAGTACACATGGCATAGATCCCATCCAAAACGGATATAGTAATAAAAGATCAATAAGGCAGCAGTAAAGGAAAAGGGTGGGCGATGAACAGGGAAGAACGGTTGAGACGTCAGAAGGAATTTCTGATCAGCTTTGCATTTGGAGCAGTGTGGCTTGTGATCTTATGGGTAGTATTAAAAGCGGCGGGATCTGTGCTTTTCCCGTTTCTGGCAGCCTTTGCAGTGGCGGCGCTATTGGCTGGAGCAGTAAAGTTCATTACGGAGAGAACACATATCAAAAGAGGAATCGTGGCGGTTACAACGGTTCTTTTCTTTTATATACTTCTGGCAGCCGTCCTTTATTTTGCAGGCAGTTATCTGGTGAGGCTGATCTATGATCTGACGCGGGAGCTGTCTGTCTTTTTTTCGGATACGGTTGTGCCTGTTATGCAGCGTTTTTATCAGTGGGTGGAACGTTTGTCAGTTGTGTTTTATCCGGTAGGGCAGACTGAAAAAACGCAAGGATTGCAGGATGTCGGTGCGGAGTCAGCACAGACGATAAAGAATGCAGGCAAGCTGATGTCGGGCATTTCAGATGGTGTTATTGACGGGGTATCCGGGATGGCAGCAGGAATACCGGGATTTTTTATGAAACTTCTGATCACAGTGATCGCAACGGTATTTATGGAACTGGAATTTCCACAGATCAGGGCATTTTTAAAGCGGCAGATTCCGGCGGAATACCAGCGTGCGTTCCGGGATGGAAAAAATTATGTGACCGGGACGATGGGAAAATGCATTATCTCTTATTGTCTGATCTTCGGGATCACGTTTGCGGAACTTGTGGCAGGTCTGTTTTTGCTTGGAATCAAAAATGCATTTGCCATTGCATTTATTATTGCGGTACTTGATATCCTTCCGGTGCTTGGAACCGGTACAGTGCTGATCCCGTGGGCGGTACTCGCCTTCGCATCGGGAAGGATCTCTACCGGAGTCGGTGTGTTCGCGCTTTACCTTGTAATAACAGTCGTGCGGAATCTGATCGAGCCGAAACTGGTGGGAAAACAGATGGGGTTATCGCCGGTGATCATGCTGCCATGTATGCTGATCGGTTTAAAATTTTTTGGAATCATCGGTCTGTTTGTAGTACCGCTTCTGGTTTCATTTCTGAAACAGTTGAATGACAGAGGGATTATAAAAATGTTTCGTTAAGCTGGGAACCATAAGTTTGTGGAATGATAAAAATAACCTCCGCTTATAAATGAAAAAATTTTGCGTTAAAAATTGAATTTTCCGGGAAATACGACGAAAATTGCATTGACGGAAAAAATTCTCTATGCTAAATTTACTCATGTATTTCTATTAAGTAGTGATACAGGAGGATGAAAAAAATGAAAAAAGCATTAAGCGTATTATTGACCATGGGACTTACCATTTCCATGCTGGCAGGATGTGGCTCAAATGGAACTGCTGACAACACATCAGCAGACAATGCATCAGATAGTAATGCAGCAGACAGTACTGTAGCTGCAACAGAGAGCGGGGCAGCGGCTGGCGAGGCAAAATCGGCATCGGATATCAAGGTAGGTGTCATGTACATTGGTGATGAGAACGAAGGATATACAGCAGCACATATGGCTGGTATCGATCAGATGATGAGCAATCTTGGATTATCTGAGGATCAGGTCGTAGAAAAAACTCTGATCCCGGAAGATGAATCTGCTTATGATGCAGCAGTTGATTTAGCAGATCAGGGATGCAACATTATTTTCGGTACAAGTTTCGGACATGAGAGCTACCTGCTTCAGGCAGCAGCAGAGTACCCGGATGTTCAGTTCTGTCATGCAACCGGATATCAGGCAGCGTCTTCCGGACTTTCAAACATGCACAACTATTTTGATTCTATCTATGAGGCACGTTATGTTTCCGGTGTTGTTGCAGGTATGAAATTAAATGAGATGATCGCAGACGGAACAATCACAGAAGATACAGCAAAGATCGGTTATGTTGGTGCATTCCCATATGCGGAGGTTATTTCCGGATTTACTTCTTTCTATTTAGGAGCAAAGAGCCAGTGCCCATCCGTAACCATGGAAGTACAGTATACAAACAGTTGGGCAGACATGTCCGGTGAAGCAGAAGTTGCAGCAAAACTGATCGATGACGGATGCGTTTTAATCAGCCAGCATGCAGATACGACAGGAGCTCCAAGCACCTGTGAGGATAAGAAAGTACCATGTGTTGGTTACAACGTTGACATGACAACTGTTGCTCCGGATGCAGCACTTACTTCTCCGACAAATAACTGGGGCGTTTATTATACACATGCAGTACAGTGTGTATTAGACGGTACACCGATCGAAACTGACTGGTGCCAGGGATTTTCAGAGGGCGCAGTTGATATCACACCGATCAATGAGGCAGTTGCAGCAGAAGGAACCGATGCAAAAGTAACAGAAGTTGAAAATGCAATTAAAGATGGTTCTATCCATGTATTTGATACATCCGCATTTACTGTAAATGGTTCTTCTTTAGAAGATCTGATCGCAGAGGGCGGTGATTATGCAAAATATGCAGATTATGTATCTGACGGATACTATCATGAGTCAGAGCTTGCATCTGCTCCATCTTTTGATATTATTATTGATGGTATCACTTCTGTGACCAACTAAGAGCATCTGCGGTGCAGAATGATTGATTAAGATTTTTAGCAGAATATAATTCTGCCATAATGCAAAAGAGCATGTCTGAATGAATGCTTTTTGTATCATAAATAAGCGGAACTGTGAAAGGACAGACCTTTTATCACAGTTCCGCAGTTTACGTTAAAGGAGGACTGTTTGTGGAACCGGTAAATGCGATTGAACTTTTGGGAGTCACCAAACGTTTTGGAGAGGTTGTCGCAAATGACAATGTAAATCTGACAGTGAGAAAGGGAGAGATCCTTTCTATATTAGGAGAGAATGGTAGTGGAAAGACTACGCTGATGAACATGCTCTCCGGTATTTATTTCCCTGATGAGGGAGAAATCCGTGTGAATGGAAAAACCGTTACGATCCGGTCTCCGAAAGATTCCTTTGAACTCGGAATTGGAATGATTCATCAGCATTTCAAGCTGATCAATATTTTGACAGCCGCCGAGAATATTATTTTAGGACTGCCTGGAAAAGAACGCCTGAATTTAAAACAGGTGGAAAAAGAAGTCAAAGAACTGACAGACCGCTATGGTTTTGACTTAAATCCATCCCAGAAAATTTATGATATGTCCGTTTCCCAGAAACAGACCGTTGAGATCGTAAAGGTTTTATACCGTGGTGCGGATATTCTGATCTTAGATGAGCCGACTGCCGTTTTAACACCGCAGGAGACTGAAAAATTATTTGCGGTATTGCGCAACATGCGTGCCGCAGGAAAATCCATCATCATCATCACACACAAGTTAAACGAAGTATTAGAGCTTTCTGACCGTGTGGCAGTGCTTCGAAAAGGAAAGTACATAGATACGGTGGAGACAAAAGGTGCAACGGTAGAGTCTCTAACTGAGATGATGGTCGGTGAAAAAGTAACGTTTGATATCAACCGTACCGAACCGGAAAATGCAAAAAAACGAATTGAGATGCGCGGTGTGACATGCCGGAACAAGGAAGGTTTAAAAGTATTAAAAGAGACTTCCTTTACCGCATACAGCGGCGAAATTCTCGGTATTGCAGGAATTTCCGGAAGCGGACAGAAAGAGCTTCTTGAATCTGTTGCAGGTTTACAGCCGATCGAGAGCGG
>OGMW01002290.1_pt1 | contig 13294 bp, 15 predicted proteins | sample 1573281 | NCBI WGS metagenome assembly OGMW01 (sample SAMEA2581907, study PRJEB24529) | metagenome | biome: Human gut stool | place: China | collected 2011
TCTTCTTCCGGCGTCAGATTTTTCTTTTCTTCACCTGGAAGCGAAAAAGGATCATTCAGATCAAATTCCGGTACATTAACCATTGCAAATATTTCTCCATTCTGCGGATTCATAAGCAGTATTGCAACTTTTTCCGCCTGTTTTTCTTCCATGACTTTTTCTGCCATCTGCTCTGCATATTTTTGAAGATTTGCATCCAGACTGATTTTCAGCGTGTCGCCTTTTACCGGTTCTTTTCGTCCTTCTGCTTCTTCGTCCAGTTCTATTCCTCTCGCATCTGTGATTGTCAAAATCTGCCCATTTATCCCTTTTAAATAATCTTCATACTGCACTTCCAGGCCAATGATTCCCTGATTATCCCCTCCTGTAAATCCAAGAACCTTTGATGCAAGTTTTCCATAAGGATAATATCGTTTAAAATCTTCGTCTACCTTAACACCATCCAGCCCAAGATTTCGAATCTTATCTCCCGTCTTTTTCTCTACATTTGACGCAATCCTCTCCATAGATGATATTTTTTTCACTTTTTTTCTCACCTGCGCTTCTTCCATGTGAAGTGCTTTTGTCAATATTTTAATTACCTTTTCCGAATCTTTCAGCTGACTGTGTATTACAGAAATTGTGCAGACTGTCCGGTTTGTTGCAAGGATTTTTCCATTCCGGTCAACGATTTCTCCTCTTGCAGCTTTAATATCGCGCTCTCTTTCATGTAACTGCTGTGCTTTCTTTTGATATTCTTCTGCGCGGAAGATCATCAGCCACGCAAGTCTTCCGAATAACAGAATAAGCAGGATGAGCGCGCAGGAGAATACAAAAAATATTTTCTTCTTATTATATGTTCTGTTCTTCAAACAAAAAAACCTCACACAAGCTTTGTAATAATCTATTACTGCTTATGTAAGGTTATTCTGTTAATTCTTGCTGTCTGAGATTTTTTCCACTCCCAGATACGGAAGAATCTCTTTCATAATATCTGCTGAGAGCTGGGTTGCCAGTCCGCTATTCGCCTGGTCACTGACGTTTGGTTCATTGATCACAACATAGACAACAACCTGCGGATTTTTCTGCGGTGCATATCCGATAAAAGATACAAGATATTTTCCATTCCTTCTTGGGAGTTTCTCCGCTGTACCAGTCTTTCCGCCCACATCGTATCCCTTAACGGCTGCCGTCTTTCCGGTTCCGTTTGTAACTACCCCGCGCATGTAATCTTTCACTACATCGCAGGTCTCCTGAGAAATCGTTTTCCGTACAAGCACCGGGTCCTTGCTCTCTGTCACATTTCCATTTTCATCTTTGATCTGTCTTACAACATGCGGTCTGTAATAACTGCCGCCATTGATCAGAGAACTGAATGAAGCTGCAAGCTGAGTCATTGTTACGTTGAAATTCTGTCCAAAAGCATTAGTTGCAAGACTGGCAGAATCCATTTTCTCCGGTGAATACAAAAGGCCTTCTGTACTTGCCTCACCCGGAAGATCTATGCCCGTCGATGTGCCAAATCCAAACAGCTTTTGATAACGGCTGAATTCGTCTTTCCCGATCTGCGCGCCGATCCGCATCATTGCAACGTTACAGGAATTTTCAAGTGTCTGCTTAAGTGTCTGCATTCCATGTCCATTACGGTGACTGCAGTGGATATCGTGTCCGCCTACTCTGAGTACACCGGTACAGTTATAACTTTCATTTCCTGTCAATACACCCAGTTCCAGTCCCGTTGCAACCGTAAATGGTTTGATCGTTGATCCTGGTTCATAAGTATCTGTCACACAAAAATTCTTCCACAGCGCGTTAAGTGTCTTGATCTTCTCTTTATCCGTCATCTTTGCAAGTTCATTTTTTGTATAATATGCTGACAGATCTCTCGGCTTATTCAGATTGTAATTTGGATAAGATGCTTCCGCAAGAATCTCTCCGTTATTTGGATTCATTACAATGACTGCCGTATCCTCACTTCCGGTTCCTTTTCTTGCTTCATTCTGATGTTTTTTATTAAACTCCAGAATATGCTTCTCCACTATACTCTGTACCTGCAAATCAATTGTAGAGACAACTGTCTTTCCATTGACCGGCTCTTTTACGGTCTGTTCAAAAGTAGAGGTTGTATCCTGATAGCCATATTCTCTTCCATCCGTACCATTCAGGACTTCGTTATAAGATGCTTCAATTCCATTGCTTCCTATGTTTCCATCTACGGTAAACCCAAGTGTATCGCTTGCCAGTGAGTTATACGGATATTTCCGTTCATAATCTTCCTCAAGCCAGATTCCCTGTACATTCGAATACTTCTCACTGTTCTTCATTATGTTGAATTTTTTCGCTTCTTTATAGCCGATTCCTTTTTTCAGAACGTTATAACGCCCGGACGGGTTGGTCTTCATCAGTTTTCGGATATCTTCTTCCTTAATATCAAAATATTTCTTCAACGCTTCAATGGTCGGTTCTATATAATCGTCCTTACTGAGCATTGCCTTCATGTCCAGAATAACATTATAAATACGTTCACTTGTCGCCATCTTGGTTCCATTACGGTCTACGATATCTCCCCGTTTAAACGGGATTGTACGGCTGTCATACTGTTGCTGGTCCAGCACCACTTTTGTATATTTGTCACCATTTGATGCATTAATATAAGTAATCCGGCCTGCAAGAAAAACAAAAGCCAGTACAAATCCCATAAAGAGCATGACTAGCTTTTTTTGCATGGCCTTATTAAATTTCCTTTTAAAAGGATTTCTCTTTCTTCTTGCCATTTATTTCTTCACCTGTTATTTACTTTTTTTCGTCTGTACTTTTGTAAGTGCACCTTCCTTTGGAATGCTTTCATATTGCTTTACATAATCCAGAGAAGGTTTTTTATATTCCACGACCTGAGAATCGGAAGCATCTACCATGCCAAGGTCTTTCTTAGCCTTTTTACGCACTTCGTCCAGATTCACAGAATCCACGATTGCATTGTATCTGGTCGTATTCTCTTCTTTCAGAGTTGCCAGTTCTTCTTCCATCGCTGAAATCTTTTTTGCGTGGCTCATATTTGCTGACTGTAAATTAACATACTTGATACATACAAGCAGCATGGCGATTGCTGCAACCGCCATGAATACAACATATCCTCGGTTCATTCGCAGAGCCTGTCTGCGGTTTTTCTTTACCTGTCTGCTTGTCCTTTTCTTTTTGGGTTCCTGCGCGCGTCTTTCCGGTTCGTATGCCGGTTGTCTTACAACATTACCGTAAACATAAGACGCTCTTTGTACATTCTGTCTTCTTCTTGTTGTCATCTGTCTGTATGCCATGCGCGCTCACCCCTTTCCCACTTTTAATTATTACATACTCATGTGTCAGCTCCGCTCAAAAATACGAAGCTTTGCGCTCTTTGCACGACTGTTTTCTTCCATCTCTTCCTTGCTCGGAAGGATTGGTTTTCTAGTGATAATACTCCCTTTTGATATTTTCCCGCATACACATACAGGAAAATCGCTTGGACATGTGCATGGATTTTCATTCTTACGAAATGCACTTTTCACGATCCGGTCTTCCAGTGAGTGGAATGTAATGATGCACAGTCTACCCCCTGGATTCAACAAATCAATCATAGCGTCCAATGAATTTTTTAGCACTTCCAGCTCCTGGTTCAATTCAATACGAATTGCCTGGAAGGTTCTTTTTGCCGGATGTCCGGACTTCTTCTGAAACTTCATCGGGATTGATGCACGTATGATCTCTGTCAGTTGTCCCGTTGTCTCAATCGGTGCTTTCTGACGCGCAGCCACAATATGCTTTGCAATGTTCTTGGCAAACTTATCTTCGCCATAATCACGGATCACACGATAAAGTTCCCGTTCTTCATAGTCATTGACGATGTCTCTCGCTGTCATCTTCTGACGTCTGTCCATCCGCATATCGAGAGGTGCATCTTCGCGATAAGAGAATCCCCGCTCTGCCGTATCTAACTGATAAGATGATACGCCCAGATCGAGCACGATCCCATCGACCTTGTCAATGCCTAACTTACCTAGCTGTGACTTCATATCACAATAGTTACTTCTTACTATTGTGACTTTCTCTCCGAAGTCTTTTAAGCGGATCCCGGCTGCTTCAATTGCAGCGGCATCCTGGTCTATTCCTATAATACTCCCCTTGTCACTGAGACGTCTTGCCACTTCACTGGCATGTCCGCCTCCACCGAGCGTTCCATCTACATAGATGCCGTCCGGTTTAATCTTTAATCCATCAATTGTTTCTTTCAATAATACTGATTTGTGTACGAATTCCATATCTTCTCCCTCTAGATACTGAACCCGCTTGCTTCCATATCGGATGCAATATCCTCAATATTCATTTCCACCTCAGCATTCTTAGCTTCCCATTTTGCCTTATCCCAGATCTCGGCACGCTTCCCCATGCCGACAAATACAACTTCTTTTCCTAGTCCGGCGAAGTCTCTGAGTGGGGCTGAAATAAGAGTTCTGCCTTGTTTGTCAAGGTCGCCGTCAATTGCACTTCCCTGGAAGAAATATGCAAATGCGCGGGCTTTTTTGTCTGTGGTCGTCGGTAAGTTGTTCAGTTTCTCTTCAAAAGCGATCCATTCTGCTTCCGGGTATACATACAGGCAGTTTTCCATTCCTTTTGTTATGACGAAATGCTCCCCTAAATCGTCACGGAACTTAGCCGGAATGATCAGTCGCCCTTTGGCGTCTATGTTATGACTGTATTCTCCTTTTAATCCCCTTAGCATAATGAACTCACCTTCTTTCAAAGTGGTCCACCACTTTCGCACCACTTTTCTCCACTTCTCACCACTTTCTACCACTTGAACTAATTGTAAAACACTTTTTCAGTGATTTCAAGCCTTTTTTGTGTGTTTTTTGTGAAATCAACATAGAATGTGACTTGACTCATCGTATACATATAAAGAGAGTTGACACTCGCAAGCCTACGCTTTTGAATATCAACTCTCTTTGATTCTTATTATTTATTTTATTCTTCTGCTTTATCCAGATTGCTCTGAAAATTCTGCAAAGCACTGTAATCAATCTCTACTTCCGGTCTTGACTGCTTCGCTTCATAAGTATGATACGCCGAATAAGTAATCCAGCCAAGTAAGATCACTCCTACAAATACTACCAGACACTTGCGCATCAGATTATATAATCTGTGCTTCCGGCGTAATCTTCGCCGGTTTGCTTTTTCTTCTTTATAATTATCAACTTTGGTCTGACTCATCAGGTATCTGTCTCCTTCTTATCGAATAACTACCGTTATTCTATCACACCTTTCCGGATTAGACAACCAGAATCACACCACCGTCTGCTGCATACATACTGCTGATCCCTGCCGTATCCAGGACGATGATGTCTTTTACCTTCATCTGTTCCTGAACCATTTTCTTCATGTCTTCAGCACGCTCCGGGCAATTACAGTGTGTAATCGCAAGAATCTTCTCTTCTGGTCGTATCGCATCTTTCTTCACCTGCGCAACCATCTTCTCGATTGCTTTCTTCATGCCTCTTCCCTGACCCAGCTGACAGATACTTCCAATCGGTGTAGAACCCATTACCGGCTTGATATTAAGCGCAGTTGCCATCATCGCTTTAATACCAGTCAGTCTTCCGTTCTTTTTCAATGTCTCCAATGTCTCCAGTACAAAATACGTGTGCTGCTCTTCTATATAAGCATCCACTGTCTTAATAATCTCTTCAAAGCTCATCTGCTTTTCTTCACACTCTGCAATCTTCAGTGCGATTAGAGTCTCTCCAACTGAAGCAGACTTAGAATTAAATACATGGATCTGTTTCTCTCCATATTCTTCTTTATAAAGGTTCTTCCCCAACTCTGCACTATTGTAAGAACCACTCAGCTCAGCCGATAATGTAACTGCATATACATGCTCAGCATCACAGTGATACATCTCCATATAACGTTCCGGTGATGGGCAGGAGGACTTCGGACACTCCGGAGCCGCTGCAACTCTTCTCAAAAAATCCTTCTGATCAAATGTTGCATCGTCAATGATATGATAACCATCTACTTCTATCTCCAGTGATGCGGTCACGAAATGCTCTGACTGTTTCATCTCTTCCGTTAATTCACCACAACTATCTACAACTACTTTATAACTCATGTCTTCCTCCCGGTAAACTTTTTATTTCCATTAAATGTAGTTTTTAATACTACGTTTAATATCATAGCACATTCACGTCGGAAAAGAAAGACTTTTATTCCGTTATTGTTCTATTTTTATTTGTTTTGAAACACTTAGCGCAATTCCCATTTCTATAGAAAGAAACAGAATTGCTGTTCCCCCATAACTGATAAATGGTAATGTAATACCTGTTGTCGGAATCAGATTTGTCACAACTCCCACATTTAAAAATACCTGTAAAGCCATGTGGGCAAATATTCCCGTCACAATCAGTGAACCATACAAATCCGGCGCATTCTGTGCAATAAACAGCAGACGGTATAATAATAAGCCAAACAGTGTCAGAACGAGAATTGCTCCAAACACGCCAAGTTCTTCACATATAATAGAAAGGATCATATCATTCTGCACTTCCGGAATGATTGTCTTCTGTGCGCTGTTCCCAAGACCTTTTCCAAAAAAGCCTCCGGAACCGATCGCATATAACGCCTGCATAATCTGGTATCCGCCTTCTGATGCATAATTTTCCGGATTCAGCCATACAAGAACCCGTCGCATCCGGAAACTCTTACTTGTCGTAAGTACCATACCCAAGATCTTCACGCCCACCAGTATCGCTGCAAGACCGCCACCTGCAGCTGCAAAGAAGATCTTTGTCTTCCGGTGAACAATAAAAATCATAATAATGCTGATGCCCATTACGATAATCGCTGTACTTAAATTATCTGTCAAAAAATATACACATGCTGCGGATAACAGTCCCCAGACCATTACATGGATAAATCCTTCTTTTGTATTAATCTTCTTTCCAAGCTTGCAGATCACTACCGGGATAAATAGTATCACCGCAATCTTTGCAACCTCCGATGGCTGAAACTGTCCGATTCCAGGTAACATGATCCATCTCTTGGCTCCCTTGGCTCCTTTTCCGATTGGGCTTTGTACAAGTGCCATCAGTATTATGGATACCCAATATAGCAGTTTTGCGCGCTTAATGTACCAGTGGTAATCAATAAAGCGGCAGATGAACCACATCACAAAAAAACCAGCCAGACAGAAAATTATCTGTTTCTTCAAATAAAATATACTGCTTTTCTGTCCGGTGATCTTCATGGAACTGTATGCACTGGTGCTGTATAACATTACCAGCCCGAAACATACAAGGCATATAAGAATTGCGACCAGACTATAATCAAAATATGGGATTGTTTTTTTCCTTTGTTCTGTAATTTCTCTTTTCACTGTCCTTGTCATTTTATTTACACTCCAATCGTATTCATTATACTCAGATATGATTCTAAAAACAACTAAAAATTCCGGTCTTTGCACCTCTTTTTGACTTCTTTCATATTATAATAATGCAAATAATTGAAAAGGAAGGTTGCTAAAAATGCCTAATTATCGCTATCAAGCTTCTAATTGCTGCGGCAACTCCATGCGGAACGTTTCCCTTGGTGTTCCTTCAGGCTCCGGCTGTCATGAGCATGCCTGCTCCGATAACACTTCCAATATTTCCATGCAGGTTCTTGCTATGGCATATGTTCCCATCCAGAAATTCCAGTGCCTGTACGATCCGCCAAAAGGGCTGCATGCAGGTACTATTTTTGCCGAACTCGATAAACCATTTCTTGGAACAGGAGGTGTTCTTCGATGAATAATGATAAAAGATTATCCCGTCAAGAACTCTTACAATGGATCAATGCCGTCAGCTTTGCAGTCAATGATGTGACTTTATTTCTTGACACACACCCTGATGACGCAGAAGCATTAGAGTATTTTGAGGAATTTCGTACGCAGCGCACACGCGCGCTTCAGGAATATTCCAGAAATTATGGGCCGCTCACGATCGATACTGCAACTGCCACTCCATGTGAACGCTGGCAGTGGAGCACGCAGAGCTGGCCATGGCAGGAAGGAGGCTGTTAATCTATGTGGAATTATGAAAAGCGTCTGCAACATCCGGTAAAAATCACCCAGACAAATCCAAAGATAGCTCAGGTGATCATATCCCAGTTCGGTGGTCCTGATGGTGAACTGGGTGCATCCATGCGGTATCTCTCCCAGCGATACACAATGCCTTACAACGAGGTCACCGGTATCCTTACGGATATCGGTACGGAAGAACACGCCCAAAAACGTTCTCGCTTATTTTTCTTCCTTATTATAATGCGTTTTTACAGCGTTTCTGCGTATTTACTGGATATCTTAATCCAGCCCTCGCTGGACTTTAATCTGCCATACGGCATCTTCTCCACGGTCTTCGTTTCCGTGATCGTATAGACCGATTCCGGGGCTTTCTTCCCAGTGTAATCTTTGCCAGGACTCTTGTAAATATTAAGTGCCTGTTTGGTCTTTACCTTGAAAGATTTATCCGCAGCTTTCTTCGCTGCCGGCTTCTCTTCTATCTTCTTTCCGATCAGACCTTCCGCAATCGCTCTGGCGCATTTCTTATAATCCCATGCATGATAATCGGTTTTATTGTCAACAAAACAACACTCCACCAGAAGTGCCGGCGCGTTCGTGTGCCGGAGAACATAAAGCTCCGGACGTATCTTCACGCCACGGTCACGGATACCTAATGCTCTGGCAATCTTCGCCGAAATCCGCGTTGCTTCTTTGTATGCTTTGGAATTTTTTGATACAACCAAAACTTCCACTCCGGTACCGCCACCGGAATTTAAGTGGATGCTGACATCCCGCGCTACTGTGTGCGCATTGCATTTCGCTACGATATATCTAAGACAACCGTTCTGGTCCGTCTTCTTATCGCAGGTGCAGTCGTATGCCGTGTGCCCTGCTGCCCGCAGGAGCCGAATCACTTCGCCTTTCACTTTTCTATCTTCTACGGATTCCTTCAAATACCCTACTGCCCCGGAAGCACCTTTGCCCTGTGGGCAGTGTCCTGCGTGTATGTTGTATTTTGCCATGTGTCTACCTCCTAATTTGTATATAAAAAAGAGAGCCTTACGACTCTCTAATCTCTTCCGTATGATCAATAGCTTCTTCTGGTAGCTCCTCCGTCATATCTTCCAGGAATTTCTGAACCCATCTCTTAAGCTTTGGCGGAACTGGAAGCCCGCATAGTGTCATATTCTTCAATACACTGACTGCTTCGTATAAAATGTATAGCAGGCAGAAAAATTCGCAGATGCCTAATTTATGTATTCCGAGCATCTGCACGTATTTATCAGCTACGAAGCTTAGCATATTAATGTTGACGATAATGTCGACCGCCATAAATAGACACACCGACAAGAGCATCGCCGCCTTTCGGATTGCTCCGTCAATGCCTACACAGCTGTTGAACTTGTGCTCTTTCATGGCTCGAAGCACTCCGAGCACGGTGTCTAACGTCACGACAAGCAAGAGAATTTTAAAAAACGAATTGCTTGCCAAAAGATACATGATTCTTTCCATCATTCTAATCATCCTTTCTTTTAATTCGCAGAGAGCTTCTTGCCCTCTGCTTTGAAATTTAGTCCAAGTCGGTTCAAAAAATCGCAAGAAATTGAATTAGTCAACTGAATAGTCAGCTATACGGCTAGAAATTAAACTAACTCGCAAAAACTCGCAAAGGCTTGGATAAACCTTGGCTTCGAAGTTGGTTCAAGTCGACTTATGGTCTACGGCATTGGTGCGCATCCTCCGCATATAAAGGCACTGTATCCCGTTTTTTCGCTTGATGTAAAATCATCGTATTTCACAAACTTGCCGAGATATGCGTTCCCACTCGACATTGCAATCTTGACAGACGGCTTATTATTCGTACTGTCCCACATGAACTTAAGGTACGCACTTAACTGCACCCGAAGAAGCAGCATCGTACCGGCACTGTTTGCATCCCGTTTCTCATTCTCGTCAGCGATACGCTTATTTCGCTCTATGGCATCCTTCTGCTGTCTCTTCTTCTGCTCCTTCAAAAGCCAGACGATATACCCAAGCACGATCGGCAGAACGATTCCATATGTCTGTAAGATGATTTCTTTCACTTTCTATTCCTGCTTTCCTTAAATTATGCAAATAAAATAAGACCGTTACGGTCTTGCTCTTGGGGTGTTCATGTAAAATTCTCCTATGAAAATGTTAAATATCCTGACCATGCAATGCCAATGGCATCATTATTGGTGACGTTAGTTGTGCTGTTGATCGTCATCCTTACTTCTATCCATGACTCTCTGACATAGCATGAATACGAAGCTGGCTTTACAAACGTACTCGCAGATGAACCGTGCGTATATTTACCGCCCTGTCTTCCTCGGAAACCATTGTTCGTAGTTGCCGTTACTGCCGATGCTCCTACAAGCGGCTTGGACAATGGGACTGAAAATATAACCTGTTTACCGCCACCGCTAACGTAACCACCAGTGCTGATCTCACATGGAATTTTATCGCCTTTTGTGTAATATGGTTTAAAGGTATCTCTGGTCGGCGGTCCCAAGTACAGATCTGTCTCATCTGAATACAACTGCCATTTTCTGGCTACTTCATCATGGAGCCCTCGGTTTACTCCTCCGGTTCCAACTCCAACACCTATGGCATTACCAGTTGAATTATGCGAAATAATAGTCACGTCATTCGAGTAGACATGCAAACGCCCATCTGCATTATTTAATAATAGCGCAATCTTATCATTCTCACTCATGACTCCCTGATGACTGATTTGCGATCTCAATAAAATTCCAGAATCCAATACACCTATATAGTTTTGTATCTGCTTACCAACTCCCGTCCCTGATGTGCCGTAATATTCTGTCAGATACTCAAGAAAAGTTACTGCATCATTTTCCGCATTAACCTCCGGGCTCATCAAGGAAAGTATTGATGCTGATGTATCCATTCCATTGTCATTTTCGTAATAATTAGTAGAATCAAGATTTATTGCTACAGGTCCGGACATATTCAGATGTGAAGCTGCATCAATTTCAACTCCATCTGCTCCCTTTATTTTTGAAAATGTTACGCTTTCTCCATCTTTTTCCTGTATAGAAGATACAATCGATGTTGTTCCACCACACATTTCCACCACAGCATCTTTACTATTCTTCCCCAGCTCCACTTTATCTGCCGCATACTTCGCCAGCACCGTATCTCCGTTTCGAATTTCCATAGAATCAGAATCTACCTTTACATTTGCTCCTAATGTATCCGCTTCCATATTTCCTACAATCAAGCCACCATCCGTTCCCTGTATATAATTCGTTGCAACTTTCGCCGCAGCGTCAGCAGCCGTCTGCGCCCGATTTGCCTTATTCCAGGCTTCCTTGGCTGCTTCGTAGCTGCTGGACTTCGATACATCCGAATAGCTGTATGTATCATTGGACATTATAGTCAAAATTACAGTGTATAGGGTGCTTGTTGATCCTGACTCGTATGTGGGTTCCGTTGTCTTCCAATTTCCACCGGGTGGGATTGCTGTCGGTTTGTTTGGCTTGGCGGCAGTTGAGGATTGCAATAAGTAATATGTTGTAACTGCTTTCACGTCTATAATCCTCGATATCGTAATATCTGCCTTTGCTAAAATTGCCATTCTCTCACTCCTTAATCTTCAAGCTGACATGTATATGCCTGTGCATTTGCAACATCTGCTGCCGATATTGTCAGTGTTTTAGCTGTTGCAATTGCTGTGTCGCTTCCCGTTTTATACCATTTGATTGAGCCAAGTGATCCACAAACTCCTGCATCTGTAATGCTCTGCTCTACCGAGCCTTTCCAGACATGGGCTGTAAGCACTGTCGAACCGGAATTGTTTTTAAATACTGTTCCATTAGATGAAGTGATTGTCAAACTGATCGCATCTGCTCCCGCCGCACCTGTGGAGCCCTGTTTTGCCACGCTATACTGCGGATTAGAGGTAGATCCATTTGTATAAGTAAATACCGTCTTCGTCCAAAGATAGTTTCCGGCCGCTACCGATGGTGGTGTGGACTGCCATCCACTGGTCGGTGCAGATGTATTAGATGAAGATGAAGCATAACTAATTTCTGCTTTTGAAACACCATTGCCTGTAGCTCCAGTATTTCCTTTGTCACCCTGAATACCTTTAATGTTTCCGGTATAAACCCATTTAGCAGCAGACGCGGCACCTGCAACTGTACACTTATAGGTATTACCAGTAGATGTATTGAGATACATATCATTAACCCGGGCATTTGCTACACCTGATCCAGAGAAAATTGTCGCAGTCGTTGATGTTCCTGTAATGCCCGTACCTGAATACCATTGGGAACCTGTTGTTCCGGTTGCACCTGTAGAGCCCTGCTTTGCTACACTATAGCTTACAGAAGTCGTATTGTCTGTATAGGTAGTTGTAACTCTTGTCCATAAATACTGCCCCTGCGTTACCGGCGGAATAGTTGTGGACCATCCACTTGTCGGAACTGTTGTATTAGAAGCAGATCCTACATATTCCGCCACCGGCTCACCCTTAATGCCTCTTCCGGCTGCGCCTGTTGCACCTGTCTTCGCAACTGCAAACGAAAACTTCTTATTTACCGTAATACCGTCTACATGAACCGGGATTGTTGCCTCACAGGCAGCACTGATCGTTGCTGTTGTTTTAAATGTAATTTTAACTCTGGATGTACCACTGTTTTCTACTGTAGCACTAATTCCGGTCGGGCATGTAATCTCTGCTGCCACTACCGTCAGCGAAGCACACTGATTTGTTCCACAGAATGCAACTGCTTCTGTAGAACACGTCTGCCCAGGAGTCGCCCCGCTGGTATTTCCGATAAATGTGTATGCTTCCGAAGTCAGCATTACCGAATACGCATCCGTAACATCTAAAATTGTCATTTGATCTGCAGCTTTAATTGCCATAATATTATCCTCCTCGTTTTTAAACAATTAATTCACATAAAAAAGTTACCTTTACATCTACATCATCTGGTGATAATGCAAATGAAAATCCATCGTTTCTGATTCTTGGATCACCGGAAGAGATAATTCCATAAGTCTCTTCCTCTAAGCGCTGCCATTTCCACTGGATATATGCACCGCTTCCAAATGTCTTTCTCAGAGTCTCTGCATCTTCTATCCGCTCCTTTCCGTGATATATAACAACCGACAATACCGTTGACACTGCATTATTCTTAAATACACTGCCCCTCGAGGATTCTATGTGAAGCAATACTGCCGCTTCTCCTTCTTCCC
>OGMW01002296.1_pt1 | contig 13273 bp, 9 predicted proteins | sample 1573281 | NCBI WGS metagenome assembly OGMW01 (sample SAMEA2581907, study PRJEB24529) | metagenome | biome: Human gut stool | place: China | collected 2011
AATAACGGTCACATCCGGAACACATCAAAAGCTGTTTGAAAAGCTGTGGTGACTGCGGGAGTGCATAAAAATGTCCCTGATGCACACGGCTTGGTACAAGATAATCTCTTGCTCCTTCCGGTGTACTCTTGATCAGGATCGGAGTCTCAATCTCCATAAATCCTTCTTCTGCGAGAAACTGACGGGTTAATGTCGCAACTTTGCTTCGCATCATCAGGTTCCTCTGCATATCCGGTCTTCTCAGATCCAGATATCTGTATTTCAGACGAATCTCTTCTTTTGTCTTTGAATTTTCTTCAATCTGGAACGGTGGTGTCTCAGACTCGGAAAGTACACGTAATTCTTCCGGAATGATCTCAATCTCTCCGGTTGCCAGATTTTTATTAACTGCGCCGGAACGTTTTTCCACTTTACCTACAACAGCTACTACATATTCCGAACGAAGCTTCGCGGCCTTTTCGATCAGCGCTGCATCCGTCTTGCCTTCTTCGCATACAACCTGAATGATTCCGGAACGGTCTCTGACGTCAATAAATACGAGACCTCCTTTGTTACGGTTTTTCTGTACCCAGCCCATGATTGTCACAGTTTCACCTGCATTCGCTGCAGATAACTCGGCACATCTATGAGTTCTTTTTAATCCCTGCATTGATTCTGCCATGATCCTTCTCCTTTTCTTCTCTATATTCTACAGACGGTCTGCGTAGCAGTCTACAATATCTGCATAGCCTTCCCCTGTAAGTTGTTCTTTCTGGAACTTCTTGTTTTTCTTCATATTGACGATCAGTACCTGTTTTCCTTCTTCTCTGTCTTTTTTCGCCATTGCAAGTACTTTTAACATACTTTCTTTTGGAAGCTTCTTCTCCAGAAGGTATGCCTTTTTCTCTTTTGCTGCCGGAACTTTGTAGCCATTTTCCAGAAGCAGCATAACGATTCTCTCAAATCCGATAGAGAATCCGCATGCCGGCGTATCCTGTCCGGTAAATTTACCGATCATCCTATCGTATCTTCCGCCACCTGCTACGGAACCTCCGAAGTCATCCATTGTTACTTCAAAGATTGTTCCTGTATAATAAGACTGTCCACGCACCAGTGTAGGTGTAAATTTCAGATTAAATTCGCACTCTTTTGCCTCTTCCACACTTGACATGATCAGTTCCATACTCTGTGCAGTCTCCTCCGGCAGATATTCTCCTAACTTTTCTTTCAGATAATGGATTCCTGTTACATCTGCGCTTACTTCATCAAAAAGTTTCAGATATGTCTCTACGTTTTCTTTTGCATAGCCCATCTCGATCAGCTCATTTTCTACACCTTCTGCACCGATCTTGTCCATCTTATCTAAAATAATGAAAACTTCATCGTAATCTTCCTCTTTGAATCCGCTGTATGCAGCCATTGCTCTTAAAATTCCACGATCATTGATACAAACTGTAAAATTCTTGAAATCCAGCTTGCCAAGCATTGCTGTTGTCGCAAGGATCAACTCGATCTCTGCCAGTGCAGATGCTTCACCTAAAATATCAATATCACACTGCATAAACTGACGAAAACGTCCTTTCTGCGGACGGTCAGCTCTCCATACATTACCGATCTGCAGCGCCTTGAAAGGTGCCGGAAGTTCATTGGAATGGTTAGCATAATATCTTGCAAGCGGAACTGTCAGATCATAACGCAGACCTCCGTCTGCCAGATCATTTTCCTCTTTTGCCTGATCAATCTTTAACTTCTCGCCTCTCTTCATAATCTTGAAGATCAGCTTCTCATTATCTCCGCCCTGCTTGCTGCACAAATTTTCAATATGCTCTACACATGGTGTCTCCATTGACGTAAATCCAAAACTCTTGTAAGTCTTTTTAATAAGACCGATCAGATAATCACGGATCTCCATCTCTGCAGGAAGGATGTCCTTCATGCCGGTAACCGGTTTCTTCTTTAATGCCATAGCCATTCTCCTTTTCGTTCTATCATTTCATCAATCCTCTGGATATACGCGTCGATTGCTTTTACATTCTCCAGCCGAATCAGATTTGTTTCTTTTTTCTTTTTGCTGCCCTGTACCGGCACCGGGTTCTTTAATACGATCTTCGTCGATGCGCCTGCACCTGCAGCGATAATGGATTGTTTTTCTTCCATAATAAGTATATTGTAAATTCCGGCTTTGTCAACCTTTGCATAACCTACATTTTCAAAATTTCCGGCAATATTCTTCTGTCGGTACAAATAATATGGCAAAAGTCCCATCTCTTTTGCCACGCGTCTTGCTTCATCTACCATCTCTTTTGTATCTGGGCCGACAGAAGGTTTTTCATCAGACCGTCCCATCTTTGCAGCACGCTTGATTGCAAGAGAATGTACTGTCAGGCTGTCCGGTTCCAGCTCTTTAATCTGTGAAAGCGTATCTTCCATATCCGCAAGTGTCTCACCCGGAAGTCCTGCGATCAAATCCATATTAATATTGTCAAATCCAAGACTTCTTGCCGTATGATATGCATCACGGATCTGTGAAACAGTATGTTTTCTGCCAATCAGATCCAGCGTTTTCTGCTGCATTGTCTGCGGATTAATAGAAATCCTACTGATTCCATGCTCCGCAATTACCTGTAGCTTTTCCGGTGTAATACTATCCGGTCTGCCAGCCTCTACGGTATATTCCAGAAGATACTCTCTTGAAAAATATGTATCGATACAGTCTAACAGTCTCTTCAACTGTCCGGCAGTTAGTGTAGTCGGTGTACCTCCGCCAATATAAATCGTATTTAATTTCTTCTCCACGGATACCTTTCCGATGTAAGCAAGTTCTTTGCACAGTGCATCTAAATATGCTTCCACACTGTCTTTCCAGTCAAACAGTGCGCCTGAGCTAAAGGAACAGTAGCTACAGACACTTGGGCAAAATGGAATTCCGACATACAGACTGTATCCATTTTCATAATCCAGTCTGTCAAGTAATTCTTTCTCCCGGTTTGCGATTTCCCATGCAAGAATAGTTTTCTCTTCACTCGCCAAATTTTCTTTTTGAAACCACTGGACAAAAGCGCTTTTATCCATTCCTTCCTCCAGTTTTTTCATAGCGATTTTTGTCGGACGCACTCCGGTAAGGACACCCCACGCAAGGGAACGTCCGGTTATTTCTTTCAGTTTTCTGTATAATGCACGATCAAGTTCCTTCTTTGTCAGTTCTTTTTCTCTGGAAATGGCAAGCCTGCTTCCATCCGGGAGAACCGCCTCTACATAATTAGAGGCTTTTTCGTCCACCCGGGCCACCATGTTCCCGGCTGGATAAAAAGCCTTCATAATATGATACGCATTATACGTGTATGATTCGTTACAACATATAATTTCCATCATCTTTTCTCCCATCCATCTTACACATATGGATTGTGTGTTTTCTCATGTCCGATCATCGTCTCTCCCATATGACCCGGGTACACATGTGTCTCATCCGGTAAAAGGAATAATTTTTCTCTTACAGAACGGACGATCGCCGATGTGCTGCTGTTTTCAAAATCTGTACGTCCGACAGAATTCTGGAATAGCGTATCACCGCTGAACAGCACATTCTCAGATTCTACATAGTAACAGCAACATCCCATCGTATGACCCGGTGTGTGGAGCACCCGGAAATCATATCCGGCAAATGTAAGAACGTCTCCGTCCTTCACAGTCTTCGCTCCGGCAAATGTATAACCATTGGTATAAGTCAATGACTGGTTCAGTCTTGCATCCGTCAAAAGATCCGCATCATGTTCTTCTACATAGACAGGAACATCATAAACTTTCTTAAAATCATCAATCCCCATTATATGGTCAAAATGTGCATGTGTCAGCAGAATTGCTTCCACCGTAATATTCTCTTCTTCGATATAATTCTTCAGAGCTCGCGGAAAAGCAGCCAGATCAACAATGACCGCATGCTTTGTCTCTTCATTTATCACAAGATAACAATTCGTGCTGATAATACCTGTTACAAATTTTTCTATTTTCATTCCAGTTTTACCCCGTCGTTCTTTCAATATCGATCACGCCCTCGATCTGGCGCAGTTTCTTCACAATATGCTCTAATTCGTCTCTGCCATGAACAATAAATCCTGTCTCGATCGTCGCAGTTCCCTGCTTGCTTGTACGCACATTCATAGATTTGACATCCACATCTGCCTCTGTAAAGATCTTGGACATCTCCATTAAAAATCCCTGTCTGTCATGTGCATACATCTTGATCTCTGCAAGGTACTGTCCGGTCGCTTCCTGTGTAACGTCACTTTCCCATTCAGCATCAATCAGTCTTGCACGTTCAGATTCTGTCAGATGAATCATATTGATACAGTCTGTCCTGTGGATAGATAATCCTCTTCCACGTGTAACAAAACCAACAATCTCATCACCCGGAACCGGATTACAGCATCTGGAAAAACGAACTGCAACATCATCTATCCCCTTAACCACAATTCCACTCTTGGATTTGGCAATGTGCACTTTATTCTTGGACGCTTCCGCAACCTTCTCCAGTACACTCTCATCGGTAAGCTCCTGCTTGTGTTCCTTGCTGTATTCTTCTACCAGTCGATTTACAACCTGTCCTTCTTTTAGGCCTCCATGACCAATCGCCGCAAGCACAGAATCCCAATCTTTGAAACCATATTTTCTCTGTACCGTCTCCTGGTATTTCATATTCGTAATATGGGAAACATTGATGGATTTGGCTTTACAGTAAGCAACGATCATCTCTTTTCCTTTTATGATATTGCTCTCTTTAAACTCCTTCTTGAACCATTGATTGATCTTGTTCTTCGCCTGTGTACTCTTAACGATATTCAGCCAGTCACGACTCGGTCCTTTGGAGTTCTGGGATGTCAGTATCTCAATACGGTCACCGTTCTGGATCTTATAGTCTATATTTACAAGTTTACCGTTGACTCTGGCACCGACCATCTTATTACCGACAGCACTATGAATCGCATAAGCGAAATCAATCGGTGTTGATCCGTTCGGAAGGTTTTTGACATCTCCCTGCGGTGTAAAGCAATAAACATCTTCCGCAAACAGATCCAGATCTCCTTTGATCAGATTCAAGAACTCTCTGTTATCTGACATATCTCTCTGCCATTCCAGAATCTGACGAAGCCAGCTTAACTTCTCTTCTTCCTGTGCCTCCACACTCTTCTTGCCATCGTTGGATTCCTTATATTTCCAGTGTGCTGCGATACCATACTCTGCTGTCTTATGCATCTCAACCGTACGGATCTGTATCTCAAATGGCTGTCCCACAGAACTCATCAGTGTCGTATGTAGCGACTGGTACATGTTTGGTTTTGGCATTGCAATATAATCCTTGAAACGTCCCGGAATCGGTGTATACATCTCATGGATGACACCAAGCGCCGCATAACAGTCCTTCACAGAATCTACAATAATACGGACTGCAAACAAATCGTAGATCTGATCTACGGTCTTGTCCTGATTGACCATCTTCTTATAAATACTGAAGAAATGCTTGACACGTCCGTTCACTTCACATTTGATATTGGCATTCTTCATATGTGTCGATACTTCCTGAACGATCTGATCTACAAATTCTTCACGTTCTGTTTTTCTTGCATTGATCTGATTCACCAGATCAAAAAAGACTTCCGGCTGTGAATATTTGAGTGCCAGGTCATCCAGCTCAGTCTTGATCTTGGAAATACCAAGTCTCTGGGCGATCGGTGCATAAATATCCATGGTCTCTCTGGCCTTTTCCTTCTGCTTTGCAGGAGTCATAAACTGCAGTGTCCGCATGTTATGCAGACGGTCAGCCAATTTGATAATGATAACACGGATGTCTTTTGCCATGGCAAGAAACATCTTACGGAGATTCTCCGCCTGTACTTCCAGTTTATCGGAAGAATAGGATAATCGTCCGAGTTTTGTAACTCCATCTACAAGAAGTGCTACTTCATCTCCAAATTCACGTTTGATATCTTCTTCTGTATATTTTGTATCCTCTACGACATCATGTAACATTCCTGCTGCAATCGTCTCTTTATCCATCTCCAGATTTGCCAGAATGATCGCAACCCAGAGCGGATGCACAATATATGGTTCTCCGGACTTACGGCACTGGTCTCCGTGTGCCTCTTTCGCCAGAGCATATGCTTTTTCAATCATACTGACATCCGTAGACGGATGGTACTTCCGGATACGGGCAATTAACATGTCATACAGCTCGTCCGGGTTCTCATACTCACCCGGCTTCTTAATCCCATGACCATCCACAACATCCAGCCCTTTTGTAAGATCTTTGGTAAGAGTGCTTGCCGCAATCTTATTATCCAATGACTCATACGTTGTCTTTGACATATTAACGCCTCCTTCCTCTGATTTCTCTTTCCTTTATCTGTCTGTTCTACCTTATATTACGGATTACTTGCCCGGATAGCAGATTACAGACTCTACGTCATATCCTTTCAGACGCTCACGGCCTTTGAGTCCTGCCAGTTCCATCAGGAATACTGCTTTCACTACAACACCGCCAAGTCCTTCGACCAGCTTGACCATCGCTTCATTCGTTCCTCCTGTTGCAATAAGATCGTCAATGATCACAACTTTTTGCCCTGGTTTAATCGCATCTCTGTGCATCTCCAGTTCGGCGCTTCCATATTCAAGATCATACTTGATTCCTATGGTCTCGCATGGTAATTTGCCTTTTTTGCGGATTGGCACGAATGGCTTGTGTAAATTATATGCAATCGGAACACCGAAAATAAATCCCCTGGATTCCGGTCCAACAACGATATCAAAATCTAATTCTTTTAACTTGTCCTGCATCAGATCAATTGCCAAATGCAGTCCGTCTGCGTCCTGTAACACACTTGTTACATCACGGAAGATGATACCTTCTTCCGGAAAATCCTCAATACTTCTTACATATTCTTCTATCTGTTTCATAATGCATCTTCTCCGTTTCATGATAAAATACAAAATTAGTATATCATTACTTGATATGATTTTCAAATAATTCTATAGATATTCACCTATGATCCCATTTACCGATAATGCATCACTACAATCTGCAATGTTTTTCTGCCCAGATAATCGTTGATTTCCGGATAAAAGGTTGCCTGGATTGTCATCTGGCTTCTGCCGCCTGTAAGAAGCTCTGTTACTTCCTGTTTTCCATATTTTTCCTCCAGGTAACCGATAAACTTCTCTACTTCACCAAAATAAACCGCATCCAATATGACATGCTCTGCATTTTCCAGACGCATTTTCAATACATTTTTGTTGCGTCCAAGAACCCTCGCGCTGCGTATTACCAGATTTTTTTCTGCAAATACCGGCTTGGTATTACCTTTACCGAATGGCTCCAGCAATTTGATCTCATCGATAAACTTCGGCGATATCTTGGAAAATGGCAATTGCATATCAATTGTTATCTTTTCCGAAAGATCCTTCTCACTCAGCATACATTTCTCATTCAGTTTTCTGCGCAGCTTATCGATATTCTCCACCGGAAGGGACAGTCCCGCCGCCATCTTATGTCCACCATATTTATCCAGAAGTTCTTCACACTCATGAAGTTTCTCATACATATAATAAGCTTCAATCGATCTGCCGGAGCCTTTTGCTCCTTCTTTAGCGTCCGTGATAACAAAGACTGGCCTGTAGTATTTTTCCCGGATCTTTCCTGCCACAATTCCCGCCAGACTCTCATGACATTCCGGCAGATACACTACCAGTACTTTATCTTCTTTTAATGTGGAGTGTTCTATATATTCAATCGCTTCTTTCACGGCTTTCGCAGTCAGATCTTTCCGGCTGTCATTCAGTGCCTTCAGATCTCCTGCCAGAACATCTGCTTCTTTTTTGTTCTTCGCCCGCAAAAGCTCCAGTGCGCGTTTTGCCGTATCCAGCCTTCCTCCGGCATTGAGACACGGTCCGATCACAAAACCGATATGATAGGAATTCAGCCGCTCCTTTTCAATTCCATTGCATTCCATAAGCGAACGCATCCCCGGATTGGCAGTCCGCTTTAGCATTTCAAGACCTTCCCGCACAAAGATCCGGTTTTCATCTTCCAGATCCATCACATCACCAATCGTTGCCATTGCAACATTTTCTATAAGGTAATCGATATCATCCACATCATGTCCTGTCACCTCATACAATGCTTCCATCAACTTGTATGCAACTGTTGCTCCGCAGATCCCCTCATAAGGATAATTGCAGTCCGGCTGTTTCGGGTCAATGACTGCATCTGCCGGCGGAAGAATATATTTTCTTTTACCTTTATAAGTCATTTCCGCAGTCTGATCTTTTTCTTCCTGTTTTTGCTCATCTTCATAAGGCACTTCATGATGATCTGTTACGATCACAGTCATGCCAAGTTCTTTCGCATATGCGATCTCTTTCCTGGCGGCAATGCCATTGTCACAGGTGAGAATCGTATCGACTCCGGCACTTGCCGCCCGCTCGATCAGCTCATTGCTCAGACCGTAGCCATCTGTCATACGGTTTGGAATATCATAATCCACCTCTGCTCCCAGTCCTTCCAGTCCTTCCAGTAAAATATACGTTGCATTCACACCATCGATATCATAATCTCCGATCACACGTATTTTCTTCTTATCCGCAATCTTCTCTGTCAATATGTCAATGGCTCTGTTCATATCTTTTAACAGCATGCCATCATACAGATCTGAAATCGTTCCATGAAGATACTTCTCCATCGCTTCCTCTCCTATGACATTCCGATTTCTGATCAGACTTACCAGTTGTTTACTAATATGAAATTTTTCGCTCAGTTCCTCAAACTTTGCTCCTTTGCGAAGTAATACCCAGCGTTCCATCTGCTTCTCCTTTAGTTCTCTTTTTTATAAACTGCCCTCCGCTTCTGACAGTCAGATGGCAGTAAGGAAACAGCCACAACCATAGGATCTATGGTCATGGCTGCTTATGTTCTTATATCGGAACCGTATTATTTTTTCTTCTTTTTGCCTCCCGTCTGTTTTGCAGGCTGTGCTTTTGCACCGATTTTCATCTTCATGACATACCACAGTGCACCTGTAATACATACAGAAGAGTAAGCCCCCCATGCAACACCTACCATCAGCGGTGCAGCAAATTCCTTAATAGAACTAACACCAAGAATAAACAGGATTGCTACCATAACAAACGTTGTCAGAGAGGTATAAATACTTCTTGTCAAAGTCTGTGTAATGCTCTTGTTTACAAGCATATCCAGATCTGCTGCTTTCTTTCTGCCACGCAGTTCTTCACGGATTCGGTCAAAGATAACGATCGTCGCGTTGATCGAATATCCAACAATTGTAAGCACTGTCGCAATAAATGTATTACCTACAGAAATTCTTACAACACCGTAGAAGATGATTACGATTATTACATCATGTAGCAATGCAAGTACGGCACTGGTTGCAAAGCGGATATCTTTGAATCGGAACCAGATATACAACAGCATACAGATGGCTGCAATAATAACCGCAATAACTGCATCCTGACGCATCTCACTGCTTACAGTAGAGCTGATATTCTCTGCAGTGATCTTAGATTCATCTACTTTAAAGTTATCTACCATCGCTTTGTTCAGCGCTTCACGCTGTTTTAAGCTTAATGTAACGGTCTTGATGATAATCTGTTTTGTTCCGGCAACTTTCTGTGTCTGAACATTGTGATCACCGGTTGTCTTCTCTACAACAGGTACGATCTTCGCATCAATATCATTGATAGAGTAGTCCTCATTAAATGTTACATTCGTAGCTGTACCACCCTGGAAGTCCAAACCATATGCAAATGCTCCGTCTCCTTTTGATGCATGGAATCCCATGATTCCAAGTCCAATTACCATAACAGCAATTGAGAATGTAAAGAAATACTTTTTCTTTGCAAGGAAATCAATAGTCTTTCTTTCCTTCTTCCATGGACGATAGTAGAATTTTTCGTTTCTGATACCGACACCATAGAACGCATATACGATCATACGTGTGATAACAAGTGCTGTAAACATCGATACAATGATACCTATTGCAAGTGTCTGTGCGAATCCTTTTACTGTACCGGAACCCTTAAACCACAGAACTGCTGCTGCAATCAGTGTTGTTACGTTACCGTCAACGATCGCTGACATCGCTTTGTGGAATCCGGTCTTCAGTGAATTCTTCACTCCTCTGCCTGCCGTCATCTCTTCTTTCACACGAGCGAAGATGATAACGTTGGCATCCACCGCCATACCGATACTCAGGATAATACCTGCAATTCCCGGTAACGTCAGTGTAATGTCAAATGCATTCAGGATAACCATTACCAATCCTGTATAAATCAGAAGTGCAAGTCCGGACGCAAGTCCCGGCAAGTAATATACCCATAACATAAACAGGAACACAACCGCAAGTCCGATCGCACCTGCTACTAAACTTGTATGTACTGCCTGCTCTCCGAGCTGTGCTCCCACAACCTGGGAACGGAGTTCTTCCAATTCCAGTTTCAGTCCACCGATACGAATCGTAGAAGCAAGTCCGTCTGCCTCTTCAAATGTCATATTTCCTGAAATCTGTGCAGAACCATCTGTAATCTCATTCTGTACATTCGGCACACTAACAAATGCTCCGTCGTAGTAAATACCGATACTCTCGCGTGCTTTGTAAGCTTTCTTCGTAGCATCTGCAAACTTCTTCGTTCCTGCCTTTGTAAACGTCAGTGATACAATATTCTCTTTTGCTTTTGTTGTCGGATTCTCTGTCGTCTGTGCTTTTGCAGATTTGACATCTGTTCCTGTCAGAACAATAGAGCCGTCTTTCTGCATTTCTTCCAGAGATTTTGAAAGCTTGTAATCTTTCGCAGCATCTCCTGTAGAGCTGACAAGTTTATAATTGGCTTTGCCTTTGCTGTCTGTCTGTGAAATAAAATACAAAGAACCCGGTTGTCCAAGTTCATCCAGAATCTCATTTGCATTGGAAACACCCGGAATCTCAATGTTGATTCTGTCTTTACCTTCCTGGTAAACAGAAGCTTCTGTACTGTACTGTTCTACACGCTTCTGCAACTTGTAGATCGTATCATTCATCTCGCTGTCTGTCGGGTTGTCATCTTTTACTTTATATGTAATACTGACACCGCCTGCCAGATCCAGTCCGAGCTTGATATTCTGTGCCGAACCGGTATGACCTTTTCCGAATCCGACAGCAGTGGTAAATCCCAGAAGTCCAATCAGCACGATCGTCAAGATCAGACTCAGTATACCCTTCCCCTTTTTCATAATTGCTAAACCTTTCCTTTCTTTCCGACTCCATAAACTGCACTGTCTGAAATTATATGCTTTCAGCGTATACAGTCCACTTTGTTAGTTTAGCACAATTTATCCAAATTGAAAACCTTTTCCTTATATTTCACCGAACAATTCACAGGCTGCGGTAAAACATGCTTTGCGAGTTTTATCCGCTGATTAGCGGTCGTCAAATGCTGTCATGTAAGCATGACGCATTTTCCTCGTCGCCATAACAAAAAGCTTCTGATACCATGCTTTTCATCTGATATCAGAGGCTCATTTTTCCTTTATTGTATTCCGTTATCTTACTTCCGTAATTTTTATGAGATCATACCGCCTGTCATGCCGCCACCTGTACAGAGAATCCATGCCGTCAGCATATTAAGCCCATTTCCGGAAAGCGAACGATACAGTATGATCGTAATGACCAGAAGCAGAATAAAATATAAATTTCCCAGAAGGAGTCCCCAGAAAAAGCGTCTGGTTCTGACCAGCTTTCCGATCACAATTCCTCCTACAACCGTTGATAATACATATACTGCCACAATTGCTGCCGAAACAAGATGCTCATTCCATTCAAATTTGTACAACAAAACAGACAACAGCAGCAGACTGATGCCTGTTACTACATAGGAAAAAAGCAATGCCTTCAACAGCCATATGATTTTCTGATTTTTTTCCAGCCTGTTCATCTTCTTCCCTCCTCTTTATCAAAAGTATGAAAAGAAAAGGGCTTTTATTCCTGTTTCTTCCTCATTGTTCCATCTGTCTGCCGAGAAAATCTGCAACGCAGACGGCGACCTGCATTTCCAGATCGGTTAATTTCTTTCGGTTCTTTTCGCCAAGTAAAAGCACACCTCCAATCACGTCCCCTTCACACAAAATCGGGCCGATTGCTTCTCCGGTGAAAGCAGACTCTTCAACATCCACAACATTTATATAAGAAGAATCCTCCTGAAATGCAAGCAGTTTTTTCCTTTTTAACAGTATTTCTTCCAGTTCTTTACTGATAAGCTGCTCGTCCAGTTCTTTTTTACCTCCACCTGCCACCGCAACGATTTGATCCATATCGCAGATTGCTGCCGTGCAGTGCAGGCTCTGCGATAAGCTCTGCACATAATTTCCCGCCAGTGCACTCAATTCGCCGATTGGTGAATATTTCTTCAATACGATTTCACCTTCCCGGTCTGTAAATATCTCTAACGGATCTCCTTCCCGAATGCGGAGTGTTCTGCGGATTTCTTTTGGAACAACGACGCGCCCGAGATCATCTATCCTTCTGACTATTCCTGTGGCTTTCATATTCTCCTCCAATACCCAAGTTATTTTAACTGCTTTTTGATTTATAAGTTTCCTGATTTCTGTAATATTTTCTATATATAATCTGCGCAGTTAGTATATGGAAAATATGTAAAAATATTCTGTATTTCATAAAACCTGCCGAGACTGCCACTGACAGCTCCCAGCCATAGAAATATCAGGAGCTTCATACCCGCCTATGTGCGGTTATGAAGCTCCAGTGCTCTTCGATGTTCTTCTTTCTGGCTATACATACGTTTATCTGCTTCCTGGATCAGCTCATGCACCGATGCTTTCACCGGAAATTCAAAAGAATCAATAATACCAAAGCTGAAATCTTTCAGATATGGACGTTCTACTCTGGTGCGGAAAGCTTCCTGGATCATCTGCATCCGTTCTCTCAGATATGCTTTGTCACATTCTTCAATCGCAATGCAGAATTCGTCTCCACCAATCCTTGCAAACAGATCCTTCTTTCGGATTTGTTCTTGTACTATATCGACAAAATGATTCAGATACCAGTTTAAATTACTCGCCGATGTCGGTGTTGAATCTTCCATAATATAGTAATCTTTCATGTAACTCAGTGTTACTGTATTCTTCTTCTTTTCGATTTCCCTTGGAGCTTCTTTACTTAAATACTCATTAATCGACCATGTTCCTGCAATCAAACATAATTCCTGATCTGATAAAACACCACTTGCCAGTGCATTT
>OGMW01002303.1_pt1 | contig 13235 bp, 10 predicted proteins | sample 1573281 | NCBI WGS metagenome assembly OGMW01 (sample SAMEA2581907, study PRJEB24529) | metagenome | biome: Human gut stool | place: China | collected 2011
CATATACCGTATAGGTATCATGAGCTTCGCCACCGTTCATCTGCCGGGTCAGAAGAACTCGTCCAGATTTACCTCCATCTCCGACAGGCTGTGCCATTCCGTCTCTTTCGTGATCAGGTTGTCTGACGATAGGTGCAAGTAAATGTCGTTACCATGGGACGAGGATCCGATCGTCAATGGCAGAAAAGCTCCTGCAAAAACAAGAGCAATGTTCATGCAGGAGTTGATAATTACAAGTAAAGAATTAGTTCTTTATTATCCAATAAAATTCTCATTCTTCATATTTCACAACATCAAAATTTCTCATATAGTAAGTTTTGTTTCTAAAAAAACGGTCTTTCAAATACACTCTCCTAATTTTTCCTCGCCATACATAAAATACAAATTGATATTTACAGAAATAATATATAGTATAATGCCTAAAATTTATATTACTACCCGGATATTCACTATCATATTGAACATAATCAGGATATAGCAGTTTTAAACTTATAAACTTATCATATTCCATCCCTATCAACTCATATCCTTCAAAAATAAAGCTAGACATACAAACCATTTTATAAAGAACATCCCGATCTTTCTTGCTTACCCAAAACGCAAAACCTTCATTAAAAAACGAATACACTTCCGTACATTCCGGATACTCGGGATCTGCCTCCATATAATCATAAGGTAGAACCAAATAAGGGGTTATATTCTGTCCAAACTGAAAGAACATAATATCACCAACATTATTTCGTGCCACTATTCCCTTATTCAAAACATATATAAGTTTTATCTTACCTTTTCCTTGTTCTACTATGTTCTTCTCCTTCACGTTGTTTCTCTCCATTTCTTTTAATATTTTGCAATTTCTTTTTTAATGCTTGTTTCTCTTTCTTATTGGGCGAACGATCTATTTTTTGTTTTAAATCCTTGATTCTCTTTTCATCCTTACTTAATGTTCTTCCTCCATCACCATGTTTCTCATTATTGCTACTATCTTTTGCTTCCTTAACATACGCTGGTGAAGAATCACCTTGTAAAGTGAAAATTAAAAATGCAGGTCCTATAAATCTAGAAATAATATTTCCGAAAGCCTCTCCTGCCAGAGATTTCCATGGCATCACTACAGGTATGACAGTAGTGGCATTAGGTTCTATTATCTTAAGAGATGTTACCTTAGGAGCTGCACCACTGATTGCATCAACATTTCCTCCATCATCAGTCTCATTAGAAAGTCCCCAATCATTAAGACCATCAACAGCAGGAGAAGACATTCCATCTAATTGATATTCAGCCCGTACTTCTTCCCAAGAAACTTCATTGCCATCTTCATCCTCATATCTTTTAGTTTTCCAATTATAACGTGAAGACATTCCTGTCGGGTCAATACGATTAAAAGGATTACTCAAACAATAAGCATAAGGATTAACAGAATAGAAGTTTTCAGATAGAGGATCAACTGACAAAAACATACCTATTAGAGGATCATAATATCTTGCCCCATAATCATACCAATCCAGTCCGCCTTTCCGATCCAACTCTTTACCATTATATTTATAAGGCTGTGTGTTATTACATGCATTAGACATCAAACCACCAAAAGGATAATAATCATTCACTTCATCAACTTTACCGGTTTCATCAGCAACTACACGGACATTTCCCTGATGATCTTTAATGTAAAAGTGGAACCTGTTATCTTGGAAACTATAATAACCAGACTCATTCAGCAATATCTTCAAACTGCCGTTCTCATAGACCGCATTGCCACAATAAACAGTAGACGTGACGTTATCATTTATAGTATGCGTGGTACGGATTTTACTACCGTCTGCAGCATATTCATAGACAATACTACTCCCGCCAGCAAAACGAATGTGACTAGGCAAATTTAAGATATTATATTGAATTTCAGTTATATTCTTGTTTAAATCTTTAGTCAGGTTACCATTTTTATCATAAGCATACTCGACAGTCTCATGGACTACATCCTTAAACTCCATACCATTGCCAAATACGGAGTTGGTGGCATTGTCATAAACGGACTCTAGCTGATTGCCATTGTAGGTCAGATTCAGGTTGTCAATCAGACCGTAAGAATCCGTACCCGTTTGACCGTAACGAAGCAGACCCAGAATATTACCCATTTTGTCATAGCCGGTTATCTGTTCGTTGAAACGGTTACGGTTTTGATTCAGGCTTGCACCTTCACCATATACAGCGTCTTTCAGGCGGGAAAGGCCGTCATAGGTAAAACTATAGCCTTTTTCAGGAGAACTAATCAATGCATTTGAAGCATTATTCTGTGCCGTACGCCAAAACAGACTGCTGATATTACCATTATAGCAAGGGGAAATATCATTAATAGTCTCCTGATAGTTCAAAGTCTGGCTGAATAACGGGCTGCTGACTCCTTTCAGCCAAGAACGGAGATTGTAGCTGTAATTTGTACGCAATTCAGGAACACCGTTGCGCCTGTCTACAAACAGACGACCGACCTCGTCATAAATATTGTCAACCAAAGTGATAGAATCCTTGTCATTCAATTGATAAACGCTCTTCAACAGGCGGTTCGCAAGGTCGTAGGTATAAGTATGAACCTCGGTAACCGGTGCCTGTCCGGGAACACTGTGCACATGTTTCTCTTTCGTTGGGCTGCCCTCGAAGTTGTAAGCCGTATAAACGGATTCAGTACCGTGCTGCCCGTTATTGCCCTTACGTTGGATAACGCGGTAGCGGTCGTCATAGTATAATGCCGAGTAGATGAAGCCTGTATATTCCCTGTCAGTAAAAAGGGCGGTCAAGATTCCGGTCTGCTGCCCTTTGCAATCATCTCCATAACGTTTGCCATAACCGGCTGTTTCGCAGTAAGCTGTCGTTGCGTCATCGGGAATACCGTTTTTACCAAGGAAATCGTAGGAATCGTAATAGTTGACCGACAAGACAGTCGGGGAACTTAAGGTTATACCTTCCAACCGGTAACCTTTCAACGGATTCTCCTCATTCGCCCAAACGGCTTTTACAACAACAGTGTCGAGAGGGGTGGACTCCGCACCATAAGCCGGTTGATTCTTGCAAATGCCGCTCAATACAACACGGCCAAACCCGTCGGGAATACTGAAAGACCACTCGTTTCGTTTGCGCTGTTCACCGTCTTGAGTAAAAATCGGGCGGTCGGCAGCGTCATAAATCGTGTAAACAGGGTCACAACCGGGGAGTTTCTTATAGATACAACGATTATACTTGTCGTAATGGTAGATGTAAGCATACTTCTGCAAAACAGGATGGCTTTCAGCGTATGACTGTACTGCCGTCAAACTATCCGCTGCCAGTGGAGGAAGTACGAAACGGACATTACCGTAATTGTCATATACCGTATAGGTATCATGAGCTTCGCCACCGTTCATCTGCCGGGTCAGAAGCGTTCGACCGGTTTTGTCCTTGAACCCGTAAGTTACATTTCCGTCCTCATCGGTAGTACGGACAGCATCCAGCGTGCACGAAGAATAAAGGCCGGACATTGTAAGCAAGAAATTTTCATCCACGCCATAAAGACGGACGGATGCTAAAACGTTCGTCATGCGGTCATTCTTCACCGAACGGCCCGTAGTATGCCAGCTCTTGCCGGGACCATATTCCTCCACCACCTCGTTCAGTGCGGAGCCGTCATACACAGTAAGACTGTAGGGATGTGAATCCATGCCGTAAAGAGAAAAGGAACGGGCGGTTTGCGACAATTTGCCGGGATTCACATAAGATCCGTCACTGCTACCATACGCCACAGGAAGCCAGAGTTTGCTGGCCCGGTTCAGGGCATCGTAGTCCTGCAATGTGATCAGGTCATGCCCCAATGGGGAAAAGCCGTGCTGAACCTTGACCGTAGGGTTACCGAAATGATCGTAATACTGAATTTCATGGCGGACTTCAGCATCCGCTAAAGAAAGGACATCATCCGTAGCAACTGTCGGAACGTACGAAAGTACATACGGTTGGGTAGATGTAGGAGACAGCGAATCTTGAGACACAAGTGTCTCAAGATTAGTAGTAATAAAGCCATTCGCACTATTTCCCTCGGAAACAATATAATATGTGCCGGCAGGAAGGCTGTCCACTTTTATTTCGCAAGAGTCGGCGCTTGAATAAAGCATGGAACGAGTGGAATCAAGCAGACCAAGATGCGTTTCAGACAATACAGAACCGCAATGGCTGACCCGCAAATCCATCGGAGAGGTCAATGTGAATTTGTAAAACACATCATTAAAAGGAGTACAGCCGGATATAAAACCGCTGGTGCGGTCGCCATAAAGAGACGTGTCCCGTGTATCTGTAAACAGAAGGCCGTATGTGCCTGCATCAATAGCTGTATCAGGATCGTCTCCTACAGGGCCAGACAGCACTCCATTTATAAACAAATTTATTTTTCCATTTGTAGAACCATCCACGACAATGTAGTACGTGCCCGGAGAAAGATAAGGAATCTGAAGGTAAGCATGTTCTCCGTTGTCACATGCTCCACGGCCCCAGGCAACATCATTGACATACAGCAATTCCTGATTCAAAGAGTACACCATCAAGTAGGTGTCGTTCACCTCCGAATCACAGTTACAGACATCCAAACTTATCGGTTGCGTAAAAGTAACACGATAATAAACTTCGCTTCCCGCTTTGAACGACATTTTGCTGCCTACAAAGACAGAAGTATCAAACGTATGGTCGTAGTAAAAAGCTGTGCCATAATATTCACCTACAATATCAATAGGAGAAGAAAAACTGCTCCCCGCCGGAATAGGACTACCCGTGAGGGAAACGGTCTGCCAAGTATATCCCCAGCCAAGTGCCCAGGTATGGATATAATAAATGCCCGGTTCCAAATCATAATACATCAGATTTTCCGAGGCAGCGTATATCGGTTCCACCACGTCGTCCTCCCAACGTTTCAACAAGGTATGACAGGACTTCGAACTGTTCTCCAGTGTCAGACGGACAGGAGACTGTAGAGTGAAGCAATACACCATGTCATGATAGTCGTCATGATTGTCGGCACCCGGCTCATAATCAGATATGTAATCTGTAATGTTATCCGTATGCGAAACGGTGAACTCACTGCCAAAGGTGCCAAGATCCATCGGGTAATAGAAATCCTCGCCTATCTCACGCTCCTCTATATTAACAAACAAAGAGAGAAGCCCCTCATCCACTACTTTGCCTGAACCATATTCAATTGATTCCGCAACGATATAATATGTTCCAGGAAGCAAGGATATATATAAATCGGCATTACCCAAATCAAGACGGTCCACTTCATTTCCAGAAACATCCAGCACATGGGCATAAATGCTTACCTCGGAATCCCCTCTTGCTCCAATCACTATATCCATAGAACGTGTTAGTGTCAACTTGAGGAATATGTCGTTACCAAACGAATAATCGGGCTCTTCATGTGAAGGTAGCACATAGTCGTTTGAGAACTTACGCGTGTCAAATGTTCCCTCATAAAAGAACTCACTGTCATAAGTTCCGATATCTATCGCCGTTTCCATGCGATGATAGAATGAAGACTGCCCGAACAGGCTGTACGAACAAGTCGCAAATAATATCAATAAGAATAATTTTCGTATCATAATTTCCAGTTTTGTCAGTTTTTAAATTATCCAGTTTTCCTGTATTCCTTTTATTTTCCGAAATGATAAACATACTTCTGCAGCATTACTTTACGGGCGTTTTCATCCAGATAATAGCTGCCGGTCAGTCGGCTGTAATTATCATAATCGAAGCGGGTGGTGACACCGTTAGGATCGGTAATTGCCGTCACACCGTGCAGAGAAACGTATTCGTAGGTAGTAACGCGTGCATCGGGAAGCAGTTCTCTTAAAGAGCCGATCCTGACCCGTACATCGGAATCCGGGACACTGTCGTATGTCCATTCATCGGCCGACTCAATCTCCAGAGCTGCACATACCTCATCGATTGTCGCATTCTCTATTCGAGCAATGGGGAAACAGTTGTTATAACTCCAGAGGAAACTGACGGGAGTTCCATCCTTTCCAGCTATCTCGACAGCGTTGCCGGATGCGTCATAGCGGCGGTAAACCACTTCGTCCCGAAAGTCCGCCTGCTTGTCCGTACGCGACTGCACTTTCTGCGGAAGGCAAGTACCCGTATTAAAAAGAATACGGCTTTCCCGGTTGTTTTCTCCCTCCGTACGCTTATGGTAGGAAAGAATAGCGGGATAATTGAGCAGATAGTCATAGGTATCCACCACCGCTGTACTGTCGCTACGCATGGTTTCCACCCGCCGGGGCTTTAAGGAAAAACCGGGATCAAGAAAGTCGTAATCATACGCATACCGTTTCTCGGTGGAAAAAACATGCCGCTTACCTTCGGAGGTATAATATCGCTTGGTAACTTCCTTATCCAACTGCCGGTACGTGTCTATATCCAAATTTTCGCGGTGAGTGGTAAAGACAGAATATTTACCGGAGTAACCACTCTCCTCAAACTCTTTCCAACCTGTGACAATATGCCGTTCGGGTACCAATATCTGTATTTGCTGGTTTTCAATCTTCTTTGCTGAGTAACTATTCTCCACGACTGAAACCAGTTCACTGCCACGGTAATATTCCGTGCGAAGTAAAGCACCATACAACTGATTGCTTTTACCATAGATGAAATCTCCGGAAGGTTCATGTGAATAGTAGGGTTTACGACGCACCAAAGCTTCTGTCTCTTCGGTAATAGATTCGTCCACAAATTGTTTCACGGAACCGGAAGGATCACTATCGTCCCATACCAACAGGTCTTCAAAAGCATGACGTTTCACATCATAATAGTACATGGTAGTGGTTTGGGTACCGTCATCCCCCCGGGTCTGCTCTGACACCACATTGTACATGACAGCACTACCGTCATGCAACGTAATATTGGAGACAGGCATGGAACCATAAATCGTCAGTTCCTCTTTCCATTCCGCATTGGTTGCAGGATCTCTATAGATGGCAATCCCATCCGACTGATAATCACGCTGAGTCACTATGTGCCTAATAGCGCCACCACCCCAGACAGGTTCATAATTCGGAACGTTCGGAATGGTCAGGCCATATTTATAACTCTTCCTGATCCGACGGTTTGTATGAGGGTCATAACTTTCAACAGAGGAAACACGCAAACCGCCTACAGGATGAAGATAATCCCGGTGGGACTCGTCCTTGCGACTATCCCGGAAAGCGCCATAGTTTCCTTCATAGCCGAAGCGGGTTTGTACACCCTGAGGATCGGTTATCAGGGATAAAACCCCGAGCTTCGCATAACCCGGACTCGGATTGCGGTTAGCACCCGGATAATTCACCACAAAACTATGCATGTTCGAAAAACCATTAAGATCGAGCGAAACCACTTCCCGTATACCCGGAAGCTTGCTTTGTCCGCTGTTTTCCGGACCGTTACAGAACCCCCAATGGTCTACGGAGGTCGTATAGATTGAGGGCACGCGACGGACATCTCCATAATCGAAAGACCATACGCGGTCCTCCACTCCGGGTGAAGATATACGCACCGAATCCAGCTTCGTAAGTGAAGTGTTGTCATTGTATGGAGTGATATAAAATCTAATCGTACGCACCAGCATTCCGTTCCCGTCCTTTACCTCCATCTCATCAAGCACCGTACTCGAAGTAGTACCGTCTCGTCCAACACGCTTATAACTGACAGACAGACTATTATCAAGAAATTCAACCATCGACACATAAGCAGCCTCTATGTCGCCGTCCGTATAATGGACAGGGTCCGAGAAACCCACACCGGCTTCATCCCGGCTGATACTTTCCAACCTAGCTTCTTGGAGCCCTTCCGAAGATTGATAATCATCCGGAGGACAAACACGATAATAAGAGGAACCGTCTATCAGGAGCGTCTCACGGTTAGGACGATCTATATCTTTAAATATCAACTGCTCATCCAGGTTATAATACGTGCGCGGATTGACAAGATGCCCGGAGTCATAATAAAAGTTCACCAATTGCTGCTCCGGATGCCGTGCGGAACAGATGGAGCTGCACAGCCAGCGGGTGATGTTATCCCCTGTTTTCTCACAGGTTCCTCCCAAATAATATTGAAGGCCGTTCTCGTCCGTAATATTCATCGTGTCGTCATAATTCCACTTCACCAGGTCGTTGTTGCGGGGAACCGTCCACATAGGCGTGTGACGCGTGCGAAAATAGCCGCTACCTCCACCTTGAGGCAGTTTGTAAACGAATTTATCCGGACGCATGTCAGTCCCGTTATTCACTTTCTTCTCATAAAACTCCATCTGTTTGTCCGGTTGCCAGGGAACTTGCTCATCTGCCACGTAAAACCAACCTTCCCTGTATTCATCGTCCGCCACACCATTGATATGGCGGCTTACTGAAGGTTCCAGGTTCAACGTCCATCCCGTTCCGGCGACACCGCTGCGCTCTTTCGGCTTCAGACCGGAAGAATGATAAGACAATGTAACAGGGATTGTCACTTCACCCGCCACAATCTCATATAATGGTACCGTTATGTCCGGGATGCCCGTACAGTGGCTTACCGGATAGGACTGATATTTTTCCATGGCAGCCACCGTGGGAGAGACCGGGACAACCTGCGGTACATCCAATGAAATGGTATTCGTAGATTGCCCATGCACGGAAGCAGAGAAAAAGAGAAGGCCAAACATTACCCCTATGAAAGGTAACTGCCCCAGTCTCATTTTGTTTTTGTGTAGATATAGTTTATTCATAAATGGTCGTTCTTTAAAATGAATAGTTTTATAAATCGGTTTAGTCTTATTTTCATGTCTGAAAGGCCTCCGGCAGCCGGTTAAAAATAGTCTGCCGAAGGCGCTTTTTCACATACTAGGTATTTCTTACAAATTCATCGCATTAGCGCCCAAAACGCCTGCCAAAGCCGAAGCCACTGCGATAACCACCTTCAGGATCATATCCCATACTGATTTCTTCATTGCCATCATTTACCTCCTTTCTGTTCTTTAATGTGTTGTGTTACTCTGGGTTTCTCCGTACTTCCAGTCTCATCAGTTCTATCGGCAAATGCTCCGAACTCCTTGAATTCCTTTGCCACCTCAAAACACGGGCACTGTTTAATCCACTCTTCCGGCTCTATCTCACCGTTTCCATTAAGATCCGGCGAAAGATCCCGATGTCCGCATACCCGGCAGCCGGAGAATTTCTCTTGCAGTTGCCCAACGAGTTGCCGAAGTGTGGCTCGCTGTGCCGGAGTCCGGGTATCTGCCGGGCGTCCCCGGCAGTCCAGACCACCTTCATAGCAGATACCTATCGAGTGAGCGTTGAAACCTTTGGCGTGTGCTCCGATGCGTTCCACGGGCCGGGTAAGGTGCACTGTTCCATCCTTGCGGATGTAGTAGTGATAGCCTGTTCCGTTAAATCCGCGCCGCCGGTGCAACCGGTCCAAATCTTCCGGAGAAAGTGTACAATCCTCCCTCGTGGCGCTGCAATGCACCACAATCAAGTTGATAATCCTCATGTTAGTGGATGATTTCTAGTTTAGTTAAAAGTCAAATGTTTAGTTAAGCCTACGAAGTTTGTCGTTTACATTTTGTGTACTCCTCACTGCCGTGACGTCATTTATGCAGCCGGATCGGGCGCTTCTCCGCCTCCTTCATTACCGCTTCCACCGGGCTTGTCGCTTCCACCGGAGTTACCGCCTCCTGCACTACCCGCATCGGAAACAAGTTTATCATAACGGGCACACTTCGCACCGGTCACCATCGAACGGGTAGCGGTAGTGCGGTCATGATTCTTAGTCGTTGTCGGTTGGAAGCGGACAGTAAGCGTAGCCTGTGCAGCCGACACTTCGTCAGAGGTTTCCACACCTTTGCCACGAGCCACCATCACCATACGGAAGGTACCAAGACCGTCCACGCTTACACTTTCCGAAGATTGCAAGTGTTGCCCCATCACCGTCACCAGGTTGTCGAGTGTGTTTTTTACGTCACCCGGAGAGAGGGAAGAGTAGGCTGCTATTTCTTTCGAGAGTTGTGCGGAATCTACGTTTCCCGAACGTACAACTCGGGGGTAGAAGAGTTTTTTACCGCTTTTTTTGTCTTCCAGAGTTGACTGGAAGGGTTTGTACAATACTGGCATAATTGTAATAGTTTTTAGTCGTTAATAATTCTAGTTTGTCTGTGTCTTTAAGCTTATCGACAATGCAAATATAAGACCTTATTTCTGTCTGTGCAAGAGATTTTAAAAGTGTGCGTTAATAAATTCGTTAATATGGAAATTTATTGATATACTACTAATTTACAATACATTATGCAATGTAATAGCATCATAACCCTCATTAATTCAGTTATTCAGGACACTCAACAAATAATGACCGGGCAGTTTGATTTTTCCGGCACTTGCCCGAATGACGCCGAAACCCTTCCAAACCTTACCACCGATTTCTCCGTAATTACTTTTCAGCACGATTGCATACTGTTCGGAGGGAGGAATATGATAAAGGCGAAGGTTATCCAACAGTCCGGAAAGGTTGCGCGGGTGTCCGTCAGCAGGAGCTTGCATCCGGTCAATATCCGACTGTGTCAGTTCACGTTTCTTCTTCGCCGGTTTTCTGTTAGAAAAATCTCCTCCCTCTTCTTCCTCATCCCCTCCTTTGGGCAAAGGAGGGTTAGGGAGGATGTTTTCTTTCCTTTCTTTTTCTTTTCTTTTTATGAGGGTGCTTTTTGTTGCAGTATCCGGAGATTCTGTTACAGTATCGAGGGTTTGCGTTACAATATCCGGGGTTTCTGCAACAGCATCCGGAAGGGTGGAGTGTACGGTTTCCTCATCCGGCAGCAGACAGTAGTCCGGAGAAATATGACGGCGGCTGCGGCGTTTAGTGATAAAAAGGAACTGCCGCTGAATGTCGGCGGAAGTCAGGATGCCGTAACGTTCGTAGAGAGAGGAATCGAAGAAACCGTACTCCACAAACAGATGAAGCACCCGGCGGACACTATCGTTGTCCGTGCTGAAGAGCTGGTCGGAGAGTTCGTCATAGAAGTCATCGTCGACATGAATATAATAACCCTCGCCCGAATATAGATAAGACAGGGTATAGAGCAGGATCGTGAAGGCGGAATCGCCTTCACGCTTCATCACACGCCGTACGACACGGTCGTGCATAAAATCGGTATTCAAAGGGAAATAGTCAAGCCCTTGTTTTATTCGTCCCATGATATAAATTGTTTTTATAAATCAGTCCGCCAATTCTAATTTTGATCCTGATTTTGATTCTAATTTCAATTCAAAGACTGATCCGGATTGAGATTCAGAACCTGATTCGTATTCAAATTCCGATTCACGGACTTTCCGCCTTTTCCGTTCAATGCTGGCAGCTACGGTTTCAAGGGCATGCTGAATAAGTTCCCGTCGCAACGTGGGATCTTCCGTAGAGGTAATTACCGGATAACTGCTTTCCCTGTCGCATGCCAGGGAGCGTTTCTCGTTCTTCCGGTGGTTCCGGCTGACAGTTTTACGACATTCCTTACAGTAGTTGCCGGGAAGACCGGTTTTCTTATTGATATAAAAGGCACTTGCCGGAAGAGAGCGTTTGCAACATCCGCAAACGCACAGTGTTTGTACTTTTGAGCTTTTCATTTTGTTATCCAATTATAAATTATAAATGCTAGTTTTTATCAGTCAGGTCTGTAATCATCCAAATACGGAGTATTCGTATACAATATGTTATCCTTTTGTTATCCTATTGCCAGGTATTAACATCTGGCATTTCAGGTATTAATGGTTAGAGAAATAGCTATTAACACTTGAAGGAATAGCTGTTAACAGGTATCAGCAAGCTTTCCGCAGGCGGTGGATGAGAAATTTTCAAGGTTTCGGTGTTTTTCTTGAAGTTTTGCATGGCATATCCGTTTTTAATTTATATTTTTGAAACGTTTTCTATTAATCAATGGGACAAAGATAGAATATTTTTTCATAAATAAAACATTGATTTTCATTTTTAATCTTAACTATTTTACAAGTCATTGATTATAAACATATAGTAAACACATTTTTTTTAGTCAGCCATTTTATAGCTGCCATTTATAAATCCGGGATTAGTCTTTTAAATAAAAAAACAGAATGGATACAAATTTGGATGTATTAGGTATCATCAAGCGTGCCAAACAGGCGTTAAACCTGAAAAGAGACAGCGAACTAGCTGAATATCTGGGAGTTTCGAGAGCCACAGTCACCAATTGGGGCGCACGAAACAGCATCGATTTCCGCTTGTTGCTCGACAAATTGGGGGACAAGGTAGACTACAACTGGCTATTATTGGGAAAAGGAAATCCGAAACATCAGCCGAGACATTGCGAAAGCGAACTGGTGCAGGGAGAAGTCGATATTATACACAATCCGAAAACGCCCGAACCAATAGACGACCGTAGCGTGACATTATACGACATTACGGCAGCTGCGAACCTGAAAACATTGTTCACCAATAAAAAGCAGTATGCACTGGGGAAGATATTGATTCCCAATATATCCGTCTGCGACGGGGCGGTCTACGTCAACGGAGACAGCATGTACCCTATATTGAAATCGGGAGACATTATCGGGTATAAAGAAATCAGCAGTTTCGATAATGTCATTTACGGGGAAATATACCTGGTGTCGTTTATGATTGACGGAGACGAGTATCTGGCGGTGAAGTACGTGAATCGTTCGGAAAAAGAAGGGTATCTCAAGCTCGTGAGCTATAATACTCATCATGAGCCGATGGATATTCCATTCGCGTCCATCAATGCGATGGCGATTGTGAAGTTCTCCATCAGAAGGCACATGATGATGTAAGTCTCACCATAGAGAGAGCACGCAAGATATGAAGAATATGGAGAGTGCAGAAAACACGAAGGACACAGAGCTTTTCTCTAACTCTGTGCCCTTCGCATCCTCTACAGTGAGAAGTATATTAAATGGAATAGTCTATGCTAATCCACGCAACACTTGTTCGGTCCTAAAATTCTGCAACAAACTAATCCGCTGCAACCTCTTCCCCTTTCAGCGTAGCCGAGCTGGCCTCCGTGACACGCACGTTGACGAAATCACCGACACGGTGCGTACCTCTGTCGAACACCACCACACGGTTCTGCTCCGTACGACCGAACAGCTGGTCGCGCGAACGCTTGGAAACACCTTCCACAAGCACCTCATACGTTTTACCGATGCAACGCTGGTTGGATTCGGCAGACAGACGGTTCTGCA
>OGMW01002316.1_pt1 | contig 13170 bp, 10 predicted proteins | sample 1573281 | NCBI WGS metagenome assembly OGMW01 (sample SAMEA2581907, study PRJEB24529) | metagenome | biome: Human gut stool | place: China | collected 2011
AGCAGGGAATTATGATTGAAACTCCGGCAGCAGCGATCATCAGTGACAGACTTGCAGAGATGGTTGATTTCTTCAGTATCGGAACCAATGATCTGACACAGTATACGCTGGCAATCGACCGTCAGAATGCAAAACTGGATAATATTTATGATTCTCATCATGAAGCTGTACTTCGTATGATCCAGATGGTCATTGATAATGCACATAAAGAGGGAATCTGGTCAGGAATCTGCGGAGAGCTCGGAGCAGATACTACATTGACAGAACGCTTTATACAGATGGGGATTGATGAATTATCTGTATCACCTACATTTGTTCTGCCGGTACGTAAGATCGTAAGGGAACTGGACTGATTCTGACGTAAATATTATAAAAGAATAGAAGCAGGCAGTCAGAATTCCGCATGGAGCAATCTATGCGGAATTTTTTTGCAATAAATTAGCGGTTCCTGATTGTGATACATAAAAAAATATGATAAACTGAACATAGTCTGTAATTTTATGAAAAGATAATTGATACATAAAAAATCTGAAGTGAATCAGAAGCAAAGGAGATATGAATATGGGAAAAATTGCCATTGTCACAGACAGTAACAGCGGCATAACACAGGACCAGGCAAGAGAACTTGGAATCAGCGTAATTCCAATGCCTTTTTATATTAACGAGAAGCTTTATCTTGAAGGAATCACTCTTTCACAGGAAGAGTTTTATGAGAGACTTAAGAATGATGAGGCTATTTCTACTTCACAGCCGGGGCCGGCAGATGTATGCGGACTCTGGAATACATTACTGGAAAAGTATGATGAAGTAGTGCACATTCCAATGTCAAGCGGACTGAGTGCATCCTGCGATACAGCAATGGGACTGGCTCAGGAATATGACGGAAGAGTACATGTAGTAGACAATCAGAGAATTTCTGTTACGCAGAGACAATCTGTACTGGATGCCCTCACATTAAGAGATGCGGGCAGAAATGCGACACAGATCAAACAGGTTCTGGAAGAGCAGAAGCTGGATTCCAGTATCTATATCACTCTGGAAACTTTGAAATACCTTAAGAAAGGCGGAAGGATTACTCCTGCAGCAGCAGCAATCGGAACAGTTCTGAACCTGAAACCTGTGCTTCAGATCCAGGGTGAGAAGCTGGATGCATATTCCAAAACAAGAGGCAAGAAGCAGGCAAAACGTGTCATGCTCAAAGCTATGCAGAATGACTGGGAGAACCGCTTTGCAGAATATGTAAAACGTGGCGAAATGTGTCTGCAGTCTGCTTATACAGGAAATCAGGAGGAAGCAGAGGAATTTAAGAAAGAAATTGCCGAAGTATTCCCCGGAATTGAGATTGTGCAGAATCCGTTATCATTAAGTGTTGCATGCCACATCGGACATGGTGCTATTGCAGTTGCATGTTCAAGAAAAGTGGTAGTAGAATAAAACAATTTGAGGAGTTAGGAAAGAATGAAGAAACTTATGGAACAGATGGCGGAAGAACTTTCCGCAGCATTTGAAAAAGCCGGATACGACCCATCCTACGGAAAAGTAACCGTATCCAACAGACCGGATCTTTGCGAATTTCAGTGCAACGGTGCTATGGCAGGAGCCAAAGCATACAAGAAAGCACCATTTATGATTGCTGATGAGGTAGTTGCAAAGTTAGCAGATAACAAGATGTTTTCTAAGATAGAGAGTGTTAAGCCTGGATTTATCAATATTAATCTATGTGAGGATTATCTGGCTGGATATCTTAATGAGATGTCTGAAACAGAGAAGTTTGGATATGTTAATGCTGATAAGGAAAAGACTGTTATTGTAGATTATGGCGGAGCTAATGCTGCAAAGCCTCTTCATGTCGGACATTTACGTTCTGCAGTTATCGGAGAAAGTGTTAAGAGAATCAATACATTTGCCGGAAATAAAACTATAGGGGATGTTCATCTTGGAGACTGGGGCCTGCAGATGGGACTTATCATTGAAGAATTAAGAGACAGAAAACCAGAACTTCCGTATTTTGATGACAGTTTTACTGGTGAGTATCCAGAGGAAGCGCCATTTACAATCTCTGAGCTTGAAGAGATTTATCCGGCAGCTTCTGCAAAGTCTAAGGAAGATGCTGCATTTGCAGAAAGAGCTCATGAAGCTACACTTAAGTTACAGAGCGGTGACAAGGCATGTCGTGCAATATGGCATCATATCATGAATGTTTCTAAGGCTGACCTTAAGAAGAATTATGATAATCTTAATGTACATTTTGATTTATGGAAAGGTGAATCAGATGCACAGCCATATATTGACGATATGGTTAATAAGATGATTGCAGACGGAATTGCTTATGAAAGCCAGGGCGCAACTGTTGTAGATATACAGCAGGAAGGTGATACTAAGGAGCTTCCACCATGTATCGTAAGAAAATCTGATGGTGCGGCACTTTATGCAACATCTGACCTTGCAACTATTGTTGAAAGAGAAAAGTTATATCATCCTGATACATATATTTATCTTGCTGATAAGAGGCAGGAACTTCATTTTACACAGGTATTCAGAACGGCTAAGAAGGCTGGGATTGTAGCGCCTGATGCAGATATGAGATTTGTGGGCTTTGGTACTATGAACGGTAAAGATGGTAAGCCATTCAAGACGCGTTCAGGGGGTGTTATGAGACTTGAGCATCTTATAGCTGATATTGATGAAGCTGTATATGAGAAAATTATGTCTAACAGAACTGTTGAAGAGACAGAAGCAAGAGATACAGCTAAGATAGTAGGACTTGCTGCATTAAAGTATGGAGATCTTTCTAATCAGGCATCAAAGGACTATGTGTTTGATATTGAGAGATTTTCATCATTTGAGGGTAATACAGGACCATATATTCTTTACACAATTGTAAGAATTAAGTCTATCCTTAACAAATATACAGAAAATGGTGGAAGCACAGATAACCTTAGGATTATGGCTTCTACAGAAGAAAGTGAGAAGAATCTTTCTTTATCACTTATTAAGTTTGCAGATATAATTGATGGGGCATATAAGGATAATGCACCACATAAGATATGTCAGTTTATATATGAGGTATCTAACGCATTTAACGGCTTTTATCATAATAATAAGATACTTTCAGAACCTGACGAGGTTAAGAAAGCAAGCTATATTGCACTTATAAGCCTTACGAAGAGCATTCTCGAGCAGTGTATTGATTTACTTGCGATTGAATGCCCTGACAGAATGTAAAGGAGAAATTTGATGGGTAAATTATTATCATTTGCAATACCATGTTACAACTCCGCAGAGTATATGGAACATTGTATTAATACAGTGCTTGCCGGTGGGGATGAAGTTGAGGTTATTATAGTTGATGATGGTTCAACAAAGGATAATACATATGAAATAGCCAAAAGATATGAGAAGGAATATCCGGATATTGTCAAAGCTGTACATCAGGAGAATGGTGGACATGGTGAGGCTGTAAATACAGGTCTTAAGCATGCAACAGGAAGGTTCTTTAAGGTTGTTGACAGTGATGACTGGGTAGATGGCAAAAGTTACAAAAGAATGCTTGCTACATTAAGAAGCTTTGAAGAGGGCAGTGAGCCGGATATGGTTATTGCAAACTATGTATATGAAAAGGTCGGAGCCAAGAGAAAGAAAGTTATCCACTACGAGAATGTATTTCCTGTAGAGCAGATGTTTACATGGGATGATATTAATATAGGCGATTTTAAGGTTGACCAGTATATTCTTATGCATACTGTTGTATATAGAACACAGCTTTTAAAGGATTGTGGATTAGAGCTTCCTAAGCATACATTTTATGTTGATAACATATTTGTGTTCGAGCCACTTCCGTATGTTAAGAACATGTATTACGTAAATACTAATTTCTACAGATATTTTATTGGACGAGAAGATCAGTCTGTCAATGAGAGTGTTATGATTTCGAGAATTGACCAGCAGCTTTCTGTTAATAAGAGAATGATTGATTCGTTTCTTTCAGAAAATCCTCAGAATATTAACTGTAGAAAATATATGATTAACTATTTAAGAATTATGATGGAGGTATCATCCATATTCCTGATTGTATCAGGGACAAAGGAACATCTTGCGAAGAAAAAAGCTCTCTGGCAGTATGCAAAGGATAAGGATGAAGTGCTTTATAAGAAGTTACGACACAGTCTTTTAGGCTGGTCTGTTAATATTCCTACATCTGCAGGAAGATGGATATCTAAGCAGGGGTACAAGATAGCTAATAATATAATAGGTTTTAATTAAATGGATTTAGAAGGAGAAGAATATATGTCTATAATTGATGCATTCAGACTTGATGGAAAGGTTGCAGTAGTTACAGGAGCCAATACAGGTCTTGGACAGGGAATGTCCGTTGCACTTGCACAGGCAGGTGCTAAGGTTGTAGGTGTTGCAAGAAGATCCTGCGAGGATACTAAGAAGCTTATTGAAGCTGATGGAGGAGAATTTGCTGAGGTTATAACAGACCTTTCAGATATGTCAGCTATAGAGGTTATTGTGAATGGTGCACTTGCAGCTTTTGGAAAGGTTGACATTCTTGTTAATAATGCAGGACTTATTAAGAGGAATGATGCTATTGATTTCACTGAAGATGAATGGGATAGTGTTATTCAGGTTAATCAGAAGATGGTATTCTTCTTAAGTCAGGCATTTGCAAAGCAGTATATTAAGCAGGGACATGGTGGTAAGATTATTAATATCAATTCCATGCTTTCATATCAGGGAGGCATAAGAGTTCCTTCATATACAGCAAGTAAGAGTGCTGGTATGGGACTTACAAAAGCTATGTGTAATGAGTGGGCATGCCATAACATTAACGTTAATGCTATTGCACCAGGATATATGGCTACTAATAATACGGCACAGTTAAGGAGTGATTCTGACAGAAGCGAAGCTATTATAGACAGAATTCCGGCAGGACGCTGGGGAACTCCTGATGATATGAAGGGAGCAGTTGTGTTCCTTGCATCAGCTGCATCAGATTATGTTAATGGATTTACACTGGCTGTTGATGGCGGATGGCTTGCAAGATAACTTAAAAGAGTATGATAAAAGGCGTTTCAGATGTAATTGTTTGAAACGCCTTTTGTGTATAGTTTTTAGAAGTTGATTTTGCAAATGTTTCTGTCAACATGTGACTTGATATACGCAGGAACAGCAGCTTTAATATCATCAGGCATGTCCTTCTGACTTAACATGACAATCATACGTCCTTTATTAAATAACATGTAATAGCCGAATTTGTTGTAAACATTAGTGAACTGATTCCACTCATATGTGTATACAAGATTATGCTCAGGAATATCTGCCATAATAGCATTATTCATAAGAGTAATTGTACATGGGGCTTCTTCTGATGGATCTCTGTGCTTTAAATGATAGTTAACACTTGATCTGAACTGGTATCCAAAAATATATATTGGGTAAAACCAGCATACGGCATAAAGAATCAGTAAAAAGCTGGAATAATAATGCAGGCATAGAAGCACAAGCGAAATTACGGCAGGAAGCCATGACAGAATAAGCTCAATAGGATTTCTTATAAATCTGTTCCAAAATACAATCTTGAAATAATCCTTTCCAGAAGCTTTTAATGTTGTGTTAAATTTAATAATGTCCATAATAATCCTCATAAATAAATTGATATAGAGATATAATAACACCCTCAAAAAGATAAAACAATTAATTATCTGTTAAATTAAAAATGTATATTGAAATGATTGTAAAATCATGCAAAAATCAGTTTCCAAAAAGATTGTAATAGGCTATAATATTATTAGATTTGTGTATTGCTGGAGGAATATTTTGGGTAGTGATAATAACAGAAATATAGGGCTTTCAGAAATTATACGTATGCTTGAAAATAATGTTACATTTACTCAGGCAGCAGATAGTGTTCTTGAATGTATTACTGACAGCATGGATGTATATGATGCTGTTGTAATGCAGATAGACAGGGAAAGTGACACTATGCATGTGATATCTGAAACCGGAAATTGTTTTAAAGATGAATCAGGCACGGTTAAACGGTCAGAGTTTGTATTATGTTCAGATGCAATTAAGATTACATACGAGGGAAATGCGGATACAGCACAGAAAGGGCTTCTGGACAGACTTGGAGTAAAACTGAGCATAACAGTACCGATTTTAATTAATAATGTAAAAGCAATGTATCTTATAGTTCTTAGTAATGATGTACAGGCAGTATCAGATAATAAGATTAAGGAATACATAAGCGACATGGCACTGGTACTTCATGGTATAGCACAGAGCAAGGTAATTAATAATTCACTTATATCATCTTATGATGTTTTACAGAAGATTCTTGATAATATAGGCTCTGGAATTATTGTGTGCAGCAGGTATTCTGGCAATATACTGTTTGAGAATGAGATGGCAGCTAATGTACAGGAGGTTCGGGATACAATAAGGGAATGTCTGGAGGATGTGTTTACATGCGAAGATGTACATAGAAGCATCGGAGCATCCATGGAACGCTATAATACAGAGTCAGGATTGTGGTTTGAGGTGAGGTTTTCTGAATTGGAGTGGATTGACGGAAGTGAGGTTATTGTTGTGACCGCCGTAGATATTACCCAGAAGAAAAAGAATCAGCAGAAGATTGAATATCAGGCACATAATGATTTTCTTACAGGTCTGTATAACCGTATGAAATGTGAAGTCGATTTAAGAAAAGTTATAAGAAGAACGGAAAAGGCAGGACTTAAAGGAGCGGTACTGTTTATTGATCTTGATGATTTCAAGCATATTAATGATGGACTTGGCCATCAGTATGGGGATATACTTCTTCAGCAGATTGCGGCAGGACTTACGGGAATTCCAGGTTTGCGTGGACATTGTTACAGAATGGGTGGAGATGAATTTGTAATAATAGTTGAACCTGAAATATTTGGAGACATAAATAATATTATTGGCAATATAACTGCTTTGTTTAATAAGCCGTGGTATCTTATGGAAACTGAATATTTCTGTACAATGAGTATGGGAGTTGCAGTGTTCCCGGATAACAGTGTTGATGTTCATGAAATAACAAGAATGGCAGATGTTGCGATGTATGAGGCAAAGAGGTCAGGAAAGAACGGCTATACTTATTACAGCAGTGAGGTTGAGAATTCAACAGCCAAGAGGCTTGATATCGAGAATAACATGAGACAGGCAGTTTCTACAGGAATTGATGAATTCGTAGTATTCTATCAGCCCGTTGTTGATGTTAATACACAGATGTGTACTTCCTGTGAGGCGCTTGTAAGATGGGACAGCAAAGCACTGGGATTTATGGGGCCGGGTGAGTTCATACCGCTGGCAGAATATCTTGGACTTATTACTTCAATTGGTGACTATGTCCTTGAGGAAGCATGCAGAAGATGTAAGCTATGGAATGATAATGGACATCCAGATTTCTATATTAATGTGAATCTGTCAGTAGTGCAGCTTTTACAGAAGGATGTTGTCGAAAATATTAAAAGAATTCTTGATAAAACAGGTGTTAATCCTAAGAATATAGTACTTGAGATTACAGAATCATTTGCAATTAATGATATGCAGAGAGTTATGGATATTATTACAGGACTTAAGAAGTTAGGACCTAGGATTGCACTTGATGATTTTGGTACAGGTTATTCTTCACTTAACTATATAAAGCAACTTCCTCTTGATATCATTAAGGTTGATAAGACATTTATTGATGATATTGTTGAAGATGATTATGCACAGGCATTTATTAAGCTTATAGTCGACCTTTCCAAGACTATCGGTACTAAGATTGTTGTCGAAGGTGTTGAACATAAGGAGCAGTTTGAACTGCTTAAAAGTCTTGGTGTGGATTATATACAGGGATATTATTTTGGAAAGCCTGTACCAGCCAATATTTTTGAAGAGAAAAACTTAGAGGGGAGATTGGGCGAATGAACATACTGATTAAAGAAGGCAGAGTACTTGACCCTGCAAGTAAAACAGACAAAGTTATTGATGTGCTTATTAATGACGGATTTATTGCAGCAATGGAAGAGAATATTGATGAGTCACAGGCTGATGAAGTGATTGATGCATCAGGCTGTATGGTTATGCCCGGACTGGTTGACCTTAATGCACATTTCAGGGAACCGGGACTTGAGCATAAGGAAACAATCAGAACAGGCTCAAGAGCAGCAGCAAGAGGCGGATATACAACAGTCTGCATGATGCCTAACACGAAACCTGTAATTGATAATGTTGATATGCTGCAATATGTAACAGATAAGGCAGAAGAGGTTACTGACATTAATCTGTATACAATAGCAGCCATGACTGCGGGTCAGGAGGGAGAATATCTTACTGATTTTGAGGCTCTTAAGGATGCAGGTGCTGTTGCAGTCAGTGACAATGGCGGAACTATTATGAATGCAAGAACTGCAAGGCAGGCTATGAGGCAGGCAGCAGAGGTTGATATTCCGGTATTTGCACATTGTGAAGATACTAACTTGGCTGCAAGAGGTGTTATGAATGCCGGAGAGAGAGCCAAGGAACTTGGTCTTTTCGGAATAATGGATGCCGTTGAGGATGTTATTGTTGCAAGAGATATTCTTCTTGCAAAGAATACAGGTGCAAAGCTGCATATAAGTCATGTGTCTAATAAGGAATCAGCATTTATTATAAAGATTGCCAAGGAACAGGGGATTCCAGTGACAGCAGAGGTTGCCCCACATCATTTCACACTGACAGAGGATGCGGTGAACGGGGATGATGCAAACTTTAAGATTAACCCTCCTTTAAGAAAGGCAGATGATGTAAAGGCTCTTAAAGAAGCGCTTGCATCAGGGGTTATTGATGTTATTGCAACAGACCATGCTCCACATCATCCTACTGAGAAGGAAAGACCTTTTGACGAAGCACCGTTTGGTGTAGTAGGTCTTGAAACAGCAGTTCCGGTTACTATTACTGAGCTTGTAAGAACAGGAGTGCTTACTCCGTTACAGATGGTTGAGAAAATGAGTTATAATCCGGCTAAGATACTTGGAATTGACAGAGGAGTTCTTGCACCGGGAAAAGTTGCTGATATAACAGTTGTTAATCCTACAGAAGAGTATGATATTGACAGCAACAGATTTGCTTCAAAGGGAAAGAATACTCCATTTGAAGGAAAGCATGTGTATGGAAAGGTTTTATATACGCTTGTTAATGGAAGAGTTGTGTATTCAGACCATAATGGAACAGAAATTCTTATTGAAAGAGAAGTTCCAAAGTTGTAGAATAAAGTGATTTTGCGTATGAATTAAGGAGGCTAAAGTAGATTAATGATTAAGAAGCTTGTTGATAAGATTGTAGAGACTAATGCACCAATAGTTGTAGGACTTGATCCGATGATGAAGTATCTTCCAAAGCATCTTGCAGATGTTGCATTTGAGCAGTATGGTGAGACACTTGAGGGAGCAGCAGAGGCTATATGGCAGTATAACAAAGGTATTATAGATAATATATATGACATTGTTCCAGCTGTTAAACCACAGATTGCAATGTATGAGCAGTTTGGAATTGAAGGACTTAAGGCATTCAAGAAAACAGTTGATTACTGTCACGAGAAAGGCATGATTGTTATCGGTGATGTTAAGAGAGGTGATATTGGTTCAACTTCTGAGGCTTATGCGGTAGCACATCTTGGAAAGGTAAATGTTGGATCTAAGGCAATTACACCTTTTGACGAAGATTTTGCAACTGTTAATCCATATCTTGGCTCTGATGGAATCAATCCATTTATTAAGGTTTGTAATGAGCAGGACAGAGGTATATTTATACTTGTTAAGACTTCTAATCCTTCAAGCGGAGAATTCCAGGATCAGCTTATCAACGGAAGACCATTATATGAGTTAGTTGGTGAGAAGGTTAATGAGTGGGGAGCTTCAAGCATGGACGGAGATTACAGCAATGTCGGTGCGGTTGTTGGAGCTACTTACCCAGAGATGGGAAGAGTATTAAGAAAGGTTATGCCTAAGGCGTATATCCTTGTACCAGGATATGGTGCACAGGGCGGACAGGGCAAGGATCTTGTTGATTTCTTTAATCCTGACGGACTTGGAGCTATTGTAAACAGCTCAAGAGGAATTATTGCAGCATATACTAAGGAGCAGTATGCGAAGTTTGGTGAGAAGAACTTCGGAGAAGCTTCAAGACAGGCTGCTCTTGATATGATTGCTGATATCAACGGAGCACTTGGCAAGTAATTATACATATTTACACACAGGTTAATAATGGAGATTATTATGGCGTACAGAGAAAATGCGAAGATTCTTAAGGCGGATTGTCTTGCTGACGGAGTCTATGAAATATGGTTTGAAACAAAGAATATTGCTAAGGCCGCTAAGGCAGGACAGTTTATATCAGTATATTCTAATGATGGTTCAAGAATGTTACCAAGACCTATCAGTATATGTAAGGTTGAGAATAATAATTTAAGAATTGTATTCAGAGTTGCCGGCAAGGGAACAGAAGAGTTTTCTAAGATGAAGGCGGGAGAATATCTTGATATTCAGGGACCTCTTGGCAATGGATATGATCTGGGAAAAATTGCTGCAGAGATTAAGGCAGAAGGCAGAAGCTTTGATAAGGCTATTCTTTTCGGTGGCGGAATAGGTGTTCCTCCTATGCTTGAGCTTGCAAGAAGATTAGACTGCCACAAGAATGTTGTAGTTGGTTACAGAAACAGCCAGACTTTCCTTAAGGAAGATTTTGAAGCAGTTGCTGATACAGATGTGTATATTGCAACTGAAGATGGAAGTGTTGGAACAAAGGGTAATGTATTAGATGCTGTAAAACAGGAAAAGGTTGAGGCAGATGTTATATTTGCCTGTGGACCAACTCCTATGCTTCGTGCAATTAAGGCATATGCACTTGAGAATGATATTCCGTGTTATGTTTCATTAGAAGAGAAGATGGCATGCGGAATTGGTGCATGTCTTGCATGTGTATGTAAATCAACTGAGATTGACGACCATTCTCAGGTTAAGAATAAGAGAGTGTGCAAGGAAGGTCCGGTATTTAATGTTAAGGAGGTAGAACTGTAATGAGCGATATTAATATGTCAGTCAATATTGCAGGAGTTGAATTAAAGAATCCTGTGACAGTTGCTTCCGGAACATTCGGTTCAGGCATGGAGTACGGAGAATATGTTGATCTTAACAGACTCGGTGCAGTGACAACCAAGGGTGTTGCCAATATTCCGTGGCCGGGCAATCCTACACCAAGAATTGCTGAGACTTATGGTGGGATGATGAATGCTATCGGATTACAGAATCCGGGACTTGATACATTTGTAAAAAGAGATATTCCATTCCTTAAGCAGTATGATACTAAGATTATTGTTAATGTATGTGGAAAATCTGAGGCAGATTATGTAGACGCTGTTGAAAAGCTTGGTGAACAGCCAGTTGACCTTCTTGAAATCAATATCTCATGCCCTAATGTCAAAGAGGGTGGAATTGCTTTCGGACAGGTTCCAGCTTCTGCAGAAGCTATTACTAAGGCGGTTAAGAAGGTAGCAAAGCAGCCGGTTATTATGAAGTTAAGCCCTAATGTTACTGATATTACAGAGATGGCAAAGGCTGTAGAGGCAGGTGGTGCTGACGCAGTCTCGCTTATTAATACTCTTACAGGTATGAAGATTGATGTGAACAGAAGAACATTTGCAGTAGCTAACAAGACTGCTGGTGTATCAGGACCTGCTATTCATCCGATTGCAGTAAGAATGGTTTATCAGGTTGCCAATGCAATTAACCTTCCTATAATCGGAATGGGTGGAATCAGAACAGCAGAGGATGCACTTGAGATGATTATGGTTGGTGCAAGTGCAGTTGCTGTCGGAACAGCGAATTTTAATGATCCATATACAACTATTAAGGTTATTGATGGAATCAGGGAATATATGGAAAAGAATAATGTAGCAGATATTAAGGAGTTGATTGGTTGTGTCAGATAGAATACTTTTCTTAAGTAATGGTTCTATATGTTATGACTCAACAACTTACTTTATTAACTGTATAGGTGAAGAATTAAAAGCTATGGGCTGGGAAGTCATGCATATCAGATTAGATAAAGCCACACAGAAGGATAAGCTGTGTGTGCTAGCTGATGAGTATGACTCCCAGCCTTTTGATTATGTGTTTGATATTAATACAAAGCTGGACGCAGTATGTGATGATTCAGGAAGATACTGCTTTGACAGACTTGGAAAAGCGGTATGGCATTATATTCTTGACCATCCGTTCTATCATCATGACAGTCTCAAAGTGCCTTTAAAGAACATGAATGTAATATGTCTTGATGAGATGCATAAAAAGTTTATTGATGAAACCTATCCTCATATTAACAGCTGTATTGTTCTTCCGCTTGCTGCAAAGCAGGCAGAGAGCGGCCTGAAGCCATATGATATGCGTGATAATGACCTGATATTCACAGCGTCTTATACTGATCCTGATATGGTGTATTTTAAGGCAAAGAAGCAGGATAGTGATAATGTGGCTTTTTTTAATACATTTACACAGATACTGCTTGATAATCCGGAGCTTACGCAGGAGGAAGCCATAAGGAAGATGTATCCGGGTATCAGCGGAACACAGACCGCAGAGAAGCTGCAGGAGAATTTCATGGCGGATGTTTATATTCAGGCGGCCATAAGACAGGAGATTGTGGTTCAACTTATAAGAAATCATGTGCCTGTGAAGCTGTATGGACATAACTGGGATACTTTTCTTACGAAGGCAGAGGTTCTTATGAAGGAGGATGCTGCATTTATTAAGGAATGTGTTAAGGATTGCGGTGAGGTAACTTACGGAGAACTTCCAGCTATCTACAATAATGCAAGATTGTCGGTTAATCAGCTTCCGTGGTTTAAGGCAGGAATACATGACAGGACGCCGCTTGCGTTAATGAATGGCTGTGTGAGTATTACAGACGGAAGTACTTATATGCGCCGGGAGATTCCTATGGATTCAGGAGTTGAATATTATTCTCTTGATGAACTGGAAAATGTTGGAGAGAAGATTAAAAGCCTTGTGGCTGATGTGGGTTCTATGAAGGAGAAAGTGGCAAGACGCGTTCAATATGAACCGCACCCCCGTGTGGGCTTTCTTATTTTTAGAGTATTCAAAAAGAGTCTGAGAA
>OGMW01002322.1_pt1 | contig 13117 bp, 9 predicted proteins | sample 1573281 | NCBI WGS metagenome assembly OGMW01 (sample SAMEA2581907, study PRJEB24529) | metagenome | biome: Human gut stool | place: China | collected 2011
GATTCAATCCGCTCTCCTGTCCTGTGCCCGAAACCGATACCGTTGCCCAGCAGTATGACCTCCCGCTGTGACTCCCCGTCCAGCACCAGTATTCCGTTGTTGTTCAAAACCTTTATGATACGGTACATATGTTCCTCCCCCATACCGATAAGTCTCTGCAGACTTCAGCTCCAATATCATTGGAGGACACTTTACGTTCAGGCTTCGGATCACAATATCGGAACGCCAGCGCCCTCCTTCCCGGTCAGATCTGACTATATAATCTTTCATGTTATTTCCCAATTCCAAATATTCCATAAAAGAAAAACACTTTTGGCCATCATCGTCATAAGTAGCATCCAGTACCTCTTTTGCTTCATTGTACGCTAATTCATACTCACCATTCCAGAAGTATACGCGAGCTAAAATAGCTGTAATCGCATAATAATTCATACGGTATCCTCGAAAGGCGAAGAAAACATCTTCTTCGGCAATGTCTCCGGCAGAAAGATCAATACCCAACATACGAGGGTTTATTGCCATCCATTCTCTATGCTCTTCTGTTATGTCACACTGCGCCAACATACGTTTCGCCTCTTTCAAGTCTGCAACCACTTTTTTCAAAATCTCCTCATTCGTTTCATATGCAGGCACAAAAGTAGGATAGACATCTACATAAGGCATATATGCCTTATGGTCGTCTTTCATCATAGCAGGGGCGAACATTCGAAGGATTTCGAAATGGATGAAAGCACGCAGGGCAAGCGCCTCACCGTGAATCATATTCTTCTCCAACTCTCCCTGTTCAAAAAGCGACGGACTTGCATTCGATACCTGATTAATCAGATTGTTGCAATTGGCAATATTATTATACGATCTAGACCAAATAGATGAAATAATAGACTTCACATCCGTATGTTCAAACTTATAATTGAGAGCCTGGTAATAGACCCTTTCCTTGTTCAATTCTACTGGTGAATAATACTGTGCGATTAAATCCATAAATCCCCAAGACAAATTCTGTCCATAGAGGGTTGAAGTACCCAAATCCAAGTATACTCCGTTCAGTGCATTCCGATAACCATTGCCTGTGCTAAACAGATTCTCCTCATTCACCTGATTACTCGGCGCCACATTCAGCCAGTCACTACACCCCGTAGTCACTATGCAAAGTACCAACAGTGATATTGTATATAATTTCTTCATTTTTTCTTTTAAGCATTATTGATTAGAAACTTACCTTTAACGAAGCTGAGAAAGAGCGTGCATACGGGTAGTCCAGACCACGTTCGATACGTACGGTAGAAAGATGGAACAGGTCATTACCGGACAATTCTGCACGCAGCATACCGATATGCGCTTTTTTCATCCATGCCATATCAAAATCGTAACCTAATGTCAGAGAATTAAAACTCAGCATATTATAGTCCTGCACAAAACGGCTGGTAGGACGAGTTACAGATACTATTCCCTTTGTAAAACGTCCGTAAGGAGCAAGATCGCCCGGTTTCTGCCAACGCCCGGTCAATACCCGACGGTCTACGTTCCCATCCGCGATACGCGCGTTTTCTACTTTATCTACCAAGGTAGAATTATAACGCTGTCCGCCACACTCATACAAGAAAGTAGAAAAGAGAGAAAACTGTTTCCAACGGAGGTTAAAACCGAACGTACCTTGTATTTTGGGCTCTTGGTTTCCAACCACAACCTGATCGGCAGCATTCCAGTCGTACGTGATGGTACCGTCGGGACGCACAAAAACTTCTCTACCATTGGCAGGATTGATTCCTAAAGACTTCACGGCAAATATAGAAGTCAACGAACCGCCCTCTACGTATTGAAGATAGGTGTCAGCGTATGCCGCATCACCCTTGTTATAACCGGTATCATAATTGGCGTATTTATCCATCACACGTCTGTTATACTCTTTCATGCTATCGGAAATCTTCGTAATCTCATTCTCGTTATGGGCAAGATTAGCGAAAACAGCCACATACCACTCTTTTGTATTTAGCAGAGTGCTTCTCAACTGGACCTCAAAACCCTTATTTACTACTTCACCGATGTTGTCTTTATAGGAAGTAAAACCAGTAGAACTGGGCAATGTCACACTATTCACCAAGTCTACTGTCTTTTTATGATAGTATGAGAAGTCCATCTGAATCAGACCATTGAAGAGATCCAAATCTACACCAAAGTCCATATTATGGGTTTTTTCCCATCCCAGCCCTCTGTTACCTAAAGCCATCAGATTGGCACCTAAACCAGTCTTAAACCAATTGTCGGTAACAATACTATATATGGTCTGCGAATCATACGGAGAGAAGTTTACCTTTCCTGTCATACCATACGTTCCACGGATTTTAAAACGATTCATCCATTCAAACTGCTTCATGTACTCATAGTTGTGCAGGTTCAACCCTACACCACCGGAGAAAAAAGGAGCGAAACGCTGATCGGAACCAAACTCAGAACTGCCGTCGAAACGAACGGAAGCATCGGCAAGATAGATATTGTCATACGAATAGTTGAACGTTCCCAATGCACCAAACAGACGACTCTTGCTATCCGAATTAGAGGGCAAGCCGGAAAGTTCATTCGCAAAGCCCGGTGAGGAAAGTTCTCCGGAAGGGAAACCTTTATAAGTAAGTCCCATACCGTCTCCAGTGCTTGAAGTGGCATTGATACCCACCAGGAAATTTAAACTGTTCTTTTTTATGTTACGATTGTAAGACAAAGTGGCCGTAGCGTCCCAGCTCAGACTATTCGCTGTTGCAATGTCTAACCATCCAGATATTACATTGGAATTACTCAGCCTATTATCTGCATTTCTCTCCGAACGGGAACGAGGATCGATAAACGTACGCGAATCAGAATTAGACTTCGTCACACTAAACTGTCCTTTCAGAAGCAGGTAAGGATTGATATTCCACAAAAGTTCCGTATTATTAATCAATTCCCAAGACTTGCTGCGATCGTAACTTTGCAATGTAGCTTCATACAAGGGATTTTCATATCCTGATGAACTACCAGTCCAAGGATATGTATCTTTCAGATATTGTCCGTTTTCATCCAAATATTCGTCATATGGTTGCTTTTTAGTATAGCTGGAAAAACTTCCGTAAGGAGACTCTTCGGAGTTGGTATAGGTATAAGAGAAGTAATTTCGCACTTGAAAAGAGCCAAGCCGATAAGACAAAGACAATCCACCAGCCATACGGTCACGAAAAGAACCTTTCATCACACCTTCACCCGAGGTATAAGAAAGGTCTGCTCCCCAACGTAAATTCTCTGTACCACCATCCAGATACAAACTGTGTTTCTGATTGAATACTGTCCGAAGCGGCTTGGAAAGCCAATAAGTATCTACCCCGCGAGCCACGTTATTCAATTTAGCATTGTAAATTTTATCCAGTGAACTTTGTGCTTCAGCAATATCATTACTTTCAGGATCTGCCTGAAATAGTCCTGCTGCAACTTCCGTCGCCAACTTCTCGCGAGCATTCATCAGATTATAGTCCGTCAAATCGGGAAACTCCAACGTACCGGTAAAATTATAATCCACATTAATTTTTCCCGCTTTCGGAGTAACTGTCGTAATTACCACCACACCGTTTGCGGCACGTGAACCATACATAGCCGTAGCAGCAGCATCTTTCAAAATAGTAATACTTTCGATACGACTTGGATCCATATCATACAACTTCTGCACACTGATCTCAAAACCATCCATGATAAAAGTTGGAAGATTGGGATTGTTTTTCAATGATGTTTTAGAAAGGCTTTCTGCATCCAACTCCGTAGTTCCGATACCAGAACGACCACGGATATACAACTCAGGAACATTATTAGGGTTCGAGCCGGCTAAATTATTTTCCGCAATACGAAATGATGGGTCGAATACCTGCAAAGCTCCCAAAACATTTGTTTTGGAAACCGACATCAACTGGTCTGCCGAAACCGTCACAGAAGTACCCGTAAAGCTATTTTTGCTGATCTTTGCATAACCGGTTACCACCACCTCTTCCAATTGCTTTGAATCGGGTTTCAACTTAAAGGTATGCACTTTATCAAGATTGAGCTTGCCAGTATGTATTTCCAAAGTTTGCATACCTACAAAGGAAAGACGAATTGTTACATCTCCTTCAGGAAGCCCTAAAGAAAAAGCACCGTCTGCATCAGTCATTGTTCCGATATTTCTTTCTTTTCCCAGTATCAACACCGTCACACCCGGCAGTTCGCCACCCTGTTCATCCACCACTTTACCTTCCAACGTACGTGTCTTCTGATCTTTCTTCTTGATGACCACAATACCATCTTTGGTAGCATAAGTGAAACCTTTAGGTGAAAGAACGCGGTCCAGCAATTCCTTCCAAGGCTCGTTGGTAGCTTTTACAGTCACCGGTTCAACTCCTTTAAACATCTGAGAGTTATAAAGCATGTTGATTCCAGCTTTCTGTTTTACCGTGTTTAAAAATGTTTCCATCGGCACATCCTTCAAATCAAGTGTCACTTTCTTCTCATCAGGTGGAAGTGCCCATGCACTGAGAACCATACTCAATGCAAAAAGACATAGCATAAAGACTCTTCTTTTTTTCATAATTTTTAAATCAAAACTCAATATTACTCATTCTCATATATCAATATATTTCTTCCGTTTATTCTATAGTAGATATCGCCGGTTAGTTCTAATGCATTCAAGAAAGTATTGATCGTGCCATATCGCTGCAAGTCACCACTATAAGTCAGGTCGCGCAGAGACTCCTTCTCATAATAGACATGAACATCATACCAGCGCTCGAAGGTTTTCATGATATCGCCCAGCCGTTTGTTGTTGAAAACATATACACCTTGTGCCCAGCCGATATATTCATTAACATCCACCGCCCGCTTTTCAATGCCACGGGAAGAGACGACTGCCTGTTCACCCGGCGCCAGCGTAATAGTATTCTGATCGGGTGTCGAGAAATTTACTTTCCCATATACAAGAGTGGTATAGCATGCATCTGCATCATTATAAGCATTGATATTAAATGCCGTACCAAGTACCGTTACTTCTCCGAAACGAGTCCGGACCACAAACGGATGTTCCTCATCCTTTCTCACATCAAAATAGGCTTCACCTTCCAGTGTCACAATTCTGCGCTTTCCGACAAAACGGACCGGATAAAGCAATTTAGAACCGGCATTCAAATGAACAGTGGTTCCATCAGCAAGAAGGACAGTATTCTCTCCTCCCCGTGGTATAACCAGTTCATTTGACTTCACCGGACTTTCATCGACGTTTTCTTCTTCGTGTTGTTGTGTTGTGACGGTCGGTCGATATGACAGCACCCCTTTATTGTATTTCACCTGGACACCGTCTACTATTACATTTATATCTTTCTTTTGTACATCAATAGTGCTTCCATCGGGCAAAGTCAGCACTGCCTGTTTGCTACCCGGCTTGATTTGCGCGATACGTGCTTGGGACTCCTCCACTGCCTGATAATGATTCACTGCATAAAAAGAAATTCCTACTCCCAGTACTACCATCGCTGCGGCAGCATACCACCATGTCCGAATACGGTGGATCTTTCCACCGGACGAGTTCTCTTTTTGTTGAATTTGTTGAAGGAAATGCTCGTAAGCCTTTTCCGATGAATATTCTTTATACTTATTAAAAGCATCTTTTAATTCCTCACTATCCTGCAATTTCTCATACACGGCTTTCAGTTCCGGATGCATAGATAAACGTTGTTCCAACACCTGCTGCTCTTTGTCGCTTGCATCTCCCAAAAGAGCCTTTTTTATCAAAGAGGCATCTTGATATGTGTTTTCTAACTTTTTCATAATTTTATCTATTTCTAATGAGGATTTTATCTTTGCTTTACTATAATTATACATAACGTCCATAAATGGGTGACAAAAAGATGATTATTTTTTATGAGATACTCTCCGTACGAAAACAGAAAAGAACGAAAAACTATCATTATGACATTATTCAGCAACAAAAATGACGTATTTAACAAATCATTCCCTTTTCGGAATCAAAATTCAGCCATCAATAAATGACAATTAGGCATCTTAAAAAATATTTGTTTTTTTTCGTTACCGCTATTAAAATGATGTATTTTTTAGCTTTTATCAAGGAGTTTGAAACTCATATTTCATCATCATCCGTCACTTTCGGACTTAGCTCATTGATATACAATGCGATAAAAGTGACGAGAAGCAGTGACGACAGAGTGATAACAAAAATATTTCAAATTTTATCGTCACTTTCTACTAAAAGAATGACGCGCTGTACTTCATAAAAAGGTCCTTGATTTAACCATAAATGCCTGCTTTATTAATCTATTCCCAATGCCGGACCAATGTAATAAGACACCGACAAGACTTCATTTCACATACATGGTCCCATCGCTCTGCGGACATGATCCCATGGACTCACGTACGTAATCCGAATGGTTTACAGACATGGAACGAACACATATAGCTTACTAAAAATGCTAACCAAGCTTTGTTTACCTGTTAAACATACCGGCTCATCCACTTAAATAAGCCACATCACAGTCACTTCACCCCCACAAAAGCAAGGATGCACAGCCCGGTTTTTAATAAAAGATAAGAGTAAGAAGTACAGAATAACTGGAATTTGCCAGCTTCTCGCGTAAGAATTTATAGCTACGGCTTTTCTGAGTTTTAACCGTATTGATGCTAACTCCCAGCCGGGATGCGATTTCGTCCCACGAATGTCCTTCAATTCTCAGCAGGATGATACGGCGTTGTTCGGCAGGAAGCTCCTCGATATAGAAATAAAGTTGTCGGATAGCTTCTTCTTTCACAGTCAAAGCATACAGCATTTCCTCGTCTTCAAAATCTTCTTCCTGAGGCAAGCCATTCAATATAGAATCATGAATCTGATGGTTGCGGATATACAACAGTGCATTATTATAGCAGGCACGATAAAGATAATTAGTCAGCTCACGGGAGTCGGAAAAAGTACGCTTACCTTCCCACACGGATATAAACACCTCCTGAACCAGATCTTCTACGGCATCGGTGAGGAACAGGATTTTCTCGACATATGAGCACAAGGCCGCATAATAGCGATTATAAAAGTCCCTCCAGATTCCCTTATCTTTCTGGTTGACACCTGCTACTATCAAATCATCTTTATCGCTCATACGGCAACAAGATTAATCAAACAATAAAAGACTCTCTTCAAATTACTGCAAAAACTGGTTATAATAGATATGACTTACAAATATATCTGTTTTTTCAGTATGTAAGTTCACCCCTCATATAAAAAAATAGAATAAAGGGGCATAAAATAAAAAAAGAGCGAATAACTCCGCCCCACCTAAAGAATCCCCCATAAATGGGATTCTTTTTTCTGCATCTCAATTTACCTGTTACCTGAAAACTACTTTTTTCTAATACCTAATCAAAACAATCTTTTTCCTAAAAACTAATCTTAAAATCTAATACCTTAATTTTATAAACCAATACCTTTTAATTATTACCTTTTTCTAATACCTAAAAATATAAGTAGTTTCACAACTACGCTGCAAAGGTATAGCTGTTTGCGAAAACAACAAAAGCCACTATACAAAAAAAACACATTCTGGCTTGTTTTTTTGACTTATGTCAAGACGTAGGGTAGATTTTGAGTGTAAACCTCAAGTTTATTCCCACAGCAATCCGTATTTTCAACAAATCTTTCCTTTTACTCTCTAGTTGCACTCATAATTGAGCAAGCACATAACTAACGAAAAGAAAGCAAAACAGGGGATTGAAAAGACAAACTATTGCCATTCCATCCAAAAATATACAATCACAAAAGCCAATAAGCGGTCTATTTTCGAACAATCTGCATATTTCTAATCCGAAATTACGGCGTTTTTTTCAGTTAAGCCGGATTCCTCCTCGGATTTTCAGAAGCAAAAACAGCTTGAAGATACAAGTCTCACAACTTTTCTGTAACTTTGCAGCGTTTGATAATAAATAAGATAGGAATGGATTTTAAGTACGACGTAATTGTAATTGGTGCCGGACATGCTGGTTGTGAAGCAGCGGCTGCCGCAGCTAATTTAGGTTCCAAGACTTGTCTCATCACTATGGACATGAACAAGATTGGGCAGATGAGTTGCAACCCGGCTGTAGGAGGAATCGCCAAAGGACAAATTGTACGTGAAATAGATGCACTGGGTGGACAGATGGGATTAGTGACAGATGAGACTGCCATTCAATTCCGAATTCTAAACCGCTCGAAAGGTCCAGCCATGTGGAGCCCCCGCGCCCAATGCGACCGGGCTAAGTTCATTTGGTCCTGGCGAGAGAAACTGGAAAATACATCCAACCTTCATATCTGGCAAGATACCGTATGTGAACTGCTCGTAGAAAACGGTGAGGTCACTGGATTGGTCACCGCATGGGGTGTCACCTTCAAAGCGAAATGCATTGTGCTCACCGCAGGAACTTTCCTCAACGGACTGATGCATGTAGGACGTCATAAATTACCGGGAGGAAGAATGGCCGAACCGGCTTCCTATCAGTTGACCGAATCCATCGCCCGCCACGGTATCACCTACGGAAGAATGAAAACCGGTACTCCGGTACGAATTGACGCACGTAGTGTTCATTTTGACCAGATGGAAACACAAGACGGCGAATCGGACTTCCACAAGTTCTCATTCATGAATACTAGCACGCACCACTTAAAGCAACTTCAATGCTGGACATGCTACACTAATGAAGAAGTACACCGGATTCTGCGTGAAGGTTTGCCGGATTCTCCCCTATTCAACGGACAGATTCAAAGTATCGGGCCACGCTATTGTCCGAGCATCGAAACTAAGATTGTCACTTTCCCGGATAAAGATCAGCACCAGTTATTTCTCGAACCGGAAGGAGAAACGACACAAGAGTTATATCTTAACGGATTCTCTTCTTCGCTTCCGATGGAAATACAAATTGCAGCACTGAAACAAATCCCGGCTTTCAAAGATCTGGTTATCTACCGCCCGGGATACGCTATCGAATATGACTATTTCGATCCGACTCAATTAAAACATACGTTGGAATCGAAAATTATCAAAAACTTGTTCTTTGCCGGACAAGTAAACGGAACCACCGGATACGAAGAAGCAGGAGGACAAGGATTGATAGCCGGTATCAATGCACACATTAACTGCCACGGCGGAGAAGCATTTACTTTGGCTCGCGATGAAGCATATATTGGCGTATTAATCGACGATTTGGTTACCAAAGGTGTGGATGAACCTTACCGTATGTTTACCTCGCGTGCGGAATACCGCATTCTGCTTCGCATGGATGATGCCGATATGCGCTTAACAGAGAAAGCGTTTAAGCTTGGGTTGGCAAAAGAAGATCGATATCAGTTAGTAAGAGGCAAGAAAGAAGCCGTGGAACAAATCATTTCTTTCGCGCGCAACTATTCGATGAAACCGGCACTAATCAACGATGCTCTCGAAAGGATAGGGACAACTCCCCTACGTCAAGGTTGTAAGTTGATAGAGATTCTGAACCGCCCGCAAGTGACAATAGAAAATATAGCAGAATATGTTCCGGCGTTTCAACGCGAACTGGAAAAAGCGACGAGTTCGGATCAAGACCGGAAAGAAGAGATTCTCGAAGCTGCCGAAATCCTAATCAAGTATCAAGGATATATTGATAGAGAGAGAATGATAGCTGAAAAACTAGCACGATTGGAGAGTATCAAGATTAAAGGAAAATTTGACTATTCTACCATTCAGTCCCTTTCCACCGAAGCTCGGCAAAAGCTGGTAAAGATAGATCCGGAAACAATCGCGCAAGCGAGCAGAATCCCGGGAGTCTCTCCTAGCGACATCAACGTGCTGCTGGTGCTTTCGGGACGATAAGCGGCAACGTTTCACGTGAAACAAAGCATTTAAAGAAACGATATAATTCAATGATTATGAGCAAAGAAACACTAATCAAAAGCATTCGGGAAGTACCCGATTTTCCGATTCCCGGAATTCTGTTCTACGACGTCACTACTCTATTCAAAGATCCATGGTGCTTGCAGGAATTATCCAATATCATGTTCGATATGTATAAGGATAAAGGAATCACCAAAGTGGTGGGTATAGAATCAAGAGGCTTTATTATGGGACCGATTCTGGCAACCCGTCTGAACGCCGGTTTCATTCCTATCCGCAAGCCCGGCAAGCTCCCTGCAGAAACGATTGAAGAAAGCTACGATAAGGAGTATGGCAAAGACACGGTGCAAATTCACAAAGATGCACTGGACGAAAACGACGTAATTCTACTACATGATGATTTGCTGGCAACAGGAGGCACCATGAAAGCAGCTTGCGAATTGGTGAAAAGACTAAAGCCTAAAAAGGTATATGTAAACTTCATCATCGAATTGAAAGAACTGAATGGAAAATCTTTGTTCGGAGATGACGTAGAAGTAGAATCGGTATTGTCTTTATAAAGGACTTGCCTCTATTTGCAGAGAATGTGTCAAAAGTAAGCAGCTAGCGATCTTTCGTACCTAACAATTATGAATACAGAACCAGAAAGCAGAGCCAATGAATATTTGAAAGGGATTGTAGCCAACCTTCCCGAGAAACCGGGTATTTACCAATACCTGAATACGGAAGGAACGATTATATACGTTGGAAAGGCAAAAAATCTAAAGAAAAGAGTCTATTCTTATTTCAGCAAAGAGCATGAGCCGGGAAAGACACGAGTATTGGTCAGTAAAATCGCTGATATTCGCTATATCGTAGTCAACACAGAAGAAGATGCGTTATTGCTGGAGAATAATCTGATAAAGAAATATAAGCCGCGCTACAACGTTCTATTAAAGGATGACAAGACATACCCTTCTATTTGCGTACAAAACGAGTATTTTCCCAGAGTTTTCAGAACAAGGAAGATTATCAGGAACGGTTCTTCGTATTATGGACCGTATAGTCACATACCATCCATGTATGCGGTACTGGATCTGATAAAGCATTTATATCCTTTGCGAACTTGCAGTTTAAACCTAACTCCGGAGAATATACGGACTGGTAAGTTCAACGTATGCCTGGAATATCATATAAAGAACTGCGCAGGACCATGCATCGGGGTACAATCACAGGAGGATTATCTCAAAAACATTGATGAAATCAAAGAGATCCTGAAAGGAAATACACAAGAAATCAGCCGTATGCTACTGGAAAGGATGCAGACATTAGCCGGTGAGATGAAGTTTGAAGAAGCACAGAAGGTGAAAGAGAAATATCTTCTGATAGAAAACTACCGTTCCAAATCGGAGGTAGTAAGCGCTGTATTGCACAACATAGATGTATTTTCTATTGAAGAGGACGAGTCCAATTCCGCTTTCATCAACTATCTGCATATTACAAACGGCGCCATTAACCAGGCGTTTACATTCGAATATAAAAAGAAGCTGAATGAATCAAAAGAAGAACTTTTGACACTGGGTATTATCGAAATGCGGGAACGCTATAAGAGTCAATCCAGAGAGATTATAGTGCCTTTTGAACTTGATTTGGAGCTAAACAACATCGTATTTACCGTTCCACAGCGGGGAGATAAAAAGAAATTGCTGGATCTTTCGATTCTAAACGTGAAGCAATACAAAGCCGACCGTCTAAAACAGGCGGAAAAGCTGAATCCGGAGCAAAGAAGTATGCGATTAATGAAAGAGATACAGCAAGAGCTGCATCTGGACAGACCGCCTTTGCAAATTGAATGCTTTGACAACTCAAACATACAGGGTTCTGATGCCGTGGCCGCTTGCGTTGTCTTTAAAAAGGCTAAACCCTCAAAGAAGGATTATCGGAAATACAATATAAAGACGGTTGTAGGACCTGACGACTATGCATCCATGAAAGAGGTCGTCAGAAGACGTTATCAGCGCGCTATTGAAGAAAACACCCCTCTACCCGACCTGATTATCACCGATGGTGGAAAGGGCCAAATGGAGGTCGTTAGAGAGGTGATTGAAGATGAGCTGAACTTAACAATCCCTATTGCCGGACTGGCAAAGGACAATCGCCATCGCACATCGGAACTGCTTTTCGGATTTCCTCCGCAGACTATCGGTATCAAACAGCAAAGCCCGTTATTCCGTTTGCTGACCCAGATTCAGGATGAGGTGCACCGTTTTGCCATCAGTTTCCATCGTGATAAACGTAGCAAACGGCAGGTAGCATCGGCATTAGACAGTATCAAAGGGATTGGAGAAAAGACAAAAACAGCACTTCTGAAAGAATTTAAGAGCGTAAAACGGATCAAAGAAGCCTCTTTTGAGGAGATTTCCGCTGTGATTGGAGAAGCGAAAGCCAAGACTGTAAAAGAAGGTTTAGGTAACGAACAACAATAAGGAAATACGTCAGCCAAGGCGGCACTGTTCGAAAGTTCGAGCAGTGCCGCTCTAAATTTCAAACCATAACAATCAATAAGTTGATTATCACTATCAAGATAGCGAATTGACAACAAATAATAACGAATGGTCCTATTGACTACGGAGCGAATTCACAATATTTTCCCACCAACACACCGTTTTCTCTTCTGAATTTTGTAAATTTGCCTTTCCTAATCATGAAATAGAATAAATAATAATGAGAATAGTCATACAACGGGTAAGCCATGCGTCAGTAACCATTGAAGGACACTGTAAGTCGTCCATTGGGAAAGGGATGCTGATATTAGTCGGTATTGAAGAAGCAGACGGGCAGGAAGATATCGACTGGCTCTGCAAGAAGATTGTAAATCTACGTATCTTTGATGATGAGAATGGTGTAATGAACAAATCTATCTTAGAAGATGGAGGTGAGATTCTGGTTATCAGCCAGTTCACGTTACACGCTTCTACCAAGAAGGGAAATCGCCCCTCCTATATCAAAGCTGCCAAGCCAGATGTCTCTATCCCACTCTACGAACAATTCTGCAAAGATTTAAGCGGTGCATTGGGAAAAGAAATAGGTACAGGCATCTTTGGAGCGGACATGAAAGTTGAACTTTTAAACGACGGTCCCGTTACTATATGCATGGATACAAAAAACAAAGAATAATAACCAACCATCAACAATTATGACTCTGGAAGAAGCACAGAAACAAGTGGACCAATGGGTGAAAACATACGGTG
>OGMW01002334.1_pt1 | contig 13056 bp, 15 predicted proteins | sample 1573281 | NCBI WGS metagenome assembly OGMW01 (sample SAMEA2581907, study PRJEB24529) | metagenome | biome: Human gut stool | place: China | collected 2011
CTGTCGGCAGGATAGAGCGTGGGGACAGCACCCCATCTGCCGAATTTATGCTGCGGATATCAAAGTACTTTAATATGCTGGTGGAAGATGTATTCCATGTGGAAGATTGAGTCGGAGCAGCAATCCGGTTCACCTTCTATTTTGGACAGCTTTTCATGTCCTTATCAACAACTATAGTTTTTTGATAAATGCTTGACTGTAAACCTTGTTTATAGCTTATTATTAAGTAAAATAGAGTTGCTCGAAAGGAGGGCATAATATGACTATAAAAGACGTAGAAGAGCGAACAGGTTTATCCCGTTCTAATATCCGTTTTTATGAAAAGGAAAAACTTATTGAGCCTTCGAGAAATGAAAGTAATGGTTATAGAGATTATTCTGAAAATGATGTGGAAAATATAAAGAAGATTGCATATCTACGTACATTGGGAATTTCTGTTGAAGATATACGAAATATTATATCCGAAAAAGTAACATTGCAGGAAATGCTTGAGAAGCAAAAGGAAGTATTAAAAAATCAGATTACTGATTTGAATAAGGCAAAACTCATGTGCGAAAAAATGCTGGATGAAGAAAGTATTAGTTATGAAAAATTACAGGTAGAACAGTATGTAACAGATTTTCATGACTATTGGAAAGATAATCGAACTGTTTTCAAACTGGATTCAGTCAGCTTTTTGTATATATGGGGAAGTATGCTTACCTGGACTATGATTACCGCACTATGCTTGATTATTGGGGCTTTGTCTTATTCTAAGTTGCCGACAGAAATTCCAGTACAATGGCGTAAAGGAGTGGCAACATCCCTAGTTAATAAAAACTGGATTTTTATTTGTCCTGTTATATGTATCATAATCCGTTATTTATTAAAACCTTTTATCTATGCGAAATTGCAGATGAACAATTATTATGGAGAAATTATAACAGAGTATTTGACAAATTATATGTGTTTTATTGTGTTGTCAGTGGAAATCTTCTCCATACTTTTTACTTTCGGAGTGGTAAAAAGTGTTGTTGTACTGTTATTTGTGGACACGGCAATTTTTATTGGATTGTTAGTAGTTGGTTTGGTAAAAATGGATTTGAGAGGGAAAGAAGTTTTATGATTCAAATTTTATATTTCAGAAATAATAATAAGATACTATTTTTCCCACGCCTACTATGAAAACGGCGGCTATGAGATAGAAATTGCATATACTGGCGAATAAAAGAACCGCTGTTGCATGGTTTATTGGCTTCCATGTAGCGATTGAGCTGGGCACATGATACCCAGCTCTTTTACTATCTACTTTCAACATAAATTTAAAAATCACATATAATTATCCATTAAGTTATATGTAATAACTGTGTAAATCCTAATACAATTTTGCACCTGCTGGGATTGCGTCATCTAACATTACCAGATTCAGTTTTTCTTCTCCATTTACATTGTGAATTGCAGAAAGAAGCATACCACATGAATCTATTCCCATCATAGAACGTGGTGGAAGATTTACGATTGCCAATAATGTCTTTCCAACAAGTTCCTCTGGCTCATAAAAAGCATGTACTCCTGAAAGAATCGTTCTCTCATTCTCAGTTCCATCATCAAGTGTAAATCTAAGAAGCTTCTTGCTCTTTGGAACTGCTTCACAATTCTTCACCTTTACAACACGAAAATCTGACTTTGAAAATGTATCAAAATCAACCTGCTCTTCAAATAAAGGCTCAATTTCAATACCTGTATTATTTTCAGCAACTGCTGCCACTTCTTCTGCTACTACTACTTCATTGTTATCCATTTGGTTAATCTCCTTTTCTTCATTTCTCACAATATATTATATCGACAAAAACAAAATCATCAACAGATATACTAGACATTTCGTTTCTATTATTCATATATCTTATCCACCTCAGCCTCATATACCGCCTCAGTATGAGCATCAAACAACACCCACTCGACTAAATCAAAGCTGTCCGGATTATCTTGCAGGAATCTATTAACTATCTTTACTGCAACCTTTGCTGCCAGTTCTACAGGAAATGCATACACACCAGTTGATATAGATGGAAATGCAATTTTTCTAATTCCATTCTCTAATGCAAGTTTCATCGAATTAAAATAACAGCTTGCCAAAAGTTCCTCTTCCTTATCCCTACCTCCATACCATATCGGTCCAACTGTATGTATTACATAATCACAAGGCAGATTATATGCTTTTGTAATCTTTGCTTCGCCAGTCTCACATCCGTGAAGTGTCCTGCACTCTGCCAGAAGCTCCGGTCCTGCTGCTCTGTGAATCGCACCATCTACACCACCTCCGCCAAGAAGGGAATTGTTTGCTGCATTCACGATTGCCTGCACATCTGTTATCTTTGTTATGTCGCCTCTTATAGTTTTTATTATATACATCTTATTGCTCCTCTTCTAAAGCCTGCCAGGGTTCCAGTCCCATTTCTTCCCAAGTTACTCCATATGGTGCTCCACCGGAAGTATATCCTACAATATAGAAAAATGTGTCATCCTGACAAGTATTATTTTCTACTGCATGATTTTTCATAGCCTGCTTTTTGCTCTCCGCTGTTTTCTTTTCATTTTCAAAACAGCAGCCTTTTCTTCTGGAGTTTTCTTTCGCTTTCTCATATTCAGTTTTTCAAGAGTAATACCATTCTGAATATCTCGTAATATACGCTCCTCATACCTGCCATCAACAGCTTCTCTTAACACATATGGAACAATAAGGAAGTACTTTGCTCTATTCTGGATGGTAGATGTCCCCGGAAAGAAATAATTGGCAAAAGCATCACGAATAATGCCGATTCCAAGTTCATCGACTGCTCCCTGTTCACTCAGAAGGTTGATCACATCTAATGCCTTCTGCCGGTCTTCTTTTGAAAAATCTATCCATCCTAACTGCATGTTTTCACTTCCTTATTTCTTCGTCAAATATGTATCTTCCACATAAGTCTCCGGTGTCGCCTCTTCAATTACGCCAGACTTCGGATCAAAGATATATTTCTTCTTCAATCTCTCATACAGTACAGAACCTACAGTTTCCATTACCTGTTTCATCATATCCGGATCGTCAAATAGCTTGCGGAAAAACTGGTCATTCTGCTCATATCTGTCTGCTGCCATATTCGGAAAATCCTTTTCAAACAACAACATAAAGGTTGCCCTGTCATTGTTCTTTGCGTAGCTCTGCCACTTCTCCTGATTGGCATAATCATTTTCCATCTGAACAAGTACTTTATCCATTTCTGTAAAATGGGTTCCATACTTTTCATTTATCTTATCAATAATTACTGTCAGCGGATCTTTCTTAGGCTCTCTATGACCGGAATCACCGGAGATAGGTGTATATCCGCCTTCTGTGCTTTCAAGCTCTATCGGACCTTCAAAGTCTTTTTCCAGCTTATAGTATTCAAGAAGAACTTTGTCATCAATATTTATCTTCTCTCCACCATGTCCTTTTGGAAGCATCGTGTATAAAAACTTTGAATAAATACTGAATCTGTGAATATCCTTGTCAAATAACCTGTATACCTGTGTAATATAGGCATACACACGATTAAAGCTTGCCAATGTAGACTTGAATATATCCTGTTTTTCAACTTCAAGCACTTCATATCTGTCTACTGCTGGTCTTAACTGTCCCTGAAGCTTTCCAAGATCACCAGCTGATTGATTCTCATTCTGATAGAAAATATCCGCAAATTTATCCACTTCTGATTTCTGATATACCCTGAAATCATCCAAGGTATTCTTCATGTCATATACAACATTAGGATCTGTTTCCTCCAAGAGCACAGTTTCCTCATAGAATGGCTCAAAAGATGCTTTGATATCTTCTGCTGAATTGGCAAAATCAAGTACGAAGGTATCTACTTTTCCTCTTGTAGTACGATTCAGTCTTGATAAAGTCTGTACTGCCTTTACACCAGACAATTTCTTATCCACAAACATGGTGTGAAGCAATGGTTCATCAAAGCCTGTCTGATATTTTTCCGCAACAACAAGGATTCCATAATCATCTGTATGGAATGTTTCCGGTAAAGCCTTTTCTTTGATTGTCTTGCCTTCTTTATCCTTGTTCATTCCCTCTTCGGTAAACACATCATCGTTATCTTTCACTTCACCGGAAAAAGCGACTAACACTTCAAGGTCATTCAGTCCTTTTTCTTTTATCTGTCTCTTAAATTCCTGCACATATCGCACTGCATGAAGTCTGGATGGTGTAACAACCATAGCCTTCGCCCTGCCACCTATCTTATGTCTTGTGACATTCATAAAATGTTCCAGCATAATGGCAGTCTTCTGAGATATATTATGTGGATGTAGTGTCTCATAATTTACAATTGCCTTTGAACCTGCAGTTGTATCAAATTCCGGATTATCCTCAATAATCTTGGCAATCTTGTAATACATTTTGTAGGTCATATAGTTCTGCAAAACATCCAAGATGAAATGCTCTTCTATTGCCTGTCTCATAGAATATATATGGAAAGGTCTGTAGATTCCTTCCGCATCCTTCTGACCAAACATCTGCAATGTCTTTCCTTTTGGTGTTGCTGTAAATGCAAAGAATGATAAGTTCTTATGCATACCCTGTGCCGCCAATTCATCTAAGAGCTTATCCTCATCGTCCTTACGATTTCTCTCGTCCTCATCTTCCATCTCGGCATACTCTTTCAGAATTTCTTCTGTATCAGCTAACGCTCTTTTTAATTTTTTCGCTGCATCTCCGGTCTGCGAAGAATGTGCCTCATCAATAATAATAGCAAATCTTTTGTTTGCAGAATCTACCTCTTTATAGATTACCGGGAACTTTTGTAAAGTAGTGATGATAATGCCTACGCCATCATTAATCGCATCTCTAAGCTGTCCCGAATTTTTATCTACTTTCTTAACCACACCTTCCACATGGTCAAACTGATATACTGTAGACTGCAACTGGCTGTCAAGCACTCGTCTGTCAGTAACGATGATTACTGACTGGAAAATCTTATTATCCTCATAATCATGGAGTCCGGTCAGTCTGTGTGCCAGCCATGCAATCGAATTGGACTTTCCCGATCCTGCACTATGCTGAATCAAATAGCTCTTACCCGAACCATTCTTTTTCACATCTTCCAGAAGTTTTGTGACTACATCAAGCTGATGATATCTTGGGAAAATCATAGTCTCTTTCACTAGATTTCCATTCTTATCATATTCCTGTTGCAAGTGCATATATTTCTGTAGAATTTCCATCAAACTGTCCTTGCAGAGTACTCTTTCCCAAAGATAAGCTGTATCATATCCATCTGGATTTACAGGATTTCCTTTACCGCCTACTTTTCCGGCACCATTACTGCCTTGATTAAATGGCAGAAAATAAGTGTGTGCGCCATCAAGCTTTGTTGTCATATAGACATTGGTAAGGTCTACTGCGAAATGCACCAATACTCTTTCTTTGAAGGCAAAAATTGCATCCTTACCGGCACGATCAAACTTATACTGATTAATGGCATTTGTGGTATCCTGTCCTGTAAACTGGCATTTCAACTCCATAGATACTACCGGAATTCCGTTTACAAAAAGCACTATATCTATGCTGTTCTCATTATGTACAGAGTAGTGAAGCTGTCTTGTACAATGCAGGATATTCGCATCATACTGAATCTGCGTAGTCTCATTCAAAGAGGTCTCCGGCTTCCAGAAAATCGGATAAAACTTAATTCCTCTGTCCGTAAATCCATGCCGCATCACATTCAAAAGATTAGTTGTCTTGACTTCTCTTTTAAAACGCTCAACCACCTGTTTCTCGGAATTCTCCGCATAGATTTTCACATATCTGTCCCATTTCTTAGGCTGGCTTGTCTTAATAAACTCAACAAATGTATCTTCATCAAGTCCTGATTCACGATTAAATTTCTTTGGATCACCTTTGGTATATCCGCCATGATGAATCAGATAGTCTTCGATATCTTCTTCAAATCGTTTCTCTTTTACATCAAAATCAGACATTAGCTACACCTCCTTTTTTCCTGTAACAACCTCGTAGATGAGGGATTTTTTGTATTCCTGAAGTTTTTCAATTGCTTTGTTTCTATCAGCTATTGTTTTATCAAGCATCTCACATTTACTATCTAAATAATCTGCTATTTGACATTGTTCGATATAAGGTGGTACAGGCACTTTAATACTTTTAAACTCTGATGAATATGTCCGCCAGCGCATCGCCATTATTCCACGTCCATATTTATAACATTCAGCAGAAAACGGCTTTGTCCTATATAAATAATGATAATATCTTGAACATACATTTTCATTTGGTTTATATATATCATATGCGGGACTCGTAACCCCATCATATGCCGATCTTCCTATTGCCCCCATCCATGCCAATATAATATTTACTACTATATCATTCTCATAAACCACCTTGTATCCTTCTGCCTTTACTGCCTTATTCCCTCTTTCCTCTTGTTCACCATGTGGAAACACGCCTAAGTCAGTATAAAGAGAAAGTAATCTCACTTCCTCTAATGGTTTATAATTTTTTTCATCTCGTAACGAGAATAAGTATCTATTTTGCGATATGCTCCAATGAACTGGTATTTGTTCACACATATCTATAGTACTATCCTTCAGCTCTACATCTGTATTTATTCCCTTTGTTACAGCTTCCGTAATAATTGAAAATTTGTATTCCTTTAACTTTTCAATAATTGCCTGCTGCTTTTCAATAATTTCATCAATCTTTGAGCACTTGGCATCCAAATAACTAGCAATTTGTATCTGTTCACGTTGCATTGGTAATACAATTTTCAAATCCATCAAATTAGTATTATTTATTGCAGGATAACTAATGCCAACAGAATGAGCTTCTACATTTGATATAAAAGAATGTGTACTCAATGCATAATATAAAAATTTTGCGACAACATCTTTATGTGGTGTCACTACCGAAAAACCAGTAGATACAATTTTATCTGCTAATGAATTATCAATATATGCAATGGCTTTTAAATATGTTCTCACAGTTGAAATAATAGTATCACCATTATGTACAATACGTCTTGCCCTACTTGGTGCATTACCAAATTTCATTTTTTCTGTTGTTCTTACCCCATGTTCATATGTAACAGAACCAATCTCTATGTAATCAATTTCTTGCTCTTCTTCATAATTTTCTGGAAGAACATCATTATTGCTGTCAGCAATTTGTTTAACCTTATATACTTTCCAGCTAGAAGGGATTTCACCTACCCACTTCACCCCACTATCCTTCATCTCTCTCATAGGTCAAATACCTCCTCAAGACTTCCGGACAGTTCTGTCTCTAAATCCATAATCTCTGCCATGATTTCTGCTGATGGTCTTGGAGCTTCATACTTATAGAAGTATCTTGTAAATGGAATCTCATATCCCACCTTTGATTTTTTCGTATCTATCCATGCATCCAGTGCGAAAGGTAATACTTCTCTTTCAAAATATTCTTTGATATCCTCTTTTAATGGAACATTTTCCGTATCACGAAGACTGGTATCCGGCTGTTTCTTTCCTTTTTTCAATATTAGATTACCTTCTTCATCACGAAGCGGTCTTTCTACTGTAATCTTTGTATAACCAAAATCCTCGTTATCATAAATCTGACTGATTTCACTCTCTTTAAAATCACCATATATCTTTGTAATCTCTGCAATATCTTCCTCAGAAATATCATTTCGCTTATTTCCCAATGCTTTTCTTCTCTTCACGAACATCTCATTGGCATTAATAAGCTGTACTTTTCCCTCTCTGACTGTACCTGCCTTTTTATTTGACAATACCCAGATATAGGTTGCAATTCCTGTGTTATAGAAAATATCATTCGGTAAAGCAACGATTGCCTCAAGTAAATCATTTTCGAGAATATATCTTCTGATTTCAGAAGGTCCGCTCCCTGCATCTCCTGTAAAGAGTGGTGAACCATTATGAATGATTGCAATTCTGCTTCCACCCTTATCAATATCTTTCATTTTTGATATCGCTGTCATAAGAAAAAGCATCTGTCCGTCACTTGCAGCCGGAAGTCCTGCTCCAAATCTTCCTCCGAAGCCAAGCTTTGCCTCTTCCTCTACTTTCGCCTTTTCATTCTTCCACTCACGTCCAAAAGGTGGATTGGAAAGGATATAGTCAAAGGTACTACCTGCAAACTGATCATCTGATAATGTGTTGCCATCCTTGATATAATCCGCATTGTTCCCCTTAATCAGCATATCCGCCTTACAGATTGCAAATGTCTGATCGTTAATTTCCTGTCCGAAAGATACAAGCTCTGTAGAAGCATTCAGACTATGTAAATATTCCTCTGCAACAGAAAGCATACCTCCGGTTCCACATGCCGGGTCATAAATCGTCTTTGCCACATTATTACCGGAAAGGATATCATTATCATCATAGAAGAGAATATTGACCATAAGTTGAATAACTTCTCTTGGAGTGTAATGCTGTCCTGCATCTTCATTATGCGACTCGGAAAATCTTCTTATAATCTCTTCAAAGATATAGCCCATTTCAAGGTTAGAGATTTCATTCGGATGAAGATTTCCTCTGTCTGTTGTGTATTCCTTTAAAACAATATAAAGAATCCCCTTATTTGCCATAGTTGTGATGTGACCATCAAACTTAAACTTTTCCAGAATGTCCTGCACATTTGCTGAAAATCCATTCAGATAATCTCTGAAATTCTCCTCAATATGGTCTGGATCATCCATAAGTCTCTCAAATGTATATTTGCTGGTGTTATAAAAATCTTTTTCTGCTGCCTTACGAAGTAAAACATCCTTCATTGGAAGATTTTTTACTTCCTCATATTTCTGCAAAACTGCATCCTTTGTATCGGAAAGAATACAGTCAAAACGCCTGATTACTGTAAGCGGTAATATAACATCTCCATATTCATGTGGTTTATATACTCCGGTCAACTTATCTGCTATTGCCCATATCAGGTCTGCTTTCTGATCTATTTTTGCGCTTCTCGTAGCCATTTCATTTTCCTCCATAAGGTAATTTACTTTTCTTCTTCATCCGGTACATAGTCAACCAAATCTCCAAAGTTACAATCCAGCTCTTTGCAGATTTTTTCCAGAACAGATAGTTTAACTGACTCACAGTTTGTCATCTTTGCTATTGTACTGGAACTAAGACCAGTCTTGGCACACAAATCTCCCTTTTTCATATTGTTATCAATCAGTAGTTTCCACAATCCATTATAACTAATTGCCATATGTATTTCCTCTCTCTAACAATTGTCGTAATCTAATACCATCATTGTAAGTATAGCACACAAATTGCGAATATACAATTTGCATTTGCAAATATCGAATGCTATTTTCTAAAGAAAAAAGGAACCAAGGCAGAATACTTCTATCTTGATTCCTATTTTATATCATTTAATGTCCAAAAAACGGGACTTGGCACAATTTACTTCCATATTGTAAATATTATTTGCACTTTTCAAGCGTCTCAGATAATACCTGAGCCTGTTCATATGTATCTACTTCTATTTGACAACTACCTTCAGTTATTGCACACATTACCCTTGGATTTGCAATCATTTCATCATTCAAATAAATACCTATCGTATTTCCAATATTATTTGTAGTAATATCTGCAAATGTTTTCGTTGATTCATCATCAAACTCTATTTGTACTACTGCCTTCTTGATTCCGTCGCCATTATCAACCATTGTTGCTTCTGCCGATTTTATACCACCAGTCATAAGTATATTCCCATCGCTATCCCGTAATGTGAATATATTTGTCTCTTGTTTCCCTGATGGCTGATCATTACTGACATTTTCTTCTATAGTATTTGAACCTTTTTGAAACCATGCTTCACCATGATATCCTTGATATGCACCGATTGCACTATTTATTATTGTCAACACAAGACATATAATACCTAATACAATACCCACTATTGACAATCCAGACCTCTTTCCTAGCCTCATTGGTTGCTGCTTCAATGACTTCTTCCTTAATGTCATCAATATCTTCTGACCGGATATATTCAGCCCTCTCTTTTTCCTTCTTCTTGATAACAAAGGTTTCTTTTCCATAATTATCAATGTAAAACTGAATCGCATCTATGATGAACTGATTCTTAGATTTGAAAATCTTCGGATCAAGGTTCTGAATCACATCATTGATTTTCACATGCTGAGGATTGCTCATGTTGAGGCGGACAGAAGTTTTTACTTCATATTCAAGTCTTCTTCCCATCATCTGCCTCCTTATGATAATCGCTTAGTGCTTTTAAGTCCCATTGTGGCAAGCTGCTCATATCCTCTTGCATTTGCCTTTACATCAAGGTTATAGGAAATGTTCTTAGCATCATGACTACCAAAATTCTTCATCACAACTGCCCCGCCTCCGACAAATACAATCGGTGTAGTCTTTAAGTTATACCCAAACTCACGGATTGAGTTATATACCTTATCAACAAAATCCTCTATCTCTGCCTTGATAATGGCAAAGTATTCATCATCAATATCTGACCTGCCATATCGCATGATGTTCTGTATCTCTGACTCGTCTACCTCTCCGTTAAGCTGTCTTACACACTGCTCATTGATAGAACGCATACAGGTAATAAGACCTTTTGGAATCGTCACACACTTTGATTCATCCGGTGACTTGTTGATTACCGGCATAATGTCGATTGTCCAGCTACCGATATCTACTATCAGCGTTTTCTTTGCCATTGTAGGAATCTTGTCCACTACTGCTGCATAGCACTGAGGAAATACTGCCACATCATCAATTTCAATATGATATGACTCATTCTCATATTTGAAGCTTACACGCTTATTCTTTGTCAGGTACTTGATAAAATCATTCTTCTCTGCTCCAAATCTTGTAAGTGGAAGTCCTACAGCAAGAAATACCTTTGCCTCTGCAAGACCTCTTCTTTTAAGTTCCTTAGCAACTGCTGCAAGAGTGAGAAGATAAAAGCTGTCATCTTCGACCTTTGTATCCTTTACTTCCTGCCTCACAGTTCCAACCTTATAGAACTTTCCTTCATACTCAAGTACATCGCCGAAAAGTGCCGGAGTTGTTGTAATCTCCTTAACACCTGTGACAAATACCTGAGAGATTGTTTTCATCATTGACCATCCATGATCAATGCCGATTACTTCTAACTTGTTATTCATGTTCCTGTCTCTCCTTCCCTTCCGTAATATTTGCTTCCATATCCTGCTCATCTGTATCTTTTCTCCCTTCCTCTTCCATAAGCTGCTCAATAAACCTCTCTGTTCTGGACGACATTGCAACTAATGAATATAGAAAAACCAGGATGATACTTATTCCGACCAACACTACAATCCAACATAGCTTCATGTAAATACGCCTCCTTCCGTAGATTCTTCTAAGAGACACTTACAATTTGCCTGACATTTTCGTGCCAGTCTTTGGAAATAAACACATTTCAAACATTCGTGCTCTGCCATAAATAATGCTTTCTCATTTCTGGCTACAATCTTTCGGTAACGCTTTTTCAAATAAGAAACATCATATAAATCCTGCTTGATTTCATTCATGGCATTTTGCTTCATTATCGCTGTGTTCAGTGAATTAATGTAGCTGACGAACTTTTCCTCAGTGCTTATATCCACACCTTTAAAAGTTAATTTCATTCACTACTTACCTGCTTTCTACACGGCTCATGCCATGTAGGTGTGCTTTTTTCCCATTTGCCTGCACACATAGGAATTACAGATAAGCCGCATCTGCGTTTACGACGCATTAAGTTAAATTAAATAATGCTATCCTCTCTACCGCCTTTTCGAGAGCCAGGAAGTTCCCTTTGAACACCTTCATAGTTTATTATCCTTCCGCAACAGTATTGACTACCCTTACTCGCTCCACTTTCATTTCTCAATCCTTCAGCACTCTTCGCAAGTATATTTGATTTCCATCAGGTATCTGAACCGGAATTATCACTATATCTGTAATTGTTATTCAATTGTATGAGCTGCTTTGCAACTCGCAGGATTATGATATAGCAAAATTTTGAATCCTTGAACTTCGCCAAAAGAAGTATTTTCAACATATCTATTCTTTTTATGTTAGTCCTCATTTGTGGTCTGTTCGCATTTTTATTATATAGTCCACATTTGTGGTTGTCAATATATTTTCAAAATAATGTACCACTTTTGTGAACTCTGTGTTAAAATATTCATATCAATTTGTTTGAGGTGATTATTAATGGATAATAGACATTCAATTGGAAGTAAAATTCAAAAATATAGAAAATTAAAAGATATGACACAGGACGAATTATCAAAACAGTCCGGTATTTATTTATCTACCATAAAGAAATATGAAAGCGGTGAACGCAATCCAAAACCAGATCAACTTCAAAAAATAGCTGAAGCTCTTGGCATTAGCGTAACTGTATTTCTTGATTACGATATTAATACCGTTAGTGATGTTCTTTCTTTGGTTATGAAGCTTAATGAACAATCTTCATTGAAAATATCTGCTGATAAGGATAAAGATGGCAACTACATCCCCAGCAGCATACACATGACATTTGAAGATTCACAAATAAATGAAGCTATTTGTTCTTATCTAAATTGTAAACAACAGATGGATTTAATTTCCTATGAGGATAATGATAAAGCTGTGATTGAACAGCAAAAAGAATTTTATGATGATAAGATTAACAGATTGCTTTTATTTAATGAACGTATTAAAAAAATCCGCTAAATTGCGGATTTTTCTTTGCTAGGACTCTTTTATAATACTTCTCTTTACATATCCTGAGTAGTTTATCCACTACTCAAATAGCTTTGGTAAATCGTTGGTAAAATCTACTGTAACATCCCCAAAACACTGTAAACTCAAGTATTTTTAATCAAGGTTAGTATATTGCCGTGGCAGATAAAGAGTACTTTAATTTTTCTTTGCATATCTTCGTTTTTCCTTGTATATCCTTATTTTTCCTAGGTTTTATCGCACTTTCACGACATCTAACCCAATGGTCTTATCCTAGCATAAAATCGCATATTTTACCATATCTCGGTAAGTAAAATGAGTACA
>OGMW01002339.1_pt1 | contig 13034 bp, 2 predicted proteins | sample 1573281 | NCBI WGS metagenome assembly OGMW01 (sample SAMEA2581907, study PRJEB24529) | metagenome | biome: Human gut stool | place: China | collected 2011
GTGGGACGCGGCCAGTGCCGCGGGCGATTTGGGAGGGCTTCCCGACCAAATCTATTAAATGAGAAAGGGGCCCCCGCCGAACCGAGGTTCGGTGGGGAACAGGCCCCGCTGCAGGTGGGACGCGGCCAGTGCCGCGGGCGATTTGGGAGGGCTTCCCGACCAAATCTATTAAATGAGAAAGGGGCCCCCGCCGAACCGAGGTTCGGTGGGGAACAGGCCCCGCTGCAGGTGGGACGCGGCCAGTGCCGCGGGCGATTTGGGAGGGCTTCCCGACCAAATCTATCAAATGGAAGGGGCCCCCGCCGAACCGAGGTTCGGTGGGGAACGGGAGGAAAGATAGAGTGGCGAAAAAATACGATCCTAATGTGGATTACCAGGCACTGATAAACGAAGCGGTATCAAAAGGCAATACATCCGATGCGGCCAAATATGAATCGCTACGCAATGAAAAAATTGCGGATATGGGCATTACGGATTACAAACCAACCTATAACTATACGAGTTCGGGTGGGAGTTCTTCCGGCGTAATCATAGGAGGGGGATCGGGCAGCTCATACGACCGATATACGGGCGGAGGGAGCTCTTCCAGCAGCTCGTCCGGCAGCTCGTCGGGGAGCCTGAGTTCTGGTGGTGGAGATTGGAATGTTGATCGGGATTATACGGGAAGCAAAACAATTTCACAAAGTGACCACGACCAATGGCTTAATCAATTAAACACCAATAAGGGATTATGGGCTAGCGCCAGTGAGGCGGAGAGAAAAAGGCTCCACCAGGAAAACGAAGAACTGGGCAAAAAATTGGGCATGACCTATAACAGCACTACCGGCGAATGGACCGGGGGTTATGGCATAACCCCCAGCACATCGGGCGGCGGGTTTTCCTATGGAGACGCCCCCAGCTATGAGGACCCATACGACGACCGGCTGAGCAAGCTGCTGGATTCGATCCTCAACTACAAGGACTTTGCCTACGACCCTGCCAACGACCCGCTGTATCAGCAGTATGCGCAGCAATACCAGCGGGAGGGGCAGCGGGCCATGCAGGACACGCTAGGCAACGTGGCGGCCTCTACGGGGGGACTGGCGTCATCCTACGCCACCACGGCGGCCAGCCAGGCGCGGGACTACTACGCCACCAAGCAGGCGGACAAGATCCCCGAATTGCAGCAGCTGGCCTACCAGAAGTACCTCAACGACATCGACAAGCAGATACAGGACCTGGGGCTGCTGACGGGTGCATCCGACCGGGATTACCAGCGCTACCGCGACACGGTGACCGACTGGCGGGACGGCCGGGACTTCGCCTACGGGCAATACCGGGACGACATCAACGACAAGCGCTACGACCAGGAGTGGAACTACAACGTGGGCCGCGACGAGATCATGGACCAGCGGTACAACCAGGAATGGTCCCAGCAGCAGGCCCAGTGGGAATACCAAAAGCAGCAGGATGAGCTGGACCGCAAATACCAGGAAAACGCCGACGCTTACGAGCGCGCCCTGATGATGTGGCAGATGCTGGGCTATGTGGACGAGGGCAGCGCTCGGGTGCTGGGCGTGCCCGCCGGGACCAAGAGCAGCGACGAGCTGTACCGCATGGCGCAACTGACCGCCAGCCGGAGCAGCGGCAGGGGAAGCAGCAGTAACGGAAGCGGTGAAAAGGAAGAAAAACTAGAAAAACCATATTTCAGCCAGCTGATATCGATGATGAAGGATACGGATAACCCACAGAGCCCGGATGAATTGGCGAAAAAATATGCGATTACCAACAGCGACTACGCGAAGCTTGTGGAAGAGCTGGACAAGATGTTCGATCAAGAAATGGAAGACATTGCGAGAGGGAAAACACAGTACACCCGCGACTTGCGCAACGGTGAGTATGGCAGGGAATTGACGGCAAAGTGGCAGAAGCTATATGGCCAGGATGGTTATAAGCAGTTATTGCAAGAAGCCGCGCGAAAGGAAGGGGTGAGCATCCGTGAGTAGTTTTGCATCTTCATTTCTACGAAAAAAAAGAGAAGAGGAGCGAAATAACCCCACACAGACCAAGCAAAAGGATGATCGGTTGGAGGAGCAACGGTTGCTGGGTAACCCTGAAGGGGCAGACTATTACAACAACCTGGGCATCCCGAACCGCAGGCAGCAGCAGGCCGTGTGGGACGCGGGCAATGCGGTCAATGCCCTGGGCAGTGCGCTGCAGGCCGTGCAGACCCCGCGGAAAACGGCGGCGGCGCCGGGGACGGCGGCGGGCGTGGCCGTGCAGGCCGCCGCGCTGAACAAGGCGGAGCGGGAATACACGGCGAAACGCAGTGACGCCCAAAGCCGCCTGGACAGCATGAAGAAATACCAAAGCGAGCTGCAATCGAGGGCCGCCGGCTACGCCCAGGAGCCCGGCGGGTGGGAAAAGCAGCGCCAGGCGGGGCAAGATGCACGGCTGCTGCACAGCCGCATCCAAAGCGCGCAAAAGGATTTTGACCGGGAATACGGGGACGTGGACAAAAACTGGAGCCGCTGGCTGGCGCTGGCTGGCAAGCAGCAGCTGACGGAAAGCGAAAGGCGGGAAGCCCAGCAGGCGGCGCAGTACCTGAAGGACGCGGCGGGCAGCTGGAAAGATGCCACAAGGTGGGGCGGCGACAAGCGCAAGAAGGCGGCGGATATACAAGCGCTGGCCTCTATTTTGGAGAACAAGACCAACAAGGGCTCCGCGGCGGCCGCGGGCTTTGTAAATGCGCTGCCCGGCATGGGGCGGCTGACGAATGCGGCGGGGCGGGTGGCCAGCCGCCAGGCGTCAACGGTGGTGGGGGATGAGCAGCTCAAAGGCATATTGCAGGGCAACGCCCCCTTTTACGACGCCTACAACGCGGATGAGAAAGCCCGCAACGCAGGGCAGGTCGCGGGCGGCCTTTTCTCCCTGTACGGGATGAGCAACGCGGCAAACGGCGCGCTGGGGAAGATCCCGGGCTTTGCGCAGCTGCCCCGCATGGCGCAGCAGGCGGCGGGCAGCGCCGCCACCTTTGGCGGAGACGCCCTGCTGCGGACGGCGACCGAGATCCCGACGAAGGCCGAATGGGACGCGGTGGAGCGGCAAAAGGCCCAGGCGGCCCGGGCCGCCGGTGAAAGCTACGAACCCAAGCCTTACAGCCTGGGGGGCCAGCTGGGCAATGTGGCGCTGCAGGGCGGTATCGCCGCCGTGGGCGGAGCGGCGGGCAGCTTGCTGTCGTACGGTGTAGGCCAGGCGGGTGCAAAGTTCCTGACGCGGTATGGGCTGATGCAGCCCTGGGCGGAAGCCGTGCGCAACACGGCCCAGGGGACGGCCTTTGCGGCGGGGAATGTGGGGGTATCCTACCTGCTGGAGCCCGAGGAACAAAAGCCGACGCAAGAAGAGATGGGGCGCCAGCTGGCAACCGCTTTCATCTTTTCCGCCTTGACGGCGGGCGTTGAGACGTATCGCACGACGCAAGCATCCAAGGCGCATCTGGACGACCTGATGAACCAGATGAAGGAAGCCTACCTATACACCACCAGCAGGGCCACGACGCCGGAGCAAAAAACAGTGGCGCTGAACAATTTGGAACGGATGACGAATTACATACGCAACGAGATCAATCAGCAGTATTATCCGGGCCAACAGAACCAGATACAAAAGATCATGGACGGCCTTGACGCGATGGACGAGTGGGTTTTGATGGAACGCGGCATCAAAATGCCGGGGTTGCTCTCCGCCGGGCAAGGCGGTATGGCGCCCGCCGGGCAGCAAGCCCCTCCACCGGCGCCGGCGGGCGCTTCTTCACAGGGATTGCAGCAGGCGGCTATGGCGCAGTACAATAAGGCGGGGCGTGCAGGGCTGACCTTTGAGCAGGCCCAGCAGGCGAACCGGGACTTGGGCGACGCCATCAGCAAGCCGGAGGCCTATCAAGCCTGGGCCCAGGGGCAGAACACAGCGACGGCGTTGCAGAATGAGCCCAAGGCGGGTACAATGGAGGCAGCGGATAAGGAACAGGAGGCGCCTTCCGTTGCGCCGTCTGAGAGCCGGGAAGTACAGCAAGCCCCACCGGCCATTGAAGCCGCACTGCCGGGTGCAATGGCAGAAGAAGGGCAGGCCGAGAAATACACCGCGCCCCATGAGCAGATCGCGGACGGCATACAAAGCCTGCTGGAAGAAGGCAAGCCGGTATACCCGGCGCAGCTGTACCAGATAGCCGACCGTGTATACGGCGGCACCCAGGCGGAGGGGGCCTACTCGATCAAAGACGCCTACGACGCGGTGGAGCTGGCGGTAAACCGCTATTTGCTGCAAAGCGCAAAGGGATACAACGGGGATGCGGAGCGGGCGCAGAAAGCCGTGGGAGAGCTGCAGGAGCTGGTATCCAGGCTGCCGACCCAGAGCAAGCGCACCGATGAAATGGTGCGGTTCCAGCAGTTCTCCACGCCGCCGCACATCGCCTACCTGGCCGCGTGGAGCGCAGGCATCACGCCGGCGGATACGGTGCTGGAGCCATCGGCTGGCGTGGGCGGGCTGGCCGTGTTCCCCAAGGCGTGGGGCGCCACGGTATACGGCAACGAGCTATCGCCCCGGCGGCTGGAAGTGCTGAAAAGCCTGGGGCTGGACGGTGTGTTCAATGAAAACGCCGAACAGATCGACAACGTGCTGCCCGGGGACATCCGCCCCACCGTGGTGCTGATGAACCCGCCCTTTTCCTCGGCGGCCAACCGCACCACGAAGACCAATACGGCCAACGCCGCACGGCACATCGAGCAGGCACTGGAACGGCTGGAGGAGGGCGGCCGCCTTGTGGCCATCCTGGGGCGCGGCATGGCGGACGACACGCCCGCTTTTAAAAAGTGGTGGGCGGATCTCAAGCAAAAGTACAACGTGCGGGCCAACATCCGGATCGACGGCAAAAACTACCGCAAATACGGCACGACCTTCGATGTGCAACTGGTGGTGATCGACAAGAACGGCGCGACCCGGCAGACCGTGACGGGGGCATACACGGATTTAGCCCAGATACCAAGCGTATTGGAGGAAATACGGAATGACAGAGATCGAGAAGCTCAACGAGACGGAAATCTCGAAAGCGGCACGGCAGCTGTTGCCCGGCAGCCCGAACAGCGGCAGGCTGTATCTGGCGCAGTTGCTGGAGATGCTGGCGGGAACGGCGCTGTTGGACCCCGAGGGGATCACGTGGAACCACATGACCTTGGAGGAAGTGGGCGTAGCCGAGGAGCTGGCCTATCAAATGTCGCAAAACCCGGCGATTTACCCATATCTGGCCGGGGAGGACGGGGAAATAGAAGAAGCGGTCTGCCCACAGGAAGAACTGCTGAAGCGGATGGAGCAGCTGATGGCAACAACAACGGAAGAGGAGTATACCCAGAATTGCCTGTATCTGCTGGCGGGCCTGCTGGACAACCTGACGCAGCAGACGGAGTACGAGCTGGAGCCGAGCCTGCACCTGCAATAAAGGTAGAGAAGGCGCCCCGCAAAAAAGCCAAGGCAAGCGACGACGGTGTATTTGCACCGTACACGCCCCAGAAGGTGGCCGTAAAAGGGGCCAAGGCGCACCCGGCGCCGCTGGTGGAATCGGCCGCCATGTCGGCGGTGGAGCCGCCGGACCCGACATACAAGCCCGACCTGCCGGAGAATGTGATCCGGGACGGCCTGCTTTCGCTGGCCCAGCTGGAAAACGTGATTTATGCGGGGCAGAGCCATGAGCAGATGCTGCCGGACGGCAAGCGCCGCGGCTATTTCATAGGCGACGGCACCGGCGTGGGCAAAGGGCGGCAGATAGCGGGCATTATATTGGACAACTTCCGCAACGGGCGCACCAAGGCCGTATGGGTATCGAAAAATGACCGCCTTGTCGATGACGCCATCCGCGATTGGGTGGATTTGGGCGGCAGCAAGGAACAGATTCAATATCAGGGCAAGGCCGCCAAAATCGATGGAAAGATCACCATGAAAGAGGGCATCCTCTTTTCATCCTACCCCACTTTGCAGTCGGCCAAAGGCAGTGCAAGCCGCTTGCAGCAGATTGTCGATTGGGTGGGCAAGGATTTTGACGGCGTGATCGTGTTCGACGAAGCGCACCTGATGGGCAACGCACTGGACATGAAGGGCAAGCGGGGAACACGGAAGGCATCCGCCCGGGCGCTGGCCGGCGTGGCGCTGCAAAACGCACTGCCCAACGCCCGCATCGTCTATGCTTCCGCCACCGGCGCCACGGAGGTGGGCAACCTATCCTACGCCACGCGCCTTGGGCTGTGGGGCAAGGGCACCCCCTTCAACGACGTGCGGGACTTCACGGAGAAGATCAGCGCAGGCGGCCTGGCGGCAATGGAGCTGGTGGCCCGGGATATGAAGGCGATGGGCGTTTACATGGCCCGCTCCATCTCCTACGAAGGGGTGCAGTACGGCACGGTGAGCCATAAGCTGACGCCGATGCAGCGGGAAATCTACAACACCACATCCAAGGCGTGGCAGATGGTGCTGCAAAACGTGAACGAGGCGCTGGAGCTGACCGGCGGCATGAAGGACGGCAAGGCGCGGAGCCGCGCCCTGGGCGGGCTTTACAATGCGATGCAGCGCTTTTATAATCAGGTGCTGACATCCATGTCCATGCCGTCTGTGATCAAGGACATGCAGAAGGAACTGGCGGCGGGCCACTCCTGTGTGCTCCAACTGGTGAACACCAACGAAGCCGCCGCCAACAAGGCCATTGAGCAGGTACAGGCCGCCGGCACGTCGCTGGACGAGATGGACATGACGCCCTCGGAGATATTGATCGGGTATGTGCGCAACTCGTTCCCCGTGATGCAATATGAGGAATACGAGGACGAAAACGGCAACATGCGGGCGCGCCAGGTGCTGGACGGCACAGGTAACCCGGTGGAGAGCCGGGCGGCGGTGCGCCTGCGGGAGAGCATCATCACCCAGCTGCAGGAGATGAAGGTGCCCGACGGGCCCCTTGAAATGCTGCTGGACGCCTTCGGGACGGAGCAAGTGGCCGAAGTGACCGGGCGCAGCCGCCGCGTGGTGCAGGTGCGGGACGATAACGGCACCCTAAAACGGGTGATCCAGCCGCTGACCAAAAACAGCGTAGCGGCGGACGCCAGCGCGTTTCAGGAGGGCAAAAAGCGCATCCTGGTGTTCTCCGACGCGGGCGGCACGGGCAAGAGCTACCATGCCGACCTGCGGGCCAAGAACCGACAACTGCGCATCCATTACCTGCTGCAGCCGGGGTGGAACGCCTCCACCGCCGTGCAGGGCTTTGGCCGCACCCACCGCAGCAACCAGGCGCAGCCGCCGGCGTTTAAGCTGGTGACCACGGACATCATGGGGCAAAAGCGCTTTATATCCACCATCGCCCGCCGGCTGGATCAGCTGGGGGCGCTGACGAAGGGCCAACGGCAGGCCAGCGGCGGGATGTTCGGTGAGCGGGATAACCTGGAGAACCCTTTGGCTTTCGACGTACTGGCGAACTTCTATAAGGACCTGGGCGCCAATCGCGTGCCCGGCATAGAGGACGGCCTGGCCGTGCTGGACAAGATGGGCTTGAAAACCAAGTTCACGGATGAAAAGGGCCGTTTCAACCCGGATGCGCCGGTGGCACGGGAGATGAACACATTCCTCAACCGCATATTGGCACTGGAAGTGGACGAACAAAACAGCCTGTTCAACACCTTTTACAGCCGGTATGAAGAGGCCCTGGACCAGGCCGTAAAAGACGGCACCCTGGATATGGGCATGGAGAATGTGAAGGCCGATAAGATCCAGGTGGTGGATGAAAAGGTGATCCGCACCGACGGCACGACGGGAGCGGAGACCAAGTACGTGCAGCTGAAAACCTACACGAAGCCGAACCTGGTGCCCTACGACCGGTTGGAAGGGCTGTATACAGGCTTTAAGGGGCTGTACCGCCTGGAAAACGGCGAGGTGCGGGCCGTTTACCAGATGGCCAACAAAACCACGGCGGAAGGCGCCGTGGTAGCGCAATACCGGCTGCAAACGCCGGACCGGGCGCGGTCGTCGGTATACGCCGAAAAGACCCTGACTGAAAAGGCACGACCGGTGGCGAAGAAGGAGTGGGCGGAGGCCTGGCGGGAGCAATCGGCCAAGGTGCCCGCGTTCAACGAAAAGACGCTGCATTTGCTGACCGGTACTTTATTGCCGGTGTGGAACCGGCTGCCCCAGGAGAATACCCGCGTGATGCGCGTGCAGACGGAGGACGGCAAGCAATATCTGGGCCGGTTGATCCGCCCGAACCAGATCGACGGCGTGCTGCAAACCTTCGGTGCTGGCCGCACCAGGGAGCAATACACGCCGGCAGATGTGGCGAAACGGGTGCTGCAAGGTGAAACGGCCACGCTGGAACAGGATCGCATCAAGCTGCAGCGCCGCCGGGTCAGCGGGGAATACCGCATTGAGATCACCGGGAACAACCTGTGGTATTTGGCGAAGAACCTGCCCGGCGTGCTGACGGAGACCATAAACTTTGAACGCCGGTATTTCGTGCCGGTGGGCGGCAAGGCCGAGGGCGTGCTGGCCCAACTGCTGAAGGATAACCCGGTGGTGGACCTATCCGCCGCCGACGATGTGGACAAGCTGAAAGGAGCGAACGGGAATGGACAAGGAGAAGGAGACCCAAGCAGCACAGAACGAATCAAACGAATCTGCACCGAAAAGGCGCGGCTTTTTACATCCCCCACTGGACATGGAAGTGGACGAGGAGATCGAAGACTTGACCTACGAGGATTTGCTGAAGTTAGCAGAGGAAGAAGAACAAAAGCAGAAATCTACCGAGGGAAAAGCACATACCTAACCTGGAAACCGGCAACTGATGCAGAAAAGAACCAGAATGCTCGAAAGGCAGAAGCAATTCTGCAACGCATTGGTGTAGATGTTCATGCCTATTCAGGAAGCATCGGTATATATCGTGAAGGTGTTTACAGCGAAAGCGATGAAGCATTCACCTTTAGGAAAAAGGCCAATGGGCGGCTGAATATTGCGGTTTATCTTTCGGCAGAAATGAGTATCAATGGCACCAATACAGGCTACCACGAAGGGATACACTGTGGGCGCGCTTTGCTTCCGCGGGGGTACGACGCTTTAACAGAAACACTATGTGGTATGATCGATACGGAAAGTGCCGGTTTCGATAATCTATTGAAAGAAATATCGGAGCTCTATGGTTACAATACTGAAGACGTGGCAAATGAGGAGTTTGCCAAAGCGTTTGGTGAAGAGGTCTTTGAGGAAATTATTGCCCATATGGCCGGTGAGATCATGGCGGCGGATGAGGCATCCTCCTATTACCAGTACATGCAGCAATTTATCGACGTGCCGGCTGCCCGGCGGGTGATCGAAGACTTTTTCGACGCAATGGAGCGCCGGGCAGGCGGCGATGTGGACAAGCGGGACGGCACGCCGGGGGATGCCTCCAAATGGCAGGCGGACCGCGTGAGCGACGGCGACAAGACGGAGGCGGAGGGCCTATCCAACATCATCGGGCGGATCAGGCATGACTACGGCATCCCGGTGAACAGCGGCCATATACGCGGCAAGGGCGTGCTGGGCGAATACCGCAAGAAGGCCGAGACGATCCGCAGCAGGGTGGCGAACGACCTGCCCACCATCTCCCATGAGCTGGGGCACCACCTGGACAACCTGTACCAGTTGACGGATCATCTGCCCCGGGAGCTGGCGGCGGAGCTGGAACAGGGCATGGATGAAGCACTGCGGGCGAAATACCCCAAGGGCAAATTGGTGACGGAGGGGTTTGCGGAGTTCGTGCGGCGGTATTTGCAGAACCACGAGACCGCAGCCATCGACTACCCGGCCGTTACGGCGCACTTTATGGAAGCGCTGCCCCGGGCGGAGCGGAAACGGCTGAATGAATTTGCCGACGAGATCAACGCCTATTATGCCTTGGGAGCGGAGAGCGCCGCATCCTCCATAGCGCTGCGGGGCGACCGCAAGGACCTGCGCGATGGGAAGGAAAGGGCCGGCGACAAATTCGACGCGCTGTACCAGGCATGGGTGGACAGCAACCACGGCATCAAGCGCTTTGCGGACTATGCGGGGGACCAGGAGCCCTACATACTGGCCACCAACAGCGCCTACGCGGACAGCATAGCCTACTCTGTGGTGACGGGCGATTTGACCGATAGCAACGGGCAGCCGGTGGGCGACGGGCTGGCAAAGGCGCTGAAGGGCATCCACACGAAAGACAAGAAGGAATACCGCGCCTTTGGCGAATACCTGGTGGTGCGGCACGGGCCGGAGCGGCTGAAGCGCGGGATGCGTGTGTTTGCCGACGACCGGAAGAACAGCAGCGCCTGGATGGAAAACCGCCGGGCGCAGCTGGAGGAGCAATACCCCGCCTTTGCCGGCGGGGCGGAGCGGCTCTATCAGTTCCAGGAATCGCTGCTGCAAACCTGGGGCGTGGATACGGGGCTGATCGCGCCGGAGCTGGCTGAGAAGTGGAAGAAGCAATGGGCCGATTATGTGCCGCTGAACCGCGCGGTGGAACGGAACACGGGCGGCGGCGTGAAACGCGGCTTTGCCAACCAGACGAGCCCCATCAAGCGGGCCAAGGGCAGCGGCCTGGACATTGTGCACCCGGTGGAAAACATCATCCAGAACGCGGTGAAGATGGTGCACGCGGCCACATTGAACCATGTGATGCAGGAAATCGCTGACCTGGCGGAGGACACCCAGGGCGCCGGCATGTTCCTGGAGAAAGTGCCCGCGCCGATGCAGGCCAAACAGGTGAAAACAAAGCAGCTGAAGGAGAAATTGCAGGAAGCCTTTGTGCAGGAGTTCGGCGGCGCCAACGAAGAAGCACTGGATGCGGCCTTTGAGATCCTGCAAAACAACATCGACGATGTGCTGGTGCAGTTCGGGAAGAAGAATCCCTACGGCAGTATCGTGACGGTGCTGCGGCGGGGCAAGGCGGAATACTGGAAGGTGAACGACCCGCTTCTGCTGGATTCCATCACGAATCTGACGCCCAACAATGCTTCGGCCCTGCTGAAGGCCTACGGACGGGTCACACGGCTGATCACCAGCAACATCACGGGCAACAACCTGATATGGTCCGTGTTTTCGAACCTGCCCCGCGACCTGATGACGTTTTTCACCTTTTCGAAGGACAAGAACATCGTGAAACTGCTGGGCAACATCGGGGCCAGTTATGTAAACACCCTGGCTGAAATGCGGGGCAAGGGCTCACCGCTGTTCAAGGAATACCGCGCAATGGGCGGCGGGCATGTATCCGCCTTGACGGGAGACCAGGACAGGACGGCCAAGGTGGCGGAAAACATCCACGGGAAGCACCGCAAGGTATACAATCCCTTGGATTGGGGCGGCGCCATAATGGACACCATAGAGACCGTGGGCGACATGATCGAAAGCGGGCCCCGCTTCGCCTATTACAAGATCCTGCGGCAGCAGGGCATGACGCCCCAGCAGGCTTTCTACGCCAGCCAGGATATCACGGTAAACTTCCGCCGGGGCGGACGGCTGAGCCGGGAATTGAATAAGGCCGTTCCGTTTTTCAACGCCAATGTGCAAGGGCTGGACCGTTTTGCCCGATGGGCCGCGGCGGAGGATGTGCCGCAGGAAGGGCGGACCAAGGCCCGGGCGGCCCGGTGGGCAATGTTCCTCACGGCGAGTGCGGCCCTGGCGGCGCTGATGTTTGCCGTCAATGGGCAGGATGAAGAACACCGGGAGGACTACAAGCAGCTGTCGGCCTACACGAAGAACAGCTATTGGAACATCCCGCTGGGCGATGGGAAGTTTTTTGCCATCCCCAAGCCCCGGGAGATCGCGGTGCTTTCCAGCGCGATGGAGCGGGCAATGGAGCTCTACGGCATGGATAACCCGGACGCCTTCCGCGGCTTCTGGGATTACGCGGCAAACAACCTATTGCCGCCGGTGGTATCGGACCTGGCCCAGGGCGACGTATATGCGGCGCTGGGCAGCTTGGGCATCGTGGGGACCATATCATATATGGGCGCCAACCGGGACTTCCGGGGCAACCCTATCGTGAGCCAGGGCATGGACCTGTTGGAGCCGAAGGCGCAATACGACGGGCGCACAACAAAGATCGCCAAAGCGCTGGGGGAGGCGTTGAACGCCAGCCCCAAGAAGATCGACTACTTTTTCAACAATGTGTTCGGTGGATTCTACAAGATCACGGCGGCGCTGTTCCCCGTGGGCGAGGAATATGTGGATAAGAGCCTGGGGGTGAAAAACACCTACATCAAGGACAACCGATACAGCACGGATGTGCTGAACGCCTTCTACGATAAAAAGGACGGCATTGACCGCAAGCACAAAACGCACCCGGAGGATATGGAAGTTGCGATCCAGGCAAAGGACTATCAGACGATGGCGAGCTTCTACTCCAATTACAACCGTCTGGCGAAAGATCGGCCCCGGACCAACCAACGGGAACGCACCCGGCAGCTTGTGCTCGATATGTTCAAACAATTTGAGAAGGAACAGGCGATGGGCAAAACCACAGAGATCAAGGGGCGGCTGGATGACTTTGCGCGTGAAATAGGCAACACGGAGCTATACCCCCAGGTGATGGATGTAATCCTAAAGACGGGGGAGAAGGAAAAGCGCAAAGAATACACCCTGACCGACAACCAATATGTAGAGTTCCAAACAATCTACCTGACCCTCTACTGGGAGAAGGTGGAGCAAGCGTTCCGAAGGAATGCCTATAAGTCAAATGAGGCATTGGCTAAAGCTATTCAAGCGGCAAAAAACGATGCGAAAGAGGAAGCCGTGGAGAAGATGCTGAAGCGGGTTTGGGCGAAATAGCCACGGACACAACGCCTACGGACACATTTAGGGACACACATTTGAAGCGAAATTAGGTCAAAAGCCGTTGTTATGTAATTCTAGCAAATTTTTTATATTTTTCAAAATTCCATTGAAACACCTAGTAAAACACATAAGAAGCCCCAAAAACACGCAAAAAAAGGACAGCCCGCTCTATTGAGCAGGCTGTCTTTTTGGCA
>OGMW01002349.1_pt1 | contig 12985 bp, 12 predicted proteins | sample 1573281 | NCBI WGS metagenome assembly OGMW01 (sample SAMEA2581907, study PRJEB24529) | metagenome | biome: Human gut stool | place: China | collected 2011
CCCGCCGGCAGCCGCATCGTTTCCACCATTTCCCCAGCCCGCAGCCTGTCCGGCATCCCCGCCGTGGCCGATGCCAGCGACTATCTTGTGCTGGACGCCACCCCCGGCGCCCCCCAGGATATGCCCTATCCACACTATTCCGCCGCTTCTGTGGATAACTCTGTGGAAACTGTGCATAACTTGGGGATAAGCCCCGGCAAGCTGGTGCTGGGCATCCCCTTCGGCGCCCGGGTCTGGGGCCCGGGCTGGGACGGCACGCCGCCCCTCACCGCCCGGGAGGTGTCGGCCATCACCGCCCGCTTTACCCTGCGCGAGCGGTATGACCCGGCCGCCAAATCCACCTATCTGGATTTCACCATCCGGCCGGGCGAGGTGTTCTACGCCGCCGGCCGGCGCATGTACCCCGGCAATTACACCATGAACGTGGCCGGGGGCACTTGGGCCCGGGAGCTGCTGGGCCTGCGCAGCAAGCACGGCCTGGCGGGCGCCCAGGTGCTGGGTGCGCCCCTGTCCCCCCAGGATTTGTGGGATTACTACGCCCTGTGGCTGGGCGCCGGTTATTTCGAAGATGTGAGCCCCGTCTACGCCCGTGACGACATCATGCGCGCCTTTGTCAACGGCTCCATGAAGGGGGTAGGCGAGGGCCGCTTCGCCCCCTATGCCCCCATCACAAGGGCCCAGGCCGCCGTCATCGCCACCCGCCTGCTGGCCCTTCCCCCGGCGGGGGAAGCCCCCTTTTACGACGCCAAGGGCCACTGGGCCACCGGCGAGATCGCCGCCGCCGTGCGCGCCGGCTTCTTCACCGGCTATGGCGACGGCACCTTCCTGCCGGAAAAACCCCTCACCCGTGCCGAGGCCGCCGTGCTGCTCTCCCGCCTCACGGGCATCCGCAACACGGGGGGCGTCTCCTTCGATGACGTGCAGGGCAGCTGGGCCAAGGAGGAGATCGCCGCCCTGGCCGCCGCCGGCATCCTCAAAGGCTATGAGGACAACCCCTTCCGCCCCGCCCTGGAGCTCTCCCGCCAGGAGATGGCCGTGCTGCTCACCCGGCTGGAGCAAGTGCTGCCCCGGCCTTAACCGAACAGCCAGTGCACCTCGTTTTCCGACATTTCCAGCCCCAGGCGGCCCTGCAGCGCCAGCGAGGCCCCGTTGTCCGCCCGCACCTGGCAGTAGGGCGTGCGCCCCCGGGCCAGCAGCCAGCCGATGATATGCCGCTCCAGGGCATAGCCCACGCCCCGGCGGCGGTAGGCGGGCAGCACCTCCAGCATGCCGTAGGTGCCCTCCGCGTGGCAGCCGATGAACCCGGCCAGCTGGCCCTCCACCAGCGCGCCGAACACCTCGCCCGCCCGCAGGGCCCTGCGCAGGGTCTCCCGCTCGCTGTCCTCATAATAATAAGGGGATATGGCGTCCAGCCAGCTTTCGTCCAGCACCTGGATGGCCGGCTCCTCCCCCCGCTGGGGCGGCGGTGTGGCGGCCGTATACACCCCGTGGCGGAAATCCATGCGCCACAGCTGCAGCCGCTCCGCGGCCTGGGCCAGGTGCATATCTTGGTGGCACACCAGCGTCCGCCCCGGCCGGCACAGTTCGAGCGCCTCCTCCACAAAGGCGGGGTCCCTGGCCGTCAGATGAAATTGGTCGCAGCCCGTGTTATAAAGCAGCACGCCCCGTTCATCCGCCTTGGCCACCTGGGCAAATCCCCGGTCGATGCAGTCGATCATATCGATATGGCCCAGCTTGTCTGCCAGCAGGCTGCGCCGCAGCGTTTCCAGTTCCATGTTTTTCACCTGTTCCTTTCCCTATTTACAAGGGGATGGCGCACACAGCCTGCGCCATCCCCGCTTGATGCTACCGTTTGCTGCCCAGCTTGCCGCCCTTGCTGCCGCCCAGGGCGTTGTTGGCCAGGATATTCGTATCGAAGGTCACGGTCAAGCTGTCCTTTTCCCGCTTGCGCTTGATGGCCAGCCAAATCATCTTATCCAGCAGCTCGTCAAAGGGCACGCCGCTCTCCTGCCACAGGTAAAAGGCCAGGGAGCCGGGTATGGTGTTAATCTCGTTGACGAACACCGCCCCGGTCGCATTGTCCATCATAAAATCGATGCGGGCCACGCCGTTGCCGTTGATGGCGCGGAAGGCCCTCACCGCCAGGCTCTGGATGTCCGCCGTCACCCGGGCGGGCAGGTCGGCGGGGATCCGGCGGCTCAGGCTCTCCATCCCCTTGGAGGATTTGCCGCCGCCCTCGTACTTATCGCCAAAGGTCAGGATATCCGTGGCGTTCAGCGGTTCCTCACACACCGAGGGGCGGCAGTCGTCCAGGTCCCCCAGCACCGAGCAGTTGATCTCCCGCAGGTTGGGCACGCATTTTTCGCACAGCACCCGGCCCGCGTATTCCAGCGCCGTCTCCACCGCGTCCTCCAGCTGTTTGCGGTCCTTGGCCTTGCTGATGCCGATGCTGCTGCCCAGGTTCACCGGCTTTACGATCACGGGGTAGCCGCCGCAGGCCTGCTCCACCCGCCGCACCTCGGCGTCGGTGTCGCCGTACCAGCTCTTTTTATCGGTGAGCACCCCTTCCACCACCGGCAGGCCGCTGCTTTGGAACAGGGCCTTCATGGCCCATTTGTCCATGCCCACCGCCGAGGCGCACACGTCGCAGCCCGCGTAGGGGATGTTCAGGTATTCGAAAAAGCCCTGCAGGGCGCCGTCCTCCACATTGGTGCCGTGGGTCACGGGCAGCACCACGTCGATCTCGCCCACCGTATTGTTTACCAGCTTCTTGGGCGGGTAGCACTGCAGCACCGCCGTATTCTCGCCGCCCACCAGCACCACCCGGGTGGCCTGCTTCAGCGCCCCGGGGATGTCCTTATAAGCCTCGATGTCCCCCAGGTTGCCGCCGGTGTAAAACTTGTTGTCCTTGGTGATGTAGATGGGCACGGGCTCATATTTCTCCCTGTCCAGCGCGGCGATGGCCTGCATGGCCGAAATCACCGAAACCTCGTGTTCCACACTCTTGCCGCCGAAAAATACACCCACTCGTATTTTCATAGTACCTCTCCATTCCGATGCACCGGCCCGCCGCCGGCTCTCATTACATTCAGTATATTTTATGATATACAATACTTTTTGTGCCGGTTTTATCCATCTATTTCAGTCTCTTACAAAATATATCACAATCCCGCCGCAAAATGAAGTGGCAAAAAGCCGAAAACCCGTGCCCCGGCCTCCCCTTTTCCCGCCCCTCCACAGGGGGCGCGCCGCCTTCCAACAAAAAAGCAGGGGCCGGAATCATCCGCCCCCTGCCCCGGGTCCCTCTTAATAATTGTCCGGCAAGTCGTTTTCCAGCAGCACGAAGCGCGGCTGGCCGGGCTGGCCGCAGCCCTGGGGAAATTGCAGCGCCTGCTGCAGTGTATCCGCCATGCAGAGCTTTGCTTCATCAAAGCCGGCCTCCAGCAGCCCCTGGCGGATGGGCTCCGCCTGGCGGGGGTTCACCAGCGCCACATAATCGCAGTATTGGGCAGCTTGCCTGCCGAATTCCTTGTTGAGCTCAAATTCCCGCTGGCCCAGCTCCACCATGCCCGGCGTCACCAGTATGCGCAGGCCCTGGCACATCGAAAGGGTGCGCAGCGCCGCCTCGGCCCCCTTGGGGTTGGAGTTATATGCGTCGTCGATCACGGTGTAGGCGCCTCCGCGGATCAGCTGCATCCGGTGGGGCACGGCCTCCAGCCGCCGCACGGCGGGCTGCAGTTCCTCCAGCCCGATGCCCAGCTTGTGGCACACGGCGATGGCCGCCGTGATGTTCTGCACGTTGTGCTCGCCCAGCAGCCGGGTGCGGAAGGGCACCTGCTCCCCGCCGACCTCTATGGTGAATTCCGTGCCGTCCTCCGTCACCCGGATGTGGGTGGCCTTGTAGTCCCGCTCCCCTTCCAGGCCGTAGCGCACCACGTTGGCCTTGCCCGGGTGGGCGGCGATGTGCTCATTGTCGTAATTCAAAAACACCAGCCCATCCGGGGGCACCGCGTCATACAGCTCAAATTTCGTCCGGATGACGGTGCCCACCGAGCCGAAGCTCTCCAGGTGCTGCTCCCCAATGGCGGTGATCACACCGTATCGGGGGTGCACCAAATCGCATATTTCCTTGATGTCCCCCGGGTGGCGGGCGCCCATCTCGCACAAAAAGATCTGGTGGGTGGGCGAAAGCATCTCGCGCACCGTGCGCACCACCCCCAGGGTGGTGTTGTAGTTGCCCGGCGTCATCAGCACATTGTATTTGGTGGAAAGCAGCGTATGCAAAAAGTACTTGGTGCTGGTTTTGCCGAAACTGCCCGTGATGCCCACCACCGTCAGCGCCGGCATGGCCTCCAGCTTCCGGCGGGCGTCCTGCACATAGTGGTTGGCCACGGCCTTTTCCACAGGGGTGTTGATCCAGTTGGCCAGCAGCAGCACAAGGGGCTGCAGATACAGCGCCGCGCCGAACACGGCCATGCCATAGCGCAGGCCCAGCAGGCCGGGCAGCAGGGCCAGCACATCCAGCACCGCCGTGGTGCACAGCAGCCGCTTCACCCGGGCGGTGTACACCAGGGGTTTTTTGGCCTTGTGCAGCCGGTTCAGCACCCCGTAGCCCAGGAACATGGCGGCGTAAAACAGCGGCACGTCGGCCGAAGCTTTGCCGAATACCAGGGGCAGCAGCGCCAGCAGTGCCGCCATGCGGCGCAGGCCGAACACGCTTTGCCCGTTTTTTTGCATATAGTGGCGGTACTGCCCAAACTGATAGGAGCACAGCTGCAGCATGTGTACGAAGTAGAGGGCCGCCACCCCGGCGGCCAGCAGCGCGGGCAGGGCCCGCAGCAAAAGGTCGATGATCTTCATGTGGTTACCTCACAATTTGGGTTTTCAGCGCGGGCCGGGGCCGGATCCGTCAAATATCGATGCCCAGGAACTTTTTCACCAGCAGGCCGATGACGAAGCTGATGGCCGCCACCGAAAGGCTAATCACCGCCATTTCACCGAACCGGCGCAAAAACGGCACGGATTTGGCCACGGAGATATAGTAGTTGAACACCAGAATGATCAGGATCACGCAGGCCAGCATGGTGAAAAGCGCCTGCACATACATGCCCGTGGGGAACAGCAGGAAGGGCAGCACCATCACAATCACCGTGAGCACATAGGCGATGCCCGTGTAAGCGCTGGATTTCAGCGCGTTTTCATTGCCGTTGGCCCGCTCGGCCAGGTAGTTGCTGGCCGCCATAGAGAGCGTGGCCGAAACGCCGGTGATAATGCCCGAAAGGGCCACCAGCCGGGTGTTCATCATGGCAAAGGTCATGCCCGCAATGGTGCCCGTCAGCTCCACCAGGGCATCGTTCAGGCCCAGCACCATGCTGCCCACGTATTGCAGCCGCTCCTCGTCCAGCAGCTCCAGCAGCTCCTGCTCGTGCCGGTCCTCGTCCTCGGATATCTGCCGGGCTTCGGGCACCTCGGCGGCCACATCGGCGTATTTCTTTGTGGCGGCGGTCTCGCCGCTCTCCATTTTCTTCAGCACAAAGGTAAACCCCAGCAGGCGGCTGAGGAAGATATACCACTTGGCCTTCCGCCGGTTGGGCTTTACCTCCTTCCCCGTGTACTTGTGCCAGATCTTCTCGTGATCCCGCTCATCCCGGGCGATCTGCTGCAAAATCTTTTTGTTGTGCTCGTTTTTTTCCCGGGCGGCGATGCCGTCGTAAATCAGGCTCTCCGTCAGCTCATTGCGCTGGCTGTCCAGCAAAAACTCCATGGTCTTCGGCGAAAACCGTGTGGCCTCGCTCATATCGCTTCCCCCTCACATCCTCCCGCCCTCCGGCGGGTATTTGTCTCTATTTCCCGTCCTACTATAAAAAAGCGTCCAGCACCGCGGCAAACTGGCCCCAATTCTCCAAAAAGGGGAAGTGCCCCGCGTTTTTGATCACAGCCAGGCCGCTCTCCGGCAGCTTCTGCTCCATGATTTGCCCATCCCGCAGGGGGGTGGCCGTGTCGTTTTCCCCCCAAATCAGCAGGGTGTTCTGCTTCACCTGGGGCATCAGCGGCGTCAGATCCAGGTTCACCAGGTTCACCAGCGTCTTTTTCATCACCTCCGAGGCGTTTTTGTAGTCGTCGCTGCCCCGGTTTTGGCGCATGCGCTCATACAGCCCGCCGAACAGGGGCTTCGTCAGCCTGGCCTGGGCCAGTTTGCGCGCGCATTTGTAGGAATATATCTTTATGTAATACCCGGCGGACCGCTTGGGCAGCACGCCGGCCGCATCGATGAGCACCACCTTGCGGCAGCGCACCGGCGGCTCCGGCCGGGCCAGCATCGAAAGGATGATGCGCCCCCCGTTGCTGTGGCCCATCAAAATACACTCCTCCACGCCCAGGGCCCGGCAGAACTGGGCCACAAACTCCACATAGTCCTCCAGCACCATGGGCTGCCCGGGCTCCGGCGTGTTGCCGCTGCCCGGCATTTGGGGCGCCAGCACCCGGTATTTGCGCGCCAGCCTATCCACAATGCATTGGTATATGGAAATGGGCGCCGCCCAGCCGTGCAGCAGCACCACCACCGGCCCCTGGCCCTGGTCGATGTATTCCACCGGCCGTCCCTGCAGATCGATCGTCACAGGCTCACCTCACCCTTCAGCGCTTGGCCGGTATGATCTCGATCCAGTAGCCGTCCGGGTCCTGGATGAAATAGATGCCCATCTTCTCGTTTTCAAAGCAGATGCAGCCCATGGCCTGGTGCTTTTTGTGGGCGGCCTCAAAATCCGTCACCACAAAAGCCAGGTGGAATTCCTCGTCCCCCAGGTCATAGGGCTCCGTGCGGTCCTTCAGCCAGGTCAGCTCCAGCTCAAACCCGCTTTTCACCGCGTCGCCCAGGTACACCAGCCGGAAGGCGCCGTCCTCCGCCTCTTTGGTGCGCACCGGCTCCAGCTCCAGCGCCTCTTTATAAAACGCCAGCGAGCGCTCCATGTCCAGCACATTAAAATTAAAGTGCGCAAATCTATAATCCATTTGTTCTTCCTCCTCGCATCTATGGCCCACACAAGCCGTTTCACGGCCGCTGTGTTCATCGGTACAATCATATCATTTTTTGCCTTTGCCTTCAACGCGATATTTTGTCACTTCCGCAGCGGCATCTTTCCACATCCCCTTTTCGTTTGGCCCGATTTGTGGTAGGATAGAAGAAAATCACCGGCTCACCCTGCATGCCGGTCCAAAGGAGTTATTGCAATGCCTTTTGATCTCACCTTCGACAGCGGCATTGTCATCCTGATGGCCGCCTTCGACATCTACCTTCTGGTGCGTTTCTTCCAGTTCCGCAAGCAAGTGATCGTGCGGGGCACCGTGCCCGCCCGGCTCATCATGCTGGCGCTCATCTGCGTGGTCTTCTGCGTGCAGGCCTACCGCGGCGCCTTCACCAAATACGCCATGGCCTTCAACGTATGCGTCATCCTGGCCGTGCTGCTCATCGCCGTCACCCCCAGCGGCATCTCGAAAGACGGCATCCTCTCCGGCGTATTCCCCACCATCTGGAGCAAGATCTACTATTATGAATTCGAAGCCTATTCCGATAAAAAGATCCGCCTGCGCGCCCATCTGGCCACCACCGAGCGGAACCTCCTGTTCGATAAGGACAAGCAGGCCCAGGTGGAGGCCCACATGCTCGCCAACAATGTGCTCACCTTCACCAAGTATAAAGAGCTGTATAAGGCCAAGCAGCAAGCCAAGGGCAAGAAGTAAGAACCCGTGTATTTTTTGGCCCTGCGCCCAGCCGCCCCATGGGCGGGCGCGGCCACTATGATAAGGAGGTCCCAGTATGCCAAAAGTCACCATTCAGTTGTTCGACGGCCGCACGGTGGATCAAAAACGCCTGCTGTGCCAAAAAGTCACCGATGCCGTGGTGGAATCCCTGGGCGTCCGGCCGGAGGCCGTCTCCATCATCCTGCAGGATATGAAGCCCGAGGATTATTCCCACGGCGGCATCCTGCGCTATGATGAGCTGCACAAGTAACATCCCTCTCAAAACACCGCTGGGCTTTTGTCCAGCGGTGTTTTTTGCCTCCGCCCCGGCGTGGTAACAGCTGACCCGCCCTTTTGCCGCCCTTTGCTGTGACTTCCGTGTTACAACCCGTCATTACAATGAATGTACCATCAAGCCACACAGCCGCCGGGCCCACCCCGCCGGTTTGTTTAGAAAGCGAGTGTTTTGCAATGACGAACGGGAAAACATGGATCCACAGCGCCGCGATCCGCCGCCTGCTGGCCTGCCTCACGGCTTTTGTGCTGCTGTGCGGCATGGTGCCCTTCAGCGCCCTGGCCGCCGGTGAAGAGGGCGGCCACACCCACAACGCGGGCGGCTGGGCCTGCCAGCAGGTGCTCACCTGCGGCCTGGCCGAGGGCGAAACCATCTGTGGCCTGGCCGAGGGCGATTTGACCTGCGGCCAGGTGGAGTGCGAAGCCACTGCCGGCGACCCCGGTCACACCCACGACGGCTGCACGCAGGATGAAGAAGGCAACTGGTCCTGCGGCCTGGCCGAGGGGGACGGCGCGGTGGAGGGCGAGCCCGGCCACACCCACGGCACCGGCTGCTACCACCAGCATGACGAAGGCTGTTATCACCAGCACGGCGACGCCTGCTATACCTGGTCGTGCACCGGCCCCGAGGCCGGCGGCCCAGGCAATGCGCCCAATGCGCTGGCCCCCGCCCCCACCGGGGAGGACCTGCGCCCCGCCGGGCTGGAGCTGCTGGGTTATCTGCACAACACCGATACAAAGCTCACGCTGGGCGGCAAGGAGATCCAGGCGGGCGGCACCATTCATGAATCGGACCTGCGCAACCAGGAGCTGACCGCCGCCTTTTCCTTCGATCTGCCCGTGGGAGACCCCAGCTTCGAAGGCGGCGCCCTGGTAAACCCCGGCACCCCCCAGGCGGGCGACACCCTCACCGTGGCCCTGGATCCCCTGTTTTCCGTGGTGACGGAGGACGAAGTGGAGACCATCCCCTTCATCGTAAAGGATCAGGTGTCGGGCGCGGATATCGAGGCGGGCACCGGCGGCCGGATCGTGAACACGTCCTCCATCACCGCCTACGACGGCTACAAGCTGGAAGGCAAGCTGAACATCCCCAACCGCCGCACGGTGGATAAGCTGGTGATCTTCGTCAACGGCTCCGGCCCCAACACCTATGACAACCGCCGTTCCTCCGGCACGCTGGAATTCAACTATTTTGATCTGTTTGCCCAGCAGTGCGCCCGGGAAGGCGCCGCCTTTTTCAGCAGCAGCACCCGGGGCGTCATCCCCGGCGGCACACCGCCCCTCTACGCGGAAATCGACGATGCGGGCTACCAGACCTATACCCCCCAGAATGTGGTGCAGGACACCGAGTCCATCATTGAGGCGTTGCAAAAGGACGCCCGTTTGAAGGATGCCAAAATCTATCTGCTGGGCTGGAGCGAGGGCACCATGATCGCCCCCAAGGTGGCCCAGCGGGGCAACGTGCAGGTGGACGGCCTGCTGCTGGCAGGCTATGTGGACGGCACCATGGAGGAGACGCTGGAATGGCAGCAGACCGGCGGTTCCAGCATGGTGGTCTACTGCCAGTACTTCGATTCCGACGGCGACGGCGCGGTGAGCCAGGCGGAATACGAGGCGGACCGCTACCAGGTGAAGGCGGCCTTGGGCCTGCAGGACGTGCCCTTTTCCTCTTTGGACCTGGACGGCAACGGCAAGCTGGAGCGGCAGGACTTCGCCGCCATGCAGGCGCCCTTTAAGGCGCAGCTGTTCCAGGCCATCGAAAACCGGGACGACGAATGGCTGGCCGCCAACTACGGCGTGCGCCTCACGTCCAACTGGTTTTGGAGCCACCGCACCTTTACCCCCAACCGGGATATGCTCACAGCGCTGGATCTGCCCATCCACATCTTCCAGGGCGAGGCCGATGCCAACGTCAGCGTGCAGCAGAGCCGGGACGCCAAAGCCGCCTTCGACGCGGCGGGCAAGGGCAACCTGGCGCTGCACACCTACGGGGGCGCCGACCACGATTTGAACTACAGCTATTATCTGGTCACCGGCTCCCTTCCTCAGCCTTTTATCGACCTGTTCCACACGCTGCGCACCCTGTAAGAACCACAAGCCGCCTGCAAAATACATCTTGCATTTCGCTTTTCCCCATGGTAGAATGGTTAAGCCGATTGAAACCACCCATTTGCGGCCATGGCGGAACAGGCAGACGCGCACGTTTGAGGGGCGTGTGGGCAACCATACGGGTTCAAGTCCCGTTGGCCGCACCAAAACAAAGACCAGTCTTTTGACTGGTCTTTTTCTTTTTCTCCACCGGCCCGATCTTTTCACTGGCGAAAACACGCGCAACCAGCCGTTGCGCCCCTATCCCCGGCGGCTGGGTGCGTACAAAGGCGGCGGAAAAATCCGGCCATCGCAGCCCTGGCGTACGGCGCCGGGGCCGTATCCCGCCGCAGCAGACAACACGGAGACAACACAAAAGGCTGCTGAAAGACAACACGGCTGCGGCCAGCCATACAAAAAAACAGGGCCGCCTTTTAAAAGGCAGCCCTGCTTTTTCACTCCGTGCCGTTACTCGCCAAAAAGCTCCTTCGTCTGCTGCATCCGCTTGCGGATGGATACGCCGAAGGGGCAGCGCTTTTCACAGGCGCCGCAGCCGATGCAATCCGAGGCGTGGTGTTCCAGCTTGCGGTAGTGCTCCGCCGCCAGCTCGTCCCCCGCCCGGGCCAGGTCCACATATTTATTCACCATGCCGATGTCGATCCCTTTGGGGCAGGGCTGGCAGTGGTTGCAGTACAGGCAGGCGCCCTGTATGTCCTTGCGGGGCAGGCCGCCCAAAAAGGCGTAGCTGCGCGCCTGCTGGTCCGCTTCGTAATAGGCCAGGGCATCCTCCATCTCCCGCACCGATTTCACGCCGGTGAGGCAGGATACCACACCGGGACGGTCCAGGGCGTATTGGATGCACTGGGGCGCCGTCATCTCTTTGCCGAAGGGGGACGTGCCCGCGGCCAGCAGCTGTCCGCCGCCGTAGGGCTTCATCACAGTGATGGCCACGCCACGCCGCTCGCAGTCCTGATACAGCTCCTGCCGCTGCCGGTCGATGGCCAGCTTGCCGTCGTCGCCGGGGGCAAAGTCGTAGGCGGCGTTCACGCTGAGCATAAAAATATCGATGGCCCCCGTCTCCAGGAAGCGCTTGCAGATCTGCGGGCTGTGGGAGGCGAAGCCCACGTTGCGCACAACGCCCTGCTTCTTCAAGTCCAGCATGTAATCGAAAATGCCGTTGTCGAACACCGCCTGGAAGTCGCTGTCCTCATCCACGCAGTGGATCAGGCCGATGTCCGCATAGTCGGTGCCGTACTTTTTCAGCTCCCGTTGAAACCCGGCCTTCACCTGCTCCAGGTCCCGGGTGCGGGCGTAGATGCCGTTGGGGTACACCGCCGAAAAATGCATCTGCAAGCGCATTTTATCCCGGTTGCCCTTTAGGGCGCTGACCATGCCGGGCAGCGCCTTTTCGTCGGTCATGATGGTATCCATCAAATTGACGCCCCGCTCCATCGCCGTGCGGAGGATGGCCTCCACCTGGCCGGCCGCGGCCTCCCGCAGGCTGCCGGCCCCGATGCCGATGGTGCTCACTTTGTCCCCACTGTGGGGGATCACACGATACTCCATAGTTTCACCTCTCGCAATTGCCGCCCTGCTCCCCATCGCCCGTTGTAGCGCGGCAAGGAGGGGCCGCTTCCCTTGTGCAGCTTATTACTCTTGTGTATAATTATAGTGAACTGGGTTCGCCGATACAATGACCAGCTTTCCGTTTTCACGTAGTACTACACATGGATGCACAATATGAGTAAAAAGAGGGGCATTATGGACTGCAGAACCGACCGGCGCATCGCCAAAACACAAACCGCCCTCCGCGAGGCCTTCCTGGCCCTGCTGTTGGAGCGGGGCTTCGACGCCATCACCGTGAAGGACCTCACTGAGCGGGCCAATGTGAGCCGCAAAACCTTTTACCTGCACTATCTGGATAAATACGACCTGCTCAACGCCGTTGTGGACCTCCACCTGGCGGACCTGGATGCGGTGTGTGCCATCAAGCGGGCGGACTCCGTGGAGGGCACCATTATATGGTTCCAGTATTTTGAACAGCACAAGGATTTTTTCACCGCGCTGTTTTCCTCGGGCAGCACCGTGCGCTTCCGCTGCCGCCTGCTGGATTTTATCCGCGCCCAGTTGGGGCACAAGCTGGAGGCGGTGGATCCCGCGCGCAACACCGATGTGCTGCGCACCTTTGCCGCCATGGCCGTGCTGGGCATCGTGGAATCCTATGTGCTGGGTGAGCTGCGGGAAAGCACCGAGCAGATCGCCACCCAGGTGGCCCAGCTGCTGGACCAGATCATCGCCCGCCCCATTCCGCCGGCGCAATAGGGCCAGCCCATCTTTTGGCCGGGGCCTGTTCCGCTTCCGATGCGTCCTCCACCCGCGTCATTTATAAACAGTTGGGCTATTTATTTCATATCTATACTTTAAGTAATTATTATTTCCTTCTCCTCTGGGGTTTGTTCCTTTTCCGGCCATTGGGGCGCCGTCTTCTGTTTTTGCCGGGCGAACACATAGGTGTTCCGATCAGAAAGCGACGGCTGGAACCGGTAGCCCAGGGCGTCGAAGTCTTTGATCTTCTCCCAGTCCTCCACCTGGCCTTCCGCCAAAAAGCGCACCATCTCGCCCCGGGCCATCTTGCACATGGTGCCTTTTTCGATGATTTTTCCGTCCTTTTCCTCTCCAAACACGCAGGTGATGAAGCGGATACCGGGGTGCAGATATTTGGAGACGCAGATGCTGTACTCCTTGGAGGCGAGATTGATCACACAGTCTGTTCCCGCAAAAATATGATCTGCAAGTTGATTGTTCCAATAGTTGTAAAGGTCTTTTGCTTCGTGGATTTTCAGCTTTGCCTGCATCTCCAGAC
>OGMW01002350.1_pt1 | contig 12984 bp, 9 predicted proteins | sample 1573281 | NCBI WGS metagenome assembly OGMW01 (sample SAMEA2581907, study PRJEB24529) | metagenome | biome: Human gut stool | place: China | collected 2011
ACCACGGACGTCAGATCATCGGTTGGGATGAAATCCTCGAAGGCGGACTTGCTCCGAATGCTACCGTGATGTCATGGCGTGGTGAGAAAGGTGGTATCGAAGCTGCGAAGCAGAAACACGATGTCATCATGACACCGAACACCTATCTGTATTTCGACTACTACCAAGCTAAAGACGTCGAAAACGAACCGTTCGGTATCGGTGGTTATCTGCCGATGGAAAGAGTGTATAGCTACGAGCCGATGCCGGCTTCTCTTACTCCGGAAGAACAGAAATACATCAAGGGAGTGCAAGCCAACCTCTGGACAGAATACATCGCTACCTTCCCGCATGCACAATACATGGTATTGCCTCGTTGGGCTGCTTTGTGTGAAATTCAGTGGTCCAGCCCCGAAAAGAAAAACTATGCCAACTTCCTGTCCCGTCTTCCACAACTGATTAAGTGGTACGATGCAGAAGGATACAATTACGCTAAACACGTATTTGACGTACAAGCCGAGTTTGACCCGAATCCGGCAGAAGGAACAATGGACGTTACCCTGTCTACCATCGACGGTGCCCCTATTTACTATACATTAGACGGCACAGAACCTACTGCCGCTTCCCCCGTTTACGAAGGAGTATTGAAAATCAAGGAAAATGTAACCCTGTCCGCCAAAGCCATTCGTCCCAACGGCGAAAGCAAGACAGTGACAGAGAAGATTGATTTCAGCAAATCCAGCATGAAGCCGATTGTAGCCAATCAGCCTATCAATGAACAATACCTGTTCAAAGGAGCTTCCACTTTGATAGATGGTCTGAAAGGAAATAGCAGCTATAAGTCAGGCCGTTGGATCGCTTTCAACGGAAACGACATGGATATGACTATCGACCTCCAGCAACCTACTGAAATCTCAAGCGTGGCAATCTCTACCAATGTAGCAAAAGGGGACTGGGTATTTGATGCCAGAAACCTGTCCGTAGAAACTTCAGATGATGGCAAGACCTTCAAAAAGATTGCTTCCGAAGAATATCCGGAGATGAAAGAGACAGACAAAGACGGAATCGTTGAGCACAAACTAACCTTTGCTCCTGTGACCACCCAATACGTGAGAGTCATTGCTTCACCGGAGAAATCACTTCCGGCATGGCATGGAGGAAAAGGTAAAAAGGCATTTTTATTTGTAGACGAAATCAAAATTGATTAATGAATATAAGAAAAGAATACCCTAAAGTTTGTCTTTTCTTATGGATATTGGGGATGTGCTTCCATGCACATCCCATTCTGGCACAGTCCGTCATACCTGTCCCATTAAAAATGGAGCAGGGGACGGGTTCTTTTTTACTGTCAGAAAAGACTAAACTTTATACAAACCTGCAAGGTGGAGAAGCGGAACTCTGGGAGAATTACCTGAAAGCATTACCTGTTCAGCTGAAAGAAGCGAGAATGAAAGACAGGAAACAGATGCTTTTCTTATTGATAACCCCCAAGACCCCCCAATTGCCATCACCGGAAAGCTATACACTCTCCGTCACCTCTCAACGAATCGAGATCCGGGCAACTTCGGGAGCCGGATTATTCTATGGAATGCAAACCCTGTTACAGCTGATGCAACCGGCAAGCACAGGCAGCTATTCCGTACCCTCTGTCGAGATAGAGGACACCCCTCGTTTTGCTTATCGCGGACTGATGCTGGACGTATCCCGTCATTTCTCTACCAAAGAGTTTATAAAGAAGCAGATAGACGCATTGGCATATTACAAAATCAACCGTTTGCACCTGCACCTGACCGATGCGGCAGGCTGGCGGCTTGAAATCAAGAAATACCCTTTACTGACCGATTTTGCAGCCTGGCGTACAGACCCCACCTGGAAGAAATGGTGGAACGGCGGACGTAAATACCTCCGTTACGATGAACCCGGAGCTTCCGGCGGCTATTACACCCAGGACGATATTCGTGAAATACTGGAATATGCCCGTCAGCATTACATCACGGTGATTCCGGAGATTGAAATACCTTCCCATTCGGAAGAAGTGCTGGCTGCCTACCCGCAGCTATCCTGTTCGGGAGAACCTTACAAGAACTCCGATTTCTGTGTCGGTAATGAAGAAACTTTCACCTTTCTGGAGAATGTACTGACGGAAGTCATGGAACTTTTCCCTTCCGAATACATTCATGTAGGAGGTGATGAGGCCGGCAAATCGGCTTGGAAGACCTGTCCGAAATGTCAGAAGAGAATGAAAGACGAGCATCTGGCCAATGTAGACGAGCTGCAAAGCTATCTGATACACCGTATCGAAAAGTTCCTCAACAATCATGGACGCCGTCTCTTGGGATGGGACGAGATTCTGCAAGGAGGTATCGCGCCCAATGCAACCGTTATGTCGTGGCGTGGAGAAGAGGGTGGTATTGCTGCCGTCACCTCCGGCCATCATGCCATCATGACACCGGGTGCATACTGTTATCTGGACAGCTATCAGGACGCCCCGTACTCCCAGCCGGAAGCTATCGGTGGCTACCTGCCATTGAAGAAAGTATATGCCTACGATCCTGTCCCCGCTTCCTTAACTGCGGAGCAGGCAAAGTTAGTCTATGGTGTGCAGGGTAACCTATGGGTGGAATATATCCCCACTCCCGAACACGTGGAATATATGATTTATCCCCGTATGCTGGCATTGGCGGAAGTAGCCTGGTCGGCTCCGGAACGTAAGTCGTGGCCCGATTTCCATACCCGCGCACTGTCAGCAGTGGCCGATTTACAGAAAAAAGGATACCATCCTTTCGATTTGAGCAAAGAAATCGGCAGCCGTCCCGAATCTCTTCAACCAGTCAGCCATTTGGCGCTCGGTAAAAAAGTGACCTATAACTCCTCCTATAGCCCCCATTATCCCGCACAAGGCAACACAGCCCTGACAGACGGCATACGTGGTGACTGGACTTACGGTGATGGTTCATGGCAAGGATTTATCTCGGACAACCGTCTCGATGTGACGATTGATATGGAAAAAGAAACCCCTATCCATTCCATCACCGCCGCTTTTATGCAAGTGGTCGGCGCGGAAGTATTCCTGCCGGAGACAGTGATTATTTCCATTTCCGATGATGGAATTAACTTCACGGAGTTGCAAAAACAACACTTTGAAGTGAGCAAAGAAACCCCTATCCGGTTTACGGATATTTCATGGCAGGGAGAAGCCAAAGGAAGATACGTACGTTATCAGGCGCAGGCCGGAAGCGAATTCGGAGGTTGGATATTTACGGATGAGATAATTGTGAAATAGACATTGTCAATATCATTTATGAATAAAAGAGGGAATCTACTCAACCAGATTCCCTCTTTTTTTGTTATATTTGTATTATTACCTTAAAAACTAAGAATATGGTACAACACGCTAGACTCATTTTCTACAGCCTTCTTCTTCTGGTAATCCCGTGCGAGAGCACCTTGGCGCAGAAGATTCCCGTCACGCCCATAGACTCATTGATAACTGTTGGATATGCCACCGGAAGTTTGAAAACCCTCTCCGGTTCCGTAGAGAAGATTACGGAGACACAGATGAATAAAGACCAGATAACGAACCCTTTGGAAGCAATCCGCGGACGTGTGCCGGGCTTGACTATCCAACGCGGGTCAAATGGTCCGGCAGCCTTGGATGCAGTACGCCTGCGGGGAACTACCTCACTGACCAGTGGCAATGACCCTTTGATAATCGTCGACGGAGTATTTGGTGACTTGAGTATGCTCACCTCCATTTACCCTACGGATATTGAGAGCTTCACCATTCTGAAAGACGCTTCCGAAACCGCACAATACGGTTCACGAGGAGCTTCCGGTGTGATCGAGGTCACCACTAAAAAAGGAATGAGCGGCAGAACACAGGTAGCCTACAACGGTAGCTTCGGAATTTCCACCGTCTACAAGAATCTGAAAATGCTGTCCGGCGATGAGTACCGCCGTGTCGCTTCGGAACGCGGGATTTCCATTCTGGACAAAGGAAATAATACCGATTTTCAGAAAGAAATTGAACAGACAGGACTACAACAAAACCATCACATCGCCTTTTATGGCGGTTCCAGTGAGTCCAGCTATCGCGTTTCTCTTGGTTTCATGGATCGTCAGGGAGTGATTTTGAATGAAGACATGAAAAACTTCACTTCGAATATGAACATGAATCAGAAAATGTTCGACGGCTTCCTGAACTGCGAGCTGGGAATGTTCGGTTCCATTCAGAAGAATCATAATCTGGTGGATTATCAGAAAACGTTCTATTCGGCAGCCACATTCAATCCCACCTATCCCAACCATAAAGACCCCGTCACCAATTCCTGGGACGGAATAACAACCGCCAGCCAAATTACCAATCCATTGGCATGGATGGAAGTGCAGGATGATGATGCCACTTCGCACATCAGCACGCACGCCCGTCTGACTTTCAATCTGCTGGAAGGACTGAAACTAAACCTCTTCGGCGCCTATACCTATAATATCGTGGAAAATTCGCAATACCTCCCCACCTCCGTCTGGGCGAACGGCCAGGCTTACAAAGGAACCAAAAAGCGAGAATCCTTGCTGGGCAACATGATGCTGACCTATAAGAAAAACTGGAAAAAACATTTCTTTGACGTGTTGGCACTTGCCGAACTTCAAAAAGAAACCTACACGGGATATTATACAACAGTAAGCAATTTCAGCACCGACAAATTCGGGTATAATAATCTTCAGGCAGGCGCACTCCGCTTGTGGGAAGGCACTAATTCTTACTACGACCAACCCCGTCTGGCATCTTTCATGGGACGTTTCAACTATACATACGCCGACCGCTACGTACTGACGCTGAACGCCCGTACAGATGCTTCCTCCAAATTCGGGGCGAACCACAAATGGGGATTCTTCCCCTCCGCATCTGCCGCATGGGTGATTAGTGAAGAAGAATTTATGAAGCAGTTGCCGATGGTGGATAATCTGAAATTCCGTATTGGCTACGGTCTGGCAGGTAATCAGAGTGGGATTGACTCATACACTACATTGAACCTTGTAAAGCCGAACGGTGTAGTCCCCGTCGGAAACTCCGCCGTCGTATCTTTAGGAGACTTGCGGAACACGAATCCCGACCTGAAATGGGAAGTGAAACATACCTTTAATACCGGTATCGACGTAGCTCTTTTCGGCAACCGCCTGCTGCTTTCCGCCAACTATTACAACTCCCGAACCACAGACATGCTTTACCTTTACAACGTAAGCGTACCGCCTTTCACCTATAACACCTTGCTTGCCAACATCGGTTCCATGCGCAACTGGGGTACGGAAATCGCCATCGGCATCACCCCCTTGAAGACCAAGGATATGGAACTGAATATCAATGCCAATATCACTTTCCAGCGCAACAAACTGCTCTCATTAAGCGGTATGTACAACGGCGAAATGCTTTCTGCTCCCGAATATAAAAGTCTTGCTGGCCTCGACGGAGCCGGCTTTCATGGAGGATACAACCACATCGTATATCAGATGGTGGGTCAACCGTTGGGCGTGTTCTATCTTCCCCACAGTACGGGACTGGAATCCGACGGAAACGGCGGATACACCTATGGCATCGCCGATCTGAATGGCGGAGGTGTCAGCCTTGAAGATGGTGAAGACCGCTACGTGGCAGGACAAGCCGTACCTAAAACGATTCTTGGCTCCAACATCAGTTTCCGCTACAAGCGTTTCGACCTGTCTTTGCAGGTTAACGGAGCTTTCGGACATAAAATTTACAACGGAACCTCCCTGACCTATATGAACATGAATATATTTCCCGACTATAACGTAATGAAGAAAGCCCCGAAACAGAACATCAAGGATCAAACCGCCACCGACTATTGGTTGGAAAAGGGAGATTATGTCAACTTCGACTATGTGACGCTGGGTTGGAACGTGCCGATTGAGAAAGTGCAGAAACTGAAGAAATATGTCCGTTCCCTGCGTCTGGCATTTACAGTCAACAACCTGGCAACCATTTCCGGTTATTCGGGATTTTCACCCATGATTAACAGTTCAACGGTGAACTCCACTTTAGGCGTGGATGATAAACGGGGATATCCGTTGGCGCGGACATACACACTGGGATTGAGTATTAACTTTTAATGGAGGAGGAGATGATGAAACAATATATGAAAAATAAAAGTCTTTTTTTGCAGAAAGAAGAACTGCTTTCAAGGATAGCGGAACTGTTTTCAAAGAAGATCTTACGTCCTTCGGGAGTGCTGGTATTCCTTCTTATAACGTGCCTGGGTTTATTCTCATGTAGTAAGTTTTTGGAGGAAAATCCGAAAGATAAGTTACCCGAAGATGACGTTTACAATACAATCTCGGAAGTATATCTCAATGCAGTAGCTTCGCTTTATACATACGTAGGCGGTTATAGTGATAGTCAGGGATTGCAGGGAACGGGTAGGGGAGTCTACGACCTGAACACCTTTACCTCCGACGAAGCCATTATCCCCACCCGTGGAGGTGACTGGTATGACGGTGGTTTTTGGCAAGGACTTTACCTGCACGATTGGGGAATAGAGAATGATGCCATTCAGGCTACATGGGAATATCTCTATAAAGTCGTCATGTTAAGTAACAAATCACTGGAACGGATAGACAAATTCGCCGAAACTCATTCCGCTACGGAACTGCCGGCATACCGTGCCGAAGTACGTGCCATGCGGGCTATGTATTATTATTACCTGATGGATTTGTTCGGACGCATCCCGCTAGTTCAATCCTCTTCCGTAGCAATGAAAGATGTAGTGCAAAGTGAACGGAAAACGGTCTTTGACTTTGTTGTCAAGGAATTGCAAGAGGCGGCTCCTTTGTTGAGCGATGCACATAGCAACCAGTCCGGCCCTTACTATGGCCGTATCACTCGCCCCGTGGTAACTTTCCTACTGGCCAAACTGGCTTTGAACTCCGAAGTTTATACAGACAATGATTGGACGGACGGACAACGCCCGGATGGAAAAAATATAAAGTTCACAGTGAACGGCAGCGAACTCAATGCCTGGGAAACAGTCATCTACTATTGTGACCAACTCAAGACTATGGGCTACAAACTGGAACCGGAATACGAAACGAATTTCTCTATATTCAACGAACCGTCCGTAGAGAATGTCTTCACTATCCCGATGAACAAAACTCTGTACACCAACCAGATGCAATATCTCTTCCGTTCCCGCCACTATAATCACGCCAAGGCTTACGGACTAAGCGGTGAGAACGGTCCCAGCGCCACCATTGAAGCCCTCGAAGCTTTCGGTTATGAAACCGCGGAACAAGATCCCCGTTTTGATATTTGCTATTTTGCAGGAATTGTCCACGACCTGAAAGGAAACATAATCAAACTGGATAATGGAACGGTACTGGAATATCTGCCCTGGAAAGTATCTCTGGATATAACAGATACCCCATACGAACAAACCGCAGGAGCCCGCATGAAAAAGTATGAAGTTGATCCGACTGCCACAAAAGACGGTAAGTTGATGGAGAATGACATTGTATTGTTCCGCTATGCAGACGCTTTGTTGATGAAGAGTGAAGCGAAAGTCCGGAACGGAGCAAACGGAGATGAAGAACTCAATGAAGTTCGTAGCCGTGTCAACGCTTCTCCCCGCACTGCCACTTTAGAGAATATCCTTGCCGAACGTCAGCTGGAACTGGCTTGGGAAGGATGGAGACGACAGGACTTAGTCCGCTTCGGGAAGTTTACAAGAGCTTACAGCAGCCGTCCGCAACTACCGGATGAGGCAAGTGGATATACAACTGTATTCCCTATACCGGAGAAAATACGGGTGATGAATGAGAGGTTGAAACAGAATCCGGGGTATTAGGAAGAAATCATAGTGAAAATATGAATACTTCTTTTGGTAGTGTTCATATAATTACTATATTTGTGCAGTGATTAAGTCCGATATAGGAGGAGATATGAAAACAGTAGAAGTAATTGTGGAACACGCAGGAAAGAACTTGAGTGCTTATATTGAAGATGCTCCGGTTATCACTGTTGGCAATGACATGAGAGAGATTGAGGACAACATGCGAGAGGCGATTGAATTGTATTTGGAAGATAATTCCAATCCCTGTGAAGTATTGTCCGGAGAGTTTGAATTAAAATTCAAGATTGATGCTGCTACATTTATAAACTATTATAGCAACATCTTCACTAAAGCTGCATTGAGTCGGATTACGGGTATTAATGAACGGCAATTATGGCATTATGCTGCCGGAGTGCATAAGCCTCGCAGGCAACAACTTGAAAAAATACAAAAAGGTATTCAGGCTTTATCAAAGGAATTATCGGCAATCAATTTATTGTAATACATAGAGTGCTATATATTCAACTTCCAGCTAGTGTGAGATAAAGACGAACCCAAATAAAAAATCCTCGATTTTCATCCGGAGAATCGAGGATTTATATTATTTGTTGCAGCACTTGTAGAGATAATAGCTAATGCAGAAATCCATATTATATGTAGTGTGGTTATTACTCGATCCAGTCGAATAACTCAATTAAATCGAATTACCCAATCAAATCGAAATCATATTTTTCAAATTCACTCCCATTGATTATTATAGCAATTTGATGAAGCCCGAGATGGAATTTTCTCGTTGTAACCACACGGAAAGAGTGCTTTCGCGTTATTCGTGTGGTAGAATTCCCGGCATATTCTTTTTCGCTGATTTTATGAACTTTCTTCGCCAGCGTTCCATTTGCTTTTTGGTAATAAATACCATATTCGAGCCGTATTTTGATCGTCTTATTGCTATGATTCAACAAGTTAAAACCAAACTCCAACGAATCACCGACTTTAACCTTAAGACTTGAAATCTGAAAATCCTCCACACTAATATTATTTCTGATAGAATCAAAGCCAAACAACTCCATCACCTCTGGAATCCCTTGTTTTAAGAGCGTCCGGCAACCGTGTTTAATAATCCAGTCTACCTCTTTCGATTCCCCCTTCCATTTCTTTGCCAAATCAATGACAATTTCCGGATTATCTTTCGCAATATCATTCAAATTATTGGCAACGCTCAACCGTACAAATCTTGCCGGATCATTTTTAAGATTCTCTAAAATAGGAATAATAGGTGTCGGGTCTTTCTTCAGATTCGGCAAAGCCATCGCCCAAGGCAAACGCGGACGGCAACCTTCTGACGCAAGCCGCCTGACTCCCCAATGCTCATGTTTCGACCAAACCAACATCTGCTTCATCATTTCATCCGGATATTTTATTATAAAAGGATGAGTCACAAACTCGCAACTTGTGAACTGTGTGATTTTCTCTATCGCCTTGACAGACGTTTCATAATCATCCAACCCATATTGCTCGACATAATTATTCATAATCACCCCATACTCCAGCATCAATCCAAACTTCGTATCGTCTATCACCGAAAAATCAGGCCGCGTACTTTTTACATGATCCAACAACTCAAGAATCTTAGCGATCGCCTCTTTGTAATCTGCCGGCAAAAACTTTTTCAGAATGCTAGTGATATGTATCCAGCGCTGTTTAAGTTCCCTGCCTTCCCATTCATCATCCATAACTTGAGAAACAAACCCGTGAGCATCAAAATCATCGATAACAAGTTTTAAATCTTTCGTAAATAGGTCGAAAAATTGCTTGTTGTACATATTCTTAAAAGGTTCTGCCATACTTGATTTATATATTTTAGTTAGAGCCCCGACTTATTGGATATATTGTTCAATAATACTATATCTTTCCTTTAAAGAATCAATATGCTTCACCTCTCCCTCGGTCATTCCTTTCATATTAACTCCACATTTCTCGCAAAAGGACGAATCAACAGGATTTTTATGTCCATTTTCGCATATATACTTCTCGCCATTATCTCTTGTAAACACACCGCCTTTTACAACTTCTATTTTTCCCGTATCCGGCAGGCTGTTTAAACACTCTAATATTGTTTTCATCCATTTTAAATCCTTGGCATCATAAGAATTCTTTGTTGCTGACAACAATCTCACCCCTTCGTGGATTTTTCCTTTCACTATTGTTTCATATATAGACTCACCATCAAAAAGACAGCACTCCTTTATTAGAATTCTTATCTTTTTGTGTTCAATATGCTGATAGATAACGGGAATGACGAAATCAGGAGGAGTGGCAGATAAAACCTGTTTGATGTTAGCCGCCTCTTCCGCATAATAATCGAGATCTATGGAGATATATCTTTTTATAAGACTTTCTATTATCTCTGTTTGCGGATATTCCAGTAAAAACTCTACCCATTCGGAAGTCAAAGGTACCGCATCTTTTATTTGAGAAATAATATACCGCCTGTCTATTTCCTTTTGCAAATCAGATTGACTGATGGATGTACGAATGATCTCCTCTTCAGATAATTCTTTATTATTCATTTCAATGATACAGGCCGTTCCGGAAACAGAAACCATAAACATTGATTTATCCTTACCGGAAATTTCATCAAAATCGACTCTGAAACCAACAATCGCATTTGCACCCAAGTTTAATGCTTTTTGTTTCAATGCCTTTGATGCTTCGCCGTATATAATTTCCAATTTTCTTCTATACGAGTCAGAACGTCCACCAAAAAAGTCAGTGAATGATGCAGCAAAATCGGAGAATATATTGGTACCTATCACGATATTGGAACAGATGGTATCTATATATTTTTTTATAGGACAACCCTCTATTGTGTTAGTCGTGGACATGATAAATTCGTTTCTCATAATATGAATTTTAAAGTGTTAGTCTTTATTTTATGTCGCTTTACGTCCATTTGTTTGCTACACAAATATATGTCTTTTTTTTTAAAAGGACAAGCCCTAAAAACAGAAGTGAGCCACAAAAAAGATTGCAGCTCACTTATACCTTATATATTATAGCAAAAAATTAATCGAAGAAACTCTTGAACTTCTTGAAAATCTTCTCCTTCACCGACGTGTTAGGTTTGAAGTTGTCCGAAGCCTCCATCTTTTCGAGCGTGCTCTTTTCCTCTTTATTGAGCGCTTCCGGCACATAGATACTGATGTTGACGAGTAAATCCCCCGTTCCGTACCCGTTCACATTCGGCAATCCCTTGCCGCGCAAACGAAGCACCTTACCCGGTTGAGTACCCGAATCAATCTTCACTTTCACTTTGCCGTCGATAGTCGGAATTTCCACGGCTCCGCCCAGAGCAGCAGTCGGGAAACTAAGCAACAGATTATAAATCAAATCATTCTCGTCGCGAATCAAGTCCTGATGCGGTTCTTCCTCTACGAGAATCAGCAAGTCGCCTGCCACACCGTTGTGTTTGCCGGCATTTCCTTTGCCACCCATAGAAAGCTGCATACCCTCTGCCACTCCGGCAGGGATTTTCACCGACACCACTTCTTCACCGTAAATGATTCCGTCGCCACCACACTTCTTACATTTGTTCTTGATAATCTTACCCTCACCGCCACAAGTAGAACAAGTGACGCGAGTCTGCATAGTGCCCAGAATAGTCTGCTGGTTACGGATCACGGAGCCGCTACCCTTACAAGTAGGACAAGTCTCCGAACCGCCGTCACCTTCGGCACCCGTGCCATGACACTGGTCACACGGCACATATTTTTTGAGTTTAAATTTCTTTTCTACTCCGGTAGAGATCTCCTTCAACGTCAGCTTCACTTTCACACGAAGGTCACTGCCGCGATACCGGCGTTGCTGTGAACCTCCTTCACCGCCAAATCCGCTAAACCCTCCGAAGCCTCCCCCGAAACCGCCGCCGCGGCCACCGAAGATGTCGCCAAACATAGAGAAAATGTCATCCATCGACATCCCCTCGCCACCGAAACCACCGAACGGACCGCCATTGCCTGCCGCACCGCTCACTCCCGCATGACCGAACTGATCGTAACGCGAACGCTTTTCCGGGTTACTCAACACGTCATAAGCCTCGGCCGCCTCCTTAAATTTCTCTTCCGCCTCCTTATCCCCCGGATTCTTGTCAGGGTGATACTGGATTGCTTTCTTACGGTACGCTTTCTTAATCTCCTCTACTGTGGCTGTCTTCGTCACCTCCAATATTTCGTAATAGTCTCTTTTTTCTGCCATGCCCATTTATTGATTTATGATTGAAAAGATTTATGATTTATGAATTCTGATTTATGATTTACTCTGCAGACCAATAGCGCAGCCATAAATCATAAATCATAATTCATAAATCTCCTCATTCTCCTACTACCACTTTAGCGTGGCGGAGCACTTTGTCGTTCAGTGTATATCCCGTTTGCACACAGTCCAGAATCTTACCTTTCTGTGCTTCCGACGGTGCGGGGATTACCGCGATGGCTTCATGGAAATCAGTATCCAGCGGTTGGTCTTTCGTCTCGATGACTTTCACACCATTTTGAGCCAGAACAGCCATAAATTTATTGTAAATCAGTTCCACCCCTTCTTTTACGGCATTGACATCCGTTGCCGTTTCCATCGTCTTGATGGCACGTTCGAAATCGTCCACTACCGGAAGAATACTGCCAAGACTCTTTTCGCCACCATTCAGGATCAGTTCGGCCTTCTCCTTTAAAGTGCGTTTACGATAATTGTCGAACTCGGCAGACAAGCGCAGATATTTATCCTTTTGCTCTTCAAGCGCTTCTTGAGCCTTTTCCAGTTCCTTTTCCAACTCCTCTTCATGAGTCAGCGGAGCGGTTCCCTCTGCTTGTTCGTTTTGCGGTTGGTCTTCCGCAGGATTGTGAGTTTCCTCCACATTCAGTTCCTCTTCCTTCACTTTTTTTTCTTTCGGATCCATCTTGGTATTTACTATTTTATTATTTACTATTTAGAAACACACGTTATCTATGCAAGATACCGCTTATAAACATACCGGACTGACCGGATGTCACAGATTTCGTCTGCAAAAACTTTGCCAAGTTGGCCGTTTTGCCAAAAAACGCAGCAAAGGTAACACTTTTATGTCAGATTGGCACATATCAGATAGCTCATAATTCATTTTAAATGTCTA
>OGMW01002369.1_pt1 | contig 12869 bp, 13 predicted proteins | sample 1573281 | NCBI WGS metagenome assembly OGMW01 (sample SAMEA2581907, study PRJEB24529) | metagenome | biome: Human gut stool | place: China | collected 2011
AGCCGCAATTCCTCACCTGACTGAAGTCAGATGTTTCCTTGCGGCATTTCTATGACCGGCTGGACCGGAGCCGCTTCAACCTTGACCGCTCCATGGTGCAGATTGGCGCGGATGTGATCAACACCGGACACAACCGTCTGGGACTGGCTGCGGAGTACAGCCGCGGTGCGTCCGACTTTGATCACCGTACCGGTGAGAGCGACCTCACAGGCTACAGCCTGATGTTTTACGACACCTGGCTCTCGGAGAACGGCGCATGGCTGGATTTCACGGCGAGTGCGGGCCGCATGAGCACGGACGCGAGCACGGCGCTCACCACGGGTGAGCGGGTAAGCGCCTCCTACGGCGAGCGGCTCTACAAGGTGGGGCTCGAGGCCGGGCACCGGTTTGATTTCGTCACACCGCGGGTGACGTTTTTTGCCGAGCCGCAGCTGCAGGTGCAGTACACTCGTCTTGAGGCCACTGACTTTAAGATGAGTAACGGTTTTGCCGGACAGATTTCACGTGCCAACTCGGTGATTACGCGTGCCGGTGTGCGCCTCGGTGAGGAGGGTAAAACCGCTGCGGGCCTCAACAGCGTTTACGTCGTGGCGGATGTGCTCCACGAATCGGGCAACGGTCAGCAAAGCCGCTACTATAACGGCGCCGAGGTGGCCGAAGAGCGCGCGCCCGGCCACGAGACGTGGTTTGATATCGGCGTCTCCGGAACACTTCACCTGACGGAGGGCTCACTGCTGCACCTTGATGTGCTCAAGTACTGCGGCAGCGGCTACCGCAATGCCTGGATGGCCGGCGTGAATCTGCGCTACGCCTTCTGAGTGTTCTGATCCAAAAAAAACGAGGCCTTCACGGAGTCGCCGTGAAGGCCTTGCGCATTTCAGTTTTTCCGAGCGGCGCCCGCCGCGCTTAGCGTTTACGCGATCGCAGCGGCTTCCCGTTCCTCAGGCCGCCAGCCTTTGCAGACGTCGACCCACGGCGGATTGCCGCAGAGCCGCTGCATCTCGTCGAGCGTGGTTTTCACGGCGCTGTTGCGGCTCCCGCCTGCCGGGTAAAGCGTCACACCGGCAAAGCGCTTCAGACTCTCATCAAAGTAAAGCTCCACGCCTTCGTTGAGGCCGAACGGACAGACGCCGCCCACCGGATGACCGGTTTTCTCGAGCGTCTCCTCTGCGGAAAGCATTTTGGCCTTTTTGTGAAAGGTCTTTTTGTAGCGGCTGTTGTCAACCTTTGCGTCTCCGGCCACGACCACCACGACTGGCGTCTCGCCCACGAGAAAGGCAAGCGACTTGGCAATGTGCTCAGGCAGACAGCCGAGCGCCTCAGCGGCAAGCTCCACCGTGGCCGAGGACTGGTCGAGTTCGATGATCTGACTCTCTGCGCCGTAGGCAGCCAGATGCTTTAAGCAGCTCTCAAGCGACATATCACCTCCATATGTTCAGTTCAGGTTTACTACTATAGCCGCGCTCAGCGCGTTTGTGAGCACCGCTAAGGCATCCGCCTTAGCGCGAGGCTTAACGTGAGAGACGGGGGCGGGGGAGGGTGGAGAGAGAAAAAAACGCATCAGATTTACTGACACATAAAGAGGATGCGTGTGCGCTCAATCTCGCTCGGGACTTAGGGTTTTCACGGATTCAACGGGGTGAAAAAACGCCTCGAAAGAGAAAAGGCTAAAGCTATTGGAGAATCAATAGTAATACTTAACAACTATCAGTTTTGCCGGCATTTCCCCTCTCTGTTAAGAAAAAAGAAACACAGGCGAGAGATAGGAAAATTTATCTTTACTCAATCAGGAGTGATGAAAAAGGGGGTGTTTTTAAGTCTAGTACTTATAGAGAGGTCAAAAATGAATGTGAACGACAGTCAAAAGTGAATGTGATTGAGGGTTTCTGATAATGGCAATTTTCCGCGAGGCACGAAAAAACAACCAAAAAGAAGTATATAAAAAATACTGAACTTTTGTTTATTATTTGGTGAAATAAAACACAATGCAAGTTAAAACGCCTGTACCACAGTCGTTTTAATGTTGTATAGAAATGAGGTACTCAAAAAGGAGAGGAAAAAATAAATTTCCGCCCAAACTTTTGGTTTAGATCAAAAGTAAGGTGTTCTCTGACCTTTCTCCCCTTTCTTAAGAGAACATTAAGCGCTATTGTGAGCACTGTAGTAAACGGGTTCCCCAAGAAACCCGATTGCTGCAAGACCTCGGCTCCCTAACTGACGGATGCTTTCCACCCTGAGAGGCAGTCAATAGCCTCAGCGAAGTCATCCGGTGCTAAGGAGACTTTTCAATTAACCCTGTCTTACAAGAGACTACAAGGAGCGAATTATGACCAAGCATTCCAAGCTTCTGTCTCTGGCCGCCTGCATCAGTATGTTGTTCGCCGTCGCACCAGCTTCCGCTTTGGTGACGATTGACCTGCCGCGCACGCTCGATGGCTATGTGGAACAAGAAAAGGCTTTCTGGGACTACCTCAAAGCCAATCATCCGTACTTCAAGACTTATGCGAAGGAAGGTCGCGTCGTGGGTAAGTTCACGATTTCCGACCGTACGGAAGAATGGGTTGAATTCGGCGGTGGCGACAAGTACCATCACGACACCGGCCGCAAGGCTGCTGTGACGTACCGTCTGCCCTACGAATCCTTCCTTGACCTCCCGAACAACTTCGTCGGTCCGAAGAAGTGCGGCGAATGCCACCCGATCCAGTATGAAAAATGGGAACGTTCCCGTCACTCCAAGATCATCCGCTTCCCGGAAGAAATGGAAGAAGTCGGTAACGACCTGAAGAAACCGTTGTACAACTCCAAGGCCTCCGTGCTGCCTGAAGGTATCGAAAAAGAAGATATCTATGTGGTGGTCGGTACGCCGCGTACGAAATACGGCTTCATCGACAAATGGCTCGTCCGTGGTACGTACCACATTGAGGGCGGCAGCCTGTCTAAGGGTACTGGTAAGATTGTCGCCGGCGGGAACCAGTTCTCGCGCGGCTGGGCTGAATATCTGACGCCTGAAATGGCCAAGAAGATTAACGCCTGGGATCCGACATTCCCGACCAAACTCGAAGACTTCGGTGCTCAGACCTCCAACGTCTGGGGTACCAACTCCTACGGCGCTTCCAACCGTACGCAGGCTATGTTCCAGCCCGGTAGCGCATACTGCGAAATCTGCCACACCTGGAAGTTCGACTTCAAGAGCCAGAAGGAACTCTTCGCGGCTCTGGGCGACGGTCAGAAACTGCGCGATCACACCGTCAGTAAGGGTGTGAGCTGCGAAGAATGCCACGGCGCCGGCGCTCACCTTTATGGTGCCCGCGGTGCAGGTATGCCGTCTGACTGCGAACGCTGCCACCAGCGTATCGTGTACAACCAGGACGATCGCAAGAAGGATCCGACTCAGCCGTTCAACGTTTACTTCAAGAGCTTCTGCCCGGCATGCGGTACCGAAGGTTCCCAGATGCTGTACACGAAGCACTATCAGAAGGGTATGCGCTGCACGACCTGCCACGATCCTCACGAAGTCACCAAGAACGACTGGAAGTCTTACTACACTGTGCCTCACATGAAGAAGACCTGCCAGGACTGCCACAGCACCGCTGCTGAGTTCTTCGCTCAGGGTGGTACGCACAGTCGCAACCAGTGCGCTTCCTGCCATATGCCGAAGATGGGTAGCTGCGAAAACTTCGCTTCGATCCAGCGTCCGGATATGGGCGGCTTCGACAACGTCCGTGCCTCGCACATCTGGCGTATTCTTGTCGATCCTGAAAAGAAGACCCTCAATCCGCCTGACGGCGTGACCGACCGCAGCCCGACCGCTTCCAACAAGAAGGGTTGGCATGTTGCCAAGGATAACGGCCGTCCGTACCTTGACCTGATGTGGACCTGCGGTCGTACGTCGTGGCCTGACAAGCACGTTCAGGACGCGTTCGGCTGCCACAGCCCTGTTCAGTCGAAGTTCCCCGAAGCTATGCGCTTCAAGGACCAGAAGACTATCTACAACAAGGTTGTCGCATGGCAGCAGCCCGTCAAGGAAGGTTACGCCAAGATCACGGCTGACCTGCTGACGATCTCCGACAAACTGCAGACCGCCAAGCTCGACAATGCGACCAAGGTCCAGATCCAGACTTATGCTGATCAGGCCCGCGCTATTGCCGCCAAGATCAAGGCTGACGGTTCCTGGGGTGTCCACGGTCCGAAGTATGCGAAGTCGCTCGTTACGGAAGGCGTGAACTACGTCAACGAAGCTATGGCTATCCTGAACGCCAAGGCTCCCGAACCCAAGAAGATGTAATCTTTGACGGATTCAGGATCCCTAACGGGGTTCACCTGAGCTGAGCTCAACCGCTTCCCCCTCTCCTCATTGAGGGGAGGGGGAAGTTTCTTCCCCACGGGGGAAATCCCCGCCGGGACTGACCACACAAACTGCAGTTCTCTTTCTCAAAGACCTTGAGCCTCACCGCAAGAGGCCCGGGATTTCTGAGAAAGCCAACTGACTGATACAACAGACAACTGACCGGATGCGCCCGCAAGTCAAAGCTCCGTAAAGGGGCGGCAGGCAGCTCCGGGACAATCGGGACACGAGGAGGTGCGTGATGAAATCAGCTGTTTCCAAAACCCTTACCCTTGCTGCTGCAGCCCTTCTGTGCGCAGGCGTCGCGAATGCGGCCGGCACGGAGGCGGTGAAAAACGCAGCGACGGTGCAGAGCACCGCGACGGCCGCCGCGGGTGAGCAGGCGCAGATGCGCCAGCCCCTGCCGCTCTCAACTGCGCGTGTGGCGAAGAATCTCGGCGCCGAGGGACTTTATGTGTATGACTGCAACCCGCGTGAACTCTATGACATCAGTCACGTGCCGGGTGCGGTGCACATTAATGTGAAGGACTGGAAGAAACTGCTTCCGAAGGACAAGAAAAACTCGTACCTGATTTTCTACTGTGTCAACCGGCTCTGCAACGTGAGCTGGGAGATCTCGGAGGCGACAATCAAGCTCGGGTATGAAAACGTCTACGTGATGCCTGACGGCATTCAGGGCTGGATTCATAACGGGCACAGATACGATGGCACGGGCAACAATGAAGCTGAACGCCAGAAGGCCATCGATGCGGCAGCCCAGACGGCTGCCCGCGGTGAAGGGAATCTGACGAAGTAGTCGGATGTTAGTGACGGGGATTGAAAAAGTCGGGGTGTGAGTGATGTCAGAAAAACGATCAACCATAACGGGGCTTGTGATGCTTGCCCTGGGGCTCGGTTTAAGCGCAGCCTCACTTTTCGCGCTGCCGATCTGCCACGGCGAAGGGCACATGGCCTGTTTCTGGATGGTACGTGCTGAAGCGCTCACGGGTGCTGTTATCGGGTTTTCCGGGTGTCTTCTGACCGTGTTCGGGCAGGATCGCGCCTTCGGCGTACAGATCATGAACGCGCTTCTGGGGTTGAGTGTGATTGCACTCGCAACGTTCGTGATCGGTCCCTGCCAGAGCCCGATGATGGCCTGTCATGCCGTCAGCGCGAAAGTGCTGATTCTCTGGGGTGCTGTTGTGACGGTGGTGGCAGCCGCCGATTGCTGGCGCCTGAGCAGAGAATAAGGCTGGCCGGTCAGGCAGAAAGGAGCGTGCGCTTGGGGTGGCGCGCTCCTTTTCGCTTATCTGCGCCGGGCGTTAAGCCAGATTTCACCCCGTGAATGTTAGACTCACTGATGAGCCCCGTCACGTGCGGGGTGCCGGGGCGGTCCCGCCCGCATACGAATGGCGGGCAGCGCTTCCCGGTGCGGGCAGTACTGGCACCCTCAACAGGCTGCCCCGGTGTCAGGGGAGGTGACACAGAATATGCAAAATAATGACGCAAGGTCAATGAAACCCGCGCCGCTCACGCCGACAGCGCTTGCGGCCGCAAATCTCTCGGGGCGCCCGGGACGCACCCTGCTGCTCGTGGGCATCGTGGCGGTCTTTTCGCTGCTGCTTTTCACCGGCGCCATGCTCGCGGCCAACTGGCAGGCCGGGGTGAGTTCGCTCTCGGCGCGGCTCGGCGCAGACCTTCTTGTCGTGCCGCAGGGCCAGGGGAAGAAAATTGAAAACGTGCTGCTGCGTGCCGAGCCGAGCGCCTTTCTTTTGAACGAGCAGGTGCTCGAGGCGGTTCGCAAAGTGCCCGATGCGGTCTCGGTCACCCCTCAGCTTTTCATCTCCTCGCTTGACGCGCAGTGCTGCAGCGTCAAGGTGCAGCTGATCGGGCTTGACTGGGCCTCGGACTTTGTCGTGAAGCCCTGGCTCACGAAGGCGCTTTTGCATCCGCTCGCTGACGACGAGATTATTGTCGGCAACTACATTGTGGGCGAGATCGGCACCTCGCTCACGTTCTATGACACAAAATTCAAAATCGTCGGACAGCTCTCGCCCTCCGGGATGGGCTTTGACAGCTCGGTGTTCATGACGCTTGCGGCCGCGAGAAAACTCGCCGAAAAAGCCGATCCGGCCCGCACCGGCGAGATTGAACAGTCGGTCTCGGCCGTGCTCGTGCGGGTACGCCCCGGCGTCGATCCGCTCACGGTCTCTGACGGGGTGCTCGACAATGTGGGGCTCAAGGGCGGCGTCAACTTCGTTTTTGCCTCGGCACTGATGAGCGATACGGCGAGCAAATTCCGCCAGCTCACGGGCGCCATGGTTTCGATGGGGGCACTGCTCTGGGTCATCGCCACGGCGATCCTCTTTACCGTCTTCTCCTTTGCGTATCAGGAGCGCGCTGCCGAGCGCGCCGTGCTGCGCGCGATGGGGGCGTCGCTTGCGATGATCCGCTCGCTCACCACACGTGAGGCGGTGATTGTCGGTGTGGCGGGTGCCGTGACCGGTATTCTTCTGGGCTCCTGCCTCTTTTCGATTCTCGCCGGCAGTCTCGCCGATGTGGTGGGACTCCCCGGGCTCACGCCTGGCTTTGCCGTGTGGTCGGGCGTGGCAGCAGTCGTCATGCTCGTGAGCGTGGCCACGCCTCTTGTGGCGAGCCGCGTGATTCTGTGGCGTAACGCCCGGCGTGACATCACAGCGATGATTCAGGAGGGCTAGAGCGATGAGTGAAATGACAAAAGAAATTGCGCCGGTGCTCGAAGCGGTCAACGTCGGGAAAAAGTTTGCCGCGGGCGACACGGAAGTCTGGCCCGTGCGGCGCGTCAACCTCGCGCTCTACCCGGGTGAGCTCACCACGCTGCGGGGGCGCTCGGGGAGCGGCAAATCCACGCTCATCAGTACGCTCATCGGCCTGTGGCGCGCCGACGAAGGCGAAGTGCGGATTATGGGCGAGACGGTCAATGGCGCCGACGATGCCGCGGCGGCAGCGCTTCGCAACCGCGCTGTCGGGTATGTGCCACAGAATGCGGCGCTCGTGCCCACGCTCTCGGTTATTGACAACGTGCGTCTGCCCTGGTATCTCTCCCCGAGAGGAGAGGAGCCCGAGGGGCGCGCGATGGCGCTCCTTGACGCGGTGGGGCTTGCGGCGCTTGCGCACTCGCGCCCGGCAAGGCTGAGCGGCGGCGAGCGGCGGCGTGTGGCGCTGGTGCGCGCGCTGATGACCTCGCCCGCGATTGTGCTCGCTGACGAGCCCACGGCGAGCCTTGATGAGGAAAGTGCGCTCACGGTCGTCGGGCTTCTGCGCGAGGCGGCCGACCGGGGCGCGGCGGTTTTAAGTGTGACTCACGATGCCGTGGGGCTCGGGATGAGTCACAGAATCTTTCAGATGGCCGGCGGTACGCTCAGTCCCCTTGAGGGGCTGCCCGCCGGAGAATTTCAATGATCACAGTGAGGAGAAACTGTTATGAAACGTCGTGACATGCTCAAGGCCGGCCTTGTGGCCGGTGCAGCTCTTTCCACCTCGGGCCGGCTTCTTGCCAAGGCCTACAACTGGGAGGATCCGTTTCCCGTGAAGGGCAAGGTGACCGTGGCCGAGTTCGGCGCCAAGTGGTGCGCGGGCTGCCCGGAGATGGAGGTGATTTTCAATAAGGTCAAGGACTACTACGGTGACCGTGTGGCCATGGTCTATGTGGACATGGACAAGTATCAGGGCATTGAGGAGAAGTACCTCATTGACCGTATGCCCTCGCAGCGCTTCTTTGACGTGCACGGCGAGCCGATCTGGCACCACAACGGGCCGCTCTCGGAGGAGGAGCTCAAAGAGCGTATCGAGATTCTGCTCAAGCACGCCGAAGAGGACCGTAAGGCGGGCAAGCTCTGATAAAAGGAATACCGGACGTTTCTGTTACAGTGCCTGACTTTGCACTCCGGCGCAAGTGAGGCAAAATAGAAGCATTAACGTTCAGTGCCTGCCGCCCGGCGGGCGGCTCAGAAGGGAGAAAAAATGCAAAACTCACCGCGTATCGGTTTTATCGGTTTCGGCAATATGGCACGCGCCATGGCAGAGGGCTGGATTCGTGCCGGGGCAGTGGACCCGGCGTCGGTTTATGTCTGCGCCCGCCACTTTGAGGCGCTCGAGAAACGCGCTGCTGCGCTGGGCGTACAGGCGCTCACGAGTGCCGCGGAGGTTGTGCGCGCTGCCGACTGGATTATCGTTGCTGTCAAACCCTATCTCGTCGCGGAGGTGCTCGGTGCACTCGGCGAGGCTCTTACCGGCAAACGCGTCGTGAGCGTGGCGGTGGGGATTCATTTCGAGGCGCTCGATGAGATGCTGCCGCGCGGTGTGCGGCACGTCTCGATTCTCCCCAACACGCCGGTGGCGGTGGGCAAAGGCGTCATTCTCACGGAGATCACCCCGGCGGGACTCGACAAAGCGAGGGCTGAAAATGCCTTTTCTCCCGATGATCTGGCCGCCTTTGATGCGCTTTTCGCCTCGCTCGGTCGTGTGGTGAGGGTGGAGACAGAGAAAATGGGTGTGGCCGGGATCATCTCCGGCTGCGGCCCCGCCTTTGCCGCCCAGATGATGGAGGCGCTCTCGGACGCCGCTGTCAAACACGGCATCCCGCGTGCGCAGTCCTATGAGCTCGTTTCGCAGATGCTGCTCGGCACGGCGGCGCTGCAGCTTGCCACCGGCACGCATCCGGCCGTGATGAAGGACGCGGTGACAAGCCCTGGCGGCACAACCATTACAGGCTGCACGACGCTTGAGCGAAAAGGCATGCGCAGTGCCTTTATCGAGGCGGTGGACGCCATTGTCGAGCGTATCAGCAAATAAGGAGAAGGAGAAAATGCGAACTCTGCAGATGGGGGTGATGCTGCTCGCGGCGGTGCTTGCGGGCTGCGCCACGGAAAACCCCACCTATCCGGAGCCCAAAATGACTGACGATGTGCGTCAGGTGATGGCGATGAAGGATGCCGGTCGCGGCACGCCCGAGACCGCCACGCTCGAAGGGCTCTTTAAAACCTACACGGGCTGTATGCCCAGCGGGCGCGTCTGGGAGGAGATGGAGCCCGGGGTGATATTCTTTACCTGCCGCGCGCCGGCGGGCGGTATGGTGCAGTTTATCTGGAAGGCTAAAGGGGAGGCTGAAAAGCGCCACTTTGTGCTCAACGAGGTGGTCATCACCAATATGGCCGACCAGGAGTGGAGTGCACTCAACTACCGCGGCAAAGAGGCCGAGGCGATGCTAGAGCGCGTGCGGCGTAACGAGCCGGTGTCAAAGTAGTGCCCACAGCCGGGCAGAAAAAGGGAGGCCGTGAGCCTCCCTCTTTTTTTGACCTCTCCTACCAGGCCTCTTCGAAAATGAGCATCAGCGTATCGAGCCCGGTGTGCGTGATGCGCGCCTTGGCGGCGGCCTTCGCGGGGGCCTTGGCGTGGTAGGCGACACTGAAGCCGCAGGCGGCGAGCATCTCCACGTCATTGGCGCCGTCACCCACCGAGATCGTCATCGAGAGCTGCACGTGGTTGAGCTGCGCGAGCACTTCAAGTGCACGGCGCTTGCCGTCGGCGTCCATGATTTTCCCGCCGCCCGGGCCCGCCACCTCGCCCGTGAGCGTGCCGTAGCGGTCGTACACGAGCTCGTTGGAGATAGAGTAGTCCATGCCGAGCCACTCGGCCACGCGAGAGGTGAATTCCGGAAAGCCCCCGGAGATGATGGCCGTTTTAATGCCGTGGGCCTGACAGAAGTCCATGAGGATCTTGGCGCCAGGCTGCAGCTCGATGGCGCGCACGGCCTCTTCGATCGGCGTCACGGAAAGACCGCGGAGCGCGGCAACGCGCATCTTGAGGCTCTTGACAAAGGAGACCTCACCCTTCATCGCGCGTGCGGTCTCTTCGGCCATATCATCCAGGCGGTTCCCAAAACGCGCCATATCGTCGATGCATTCGTTGACCACCAGCGTCCCGTCCATGTCAAAGGCAATGAGCCCGACCTCGGCCGTGGAGAGGCCCGCGGGCACGAGCAGCACGTCTAGCCTGGCGGTGTCGTTCATCTCGATGGCGCGCTCGGCCATCGTGCGGTAGTGCGCGGCGGCAATGCCGCTCAGGCGCACAGCGCCCGGACAGCGCCGCACCTGCTGCGGTGTGAGTTCACCGGTGAGTGAATCAATTACCTTGTCGTTGAGCCCGGGGCCCGTAAGAATGCAGTCAAACATGCGTGTGCCAGTATAGAGTCGTCAGAAGTAAAAAAAAGAGGTGCCGGGTGAGGCCCGGCGCTAAGAATTATCTTACCGCATCCGTCTAAGTGCTGAGCACGGATGGCTCTGAATGCGTAGTTTCTGGCGCCGGAAATCCGACTTGCGGCGGATTCGGAGGACGTGAGCCCGACACTATAATAAAGAGGAAACGCTAAAAAGACACAGAGGGCAGGAGCTTCGGGCCCGCCGCCCTCAGGAGACAGAGAGGACACGTATGACCCGCAAAGATACAAGTGCCGGTGAAGGCGTGCGCGTGGATGCACAGACCTTTACCGTTGAGCAGCAGAAACTCTTTACCCGCGGCTGGGAGGCGGCGGGCGGCTTTATGGGGGACGCGACAAAAGAGTCGCCGCTTTTTGCCCCCTGGAGCCGCGATGAGTGCATCACCGTCACCGGTGAGGACCCGGAGGCCTGGGGCAGGGCATACTGGAACGAGCGCAAAGAAGAGCTTGCCACCGCGGCGCTCCTTGAGGCGTTTGATTCACCCCGCGGTTCCGTGGCCGAATGCCTTGCGGGCTCGATGGTGATGAAGGCGCGCCCAGCACAGGTGATTTTCGGTACCGAACACCGTACGGTGACGCCGGCCTTTGAGGCGGAGGTGCTCCTTGAGCCGCTCAAGGTCTTTGCGCACGGCGTCTTTTCTGCGGCGCCGGGCGAAGCCGGGGCGCTCGCGGATTTTGCCGCCGCAGCCGGTATTCACCCCGAGCGCGCCATGCTCTATGTGTTCACCGACGGCTCCTGCCTGCTGCGTGAGGACGACAGCTACTGGGTGCTCACTGCCGAGGAAGGCGCTGCGCTGCAGAAGGCGTTCGGCGCACAGGCGTAAAGTCAAAAAGTGAAAACCCGGAAGGTGCGAGCCTTCCGGGTTTTTGAATTTTAATCAGCCGGTTTGCCGCCCGGTGCAGGCAGCGGACAGGAGAGCGCCTCGAGCGTGGTGGCTTCAAAGTCTTCGCGCTCGTGATTCCAGACGTGCAGCATCGCCTCGTGCATATCGTAGTAGAGCGCATGCAGCGCGAGCGTGCCGGCCGCCACTTTTTCAGCGACCCACTCGTAGGAGAGGAGGTTATTGATCGAATTGAGCACCACGCCTTCTTCGCAGCGGCGCTGCAACTCGTGCGGCGTTTTCCAGACGGGATGCTCGTTTTTCTCCTCGTCAACGACGCCCTGCGCGAGTCTGACCCAGTTAAAGATATAGGGCTCACTTTCAACCGCCTCCGGGTGGAGCGCCGCATGCACGCCGCCGCAGTTGGAGTGACCCATCACGATGATGTTGGCTACACCCAGATGCTTCACGCCGTACTCGACCGCCGCCATCACGGCGTCGGGTCCTGCGGATTCGCCGCTTGCGGGCACTATTGCCGCAATCGAGCGCACCACAAACAGGTCACCCGGCTTCACGCCCATCAGAATGGTCGGATCCGCGCGTGAATCACAGCAGGCGACAACGAGCGTTTTGGGCGCCTGACCGCGGGCGAGTTCCGCAAAAAAGTCCCGCTCCTTGAGCAGAACATCCTCGCGGAAAAAGTGAAAGCGGGCGATGAGATCGTGAAAACCTGGCATTGGCGTGACTCCCGGCAAAGAAAAAAACTGTTCTGCCGTCCATTTTAGTGGACGGGTCACCTGCGCTCAAGCCCTTTGGGGTTGGTAGCCCTGCAAAGTGCGTTTTTCGCCGTTAAACCCGGCTCCAGAGGAAGGTTTCTGTCAGGCGAAGTTTTTAAATCCGCTGTTGCGGGAAAAAATAACCGGCCCCGAAAAGAAAGTCGCCATTATAAAAAAGTGAATCAGAAACTTTCTGTCTGTATTTACCTTAATTCTGATAAATACGTTAAAACTCCTCTCCGGTAGGTGTTTTCAGGATACTGTCATTTTTGCTCCGGGCCTGCGGACGGGTGCGGTTGCACGGGAAAAAACGTATCGGTGCGCCGGAAAATGTGAAATGACGGCGTTTTTACGCCCGGGCAGGGGGGGAGATACGCGGGGTGCGAGCCGGCTCACGCCCCGGTTTGTGAGCTTCGCAAGAGGACAACAAGAGGACAACAAGAGGACAAGGATGGCTGCAGAGTTCGTGACGGTACGGGGCGGCAAAATTGCGGCGGAAGAAATATCCACGGAGCGTGATAAAAATCAATGTTTAATAGTTTAAATTCTGTTAATTGTGTGTTCTGCGAATAAAATTGTATAAACGCTCCGGCATAGAGACGCCGGTATTTGCCTATGGTTCACGGCAGCAGAAAAAAGGCTCTTGAGGCATACATGTGGAAGAAAATTCTGATTGAGAATTCCTAACCAGT
>OGMW01002370.1_pt1 | contig 12858 bp, 9 predicted proteins | sample 1573281 | NCBI WGS metagenome assembly OGMW01 (sample SAMEA2581907, study PRJEB24529) | metagenome | biome: Human gut stool | place: China | collected 2011
ATGAACTTCGTGATGCCTTGAAGGAGAATGGTATCGGCCGGCCGTCTACCCGTGCTGCCATCATTGAAACACTGTTCAAACGAAATTATATCCGTAAGGAGAGAAAGAACCTGATTGCCACCCCGACAGGAGTGGAGTTGGTGCAGCTCATTCACGAAGAATTATTGAAATCGGCGGAACTGACAGGTATTTGGGAAAAGAAGCTTCGCGAAATTGAAAAGAAGACATACGATGCCCGCCAGTTTCTCGAAGAACTGAAACAGATGGTTTCGGAAATAGTGATGAGTGTACTTTCTGATAATACAAACCGACGCATTACTATTCAGGATGCAGTAGCTGCAAAAGCCGAAGAGAAAGCAAAGAAAGAGCCTAAAAAGCGTGAACGAAAACCAAGTACACCGAAAGAAAAGAAACCAAAAACAGAAAAAGCGGCAAGTGAAGTGAGTTCTAATTCGGCACCTTCTCCGGCTCCGGTTACTACTCCTGCTTCAATTCCTTCTGCTACAGGTGATGTAGATACGTTTGTAGGTCAGCCATGTCCGCTTTGTGGTAAGGGAATTATTATTAAAGGAAAAACCGCTTACGGATGTTCGGAATGGAGAAATGGATGTACTTTCCGGAAAAATTTCTAATAGAAAAGGGATAAGATAATTGGAAGTAAAAAGTCCGTCATATCACGAAGAGAGTGAGAGATGGAGGTGCTGCAATTAGCAGGTTAGATTTAATCTGCATGATATGAATGCGGTCTCTTTATTATGCTGTACTGAGATAAATTAAGTGCGTTTGCATTCCAGGCAAATTTCCTATCTTACTATTGCTTTTTACTGATTTATTTTGTATCTTTAGTGATTTTCATCCTTTCAGAGATAGATGGTCACCTTATAGAATGATTAATATCACCTTATAAAGTGACATTAGTCATTCTATAAGGTGACCATTGTCCCGTTGTAACGTGACGACTACTCGAGTGCATAAAAGATTCTTAGTTTCTGCATAGAAAATCTTAAATCTATGCACTGAATAATCTTAGATACAATAAAGGTTATGGAGATATTATTTGATGGAAGTAGAATATCTTACTCCATTTTTATACGAATTTTACTTCGTTCCATAGCTGTTATCTTGCGATTAATGTCTTCTTGTACTGGTGAATTTCATTTTATATACTGCCATACGATAACAAGGTAAAGTACACTGCTGAAAATAGTTAAGTGAAAAACTACCTGGTTTGTTGAAAAATACTATATTTGTACACAACTCTAAATATTCTATTTATGAAACACGACTGTCAACCAAATCCCATTGATACGGATTATATGGTATTGGTGCATGATATGGTACGATTATCAGAACAAATAGCTCGAAATGTACACAATATGGGCAGGACTTGTATGTTTTGCTATCAATAAGTTATAAGCATGAACCGTTTTATAAACTACTACAAGAAGATATTCTCACAAGAGTATATGGATCGCACCATTTCGGGAGGTATCAAGTCGCAGCTCACCCTGTTACTCGTTACTATTGCTACGGTGCTGGCTATCTTCTTTATCATCGTGATGTTCTTTTCTATCCAATTGTATGGACATGAGGAATGGGGCGAAAGGCTCTGGGTGGTGTACAACAACTTTGTGGATCCTGGTAACCAAATGAACGAGACAGCTTGGTCCAGCAGGCTATTGCTGGGAATTGTTAGCTTTTCGGGATCCATTTTATTGGGCGGTGTGCTCATCTCTACCATTTCCAACATTATAGAGCGGCGTGTGGATGTAGTAAACACGGGGCGAATGACTTACCGCAACATAACTCAACATTATGTATTGATAGGCTTCAATGAACTATCTATCAATATGATACGCGAACTATATAACGAATGTTCTTCGGCACGTATCTTACTGATGAGCGGTATAGAGGCGGCAACGGTACGTCATCGCATACAGTCTGCCTTGCCCATCGAAATAGAGCGGCAAGTGCTTGTTTACTTTGGCAACATAGAGTCGATCGAAGAACTTCAGCGGTTGAACATAGCGAGCGCGAGTGAAGTGTATGTACTGGGTGATGAAGAACGTTGCGGACGCGATGCTAAAAATATAGCGATTGTGCATTTGGTAAGTGCTCTGCGTGGCAAATGCCCCGATGGCAAGGTGATGCCTGTGTATGTGCAGTTTGACAGTATCCCTTCATACTCTAACATACAGAAAATGAATCTGCCGCCGGAGGTGTTTTGCATTGAGGGGAAACCTAATATCTTTTTCCGTCCCTTTAACCTCCACGAGAATTTGGCACGGCAACTATGGAGTCTCTATGCTGCCGATAGTGAAAGGTATTATGATCCGCTAGACTATCGCCCCATAAGCATAACGCAACAACCTGATGGAAGCTGGAATGCTACTAGCCAAGACTATGTGCATCTGGTTATTGTGGGATTCAATCGGATGGGACGCTCGTTGCTGCTTGAAGCACTACGTATCTGCCATTATGCCAATTACGATGACCGTCTGCCGACAGATGAACGCATACGTACCCGCATCACTTTAGTAGATCGAGAGATGGACTCACAGAAAGACTACTTCAAAGCTCAATTTCCTTATATAGAGAGTCAGATAGACGACATAGAGGTCGAATATTGCCATGACGACATTTGTAGTACTGCTATGCGCACCCGTTTACAACAATGGGCACAAAATAAACACTGTATGCTTACAGTGGCTATTTGTGTGCATGATCCCGATTTGAGTCTCTCATTAGGGCTCAACTTGCCGCATGAGGTTTATCAGCATCAGTGTCGTGTACTTATCCGTCAGGATTTCAATAACGATTTGTCGTCGATAGTGGACGATGAGCAAGGGCGTTATCGTTATGTCAAGGTGTTCGGCATGGTAGACAGGGGAATGAAGAAAAACATTTTGCAGGATAAACTGGCTTTGTATGTGAATTATCTCTACGATTGTTGTTATACGGATGAAAGCCTCAAGCAGAAAGAGGTGTTGAAGAAGATGTATGAATCTTATGGCAACCACTCTGCCGACTTCATTTTGATGAATCATCAGGCACAGTATCTGTGGAATAAATTGAGCGAGCCGTTACGTTGGGCTAACCGCTATCAACTGGATGCCTATAGTGTATTTTGTCGTACGCTAGGCTACGGTATTAAGCGGAGCGAACGTTCGCCGGCACGCATATCCGAATCTATGTTCAATGAGAATCTACCGTCTCAAGTTTTGTGTCTGTTGGTGCGCATGGAGAAATACCGATGGAATGCCGAGCGTACAGTGGCTGGCTGGAGACGTGCCGAGGTGAAAGATAAAGTTTTCTTGCAACACCCTCTCATTATGCCTTTCAACGAATTGCTGCAAAAGTACCCCGAAGAGGTGGAGAAGGATGCCGACGTTATTCTTAATCTGCCTTATGTACTGGCATTGGGAGGATATGAACTTTATAAACTGGCTGATCAATAAGTCGACTTGACATTTGTATATAATAACAGTATTTAGATCTATGAGAAACATAAAAGTCTTTATTGCTTCGTCGGCCGAACTCGATGAAGATAAATTGCAGATGGATCTTTATTTTTCACAGAAGAATAAGGGGTATAGGCAGCGCGACATCAATTTTGAACAACGTACCTGGCGTGATTTCCCCAGCTATCTTTCTGAAGAGCATCTGCAAAGTAGATACGATGACTACATTCGTCAGTGCGACATTGTGATTTTCCTCTTCCATACCCGTTTAGGGCAATATACATTACGCGAGCTACAAGTTGCATTCGAACAGGTAAAGGCGAGTGGGGGGAAGCGTCCCAAAATCTATATTTATGCTAAGCGCGATGAGCATGGCGAGGCATTACTAGAGAAGCTGAAACAATACAGTGAACAAGAATATGGACATTTCTGTGATACTTATGCCGACTACAATGAGCTGTTTCACCACTTTGACTATCAGTTAACGCAGCTGGAAAACGAAGGATTCATACGCCCCGATCCGGTGGATTTGCCACGTACCAAACGTTTTGTTTTGCTTTGCTTACTTCCCGCAGTGATAGTGGGTCTTTTTTTGCTGGTCTATCAGTTGTGGCAACCTGTAACGTTCAGGGTAGAATTAAAGGAGGCAATCCCCACTGAACTGCCTTTTCGGGGTGCTACGCTCACACTGAAGTATGCCGATGTGGTGGAAACCCGCGAACTGGCTACGTTGCAGGAAGTGGTGGAATTTGAGGGGATCAATCGCAAGCATGCCTGGCTCGACGATTTTACTTTAAGTTTCAAAGCGAAGGGCTATATGCCTATAGATACCACACTAAGTTACATTCATACTTGCCCTCTAAATATCTGTCGTAATAGTGATGCTGGTGTGCTGAAAGGTGTCGTGACCGATGAAGAGCGACGCCCCGTGGCTGATGCTCGTGTGCAAGTACTGGGTTACTCTGCACAGACCGGGGCCGACGGTTCCTTCTTGATAGAAATCCCACTGTCTCAGCAAGCCATTAGTTATCGCCTCACAGTGATGAAAGATGGTTTCGATATTTGGGATTATAATGGAGTGGCTCCATCGCCTACCGAGCAGATGCGCATAGCCTTGCGTAAAAAGTAATATAACCTTCAAACACAGTATACTCATGACAAAACTCTTACTTACTATTGCACTATGTGCAGCTACTCTTTTGTCTATACATGCGCAGAGTCAACGCGGTACAGTAGTCATACAAAACTCGGGTAAGAAAGCCTTGCCGCAGGTGACGATAGTGATAGAGGGAGCTACCCCCACTACCAGTGATGCCCGAGGCTGCTTCGAAGTGCAACTACCCAATCATATAGAAGGACAACGATTACTTATACAGCAGATAGCATACCGCGACTGGGTGGTGGTTAACCAACACATGGTGAACCAATGGGTATATGCACCCACCAAAAACTATAGAGTCGATATGTGTGCTAAAGAGGAGTATACGGCTAGAGTTGAGCAATTCTACCAGATAGGTAAAACCAATGCGAAGGCTAAGTATACCAGTGCCATGGCTCAACTCAAACAACTCAAAGAGGAAGGTAAAGTGAATAGCGACCGCTATATGCAACGCCGGAAAGAGATACAAGCGGCTCTGAACACTGCACAAGAGATGTTAGACTGTTATGTACCTTTGCTGGTAGCTATCAATACAGACTATTTGGAACCTATAGAAAAACAGGCACAACAACTAGTGACGCAGGGAAAGCTGGATGAGGCTATCGGACTATACGAAGGATTACAATTGGAAAAAAGATTGGCGCATGACCTTGGCTTAAAGAAACAGTGGGATGAAGATATCGAAAGTATGATACCCACTGTTGAACGCTATGCACAAACATTGGTGTTACAAGGTGGTGAGGAGAGTTACCGGAAGGCAGGAGATTTATTCAAGAAGATAGCTGACAGTAGTCCCACACACATGGACCGTAATGCCGATTACGCAAACTTTGCTTATCATCAACGGAATTTTACAGATGCAGAGACTTACTACAAGAAAGCCATAGAGCACAGCAAAACACCTTATGATTCGGCTGATTGGTATACGAAACTAGGCCTTGTCTATGATGATATGAACCGCTTGGATGAGAGTATCGACTACTTTGACAAGGCACAACAATTGCTCGAAAAGTTACCGAGGAACATACTGGCTACAGCCGAACTTACGGTAAACCTTGATATCAACTTTTCGACTGTACTCTTTAAAATGGTACGTAAGGGTACTCCTGAAACAAAATTGAAAGGTTGCCGAATAGCGCTCAATTCGCTCAAAGAGGCTGTGAAGATACTATTAGCTTTAGGTCCCACACAGGCACCAGACTACGAATCTAAGCTTATGGTCTGTTATCAAAACATGACTACTATCTATGGGGTGATGGGCGACAAGAAAGGGCTGGCACAAGCCCAGGCGGACATTGCTAAACTTAATATGACTGATGCCAAAGCTGATACGCAGGTAGAGTATTGGGTGGCGAAAGGAAACAATGCCAATTATAAAAAGAAATATGACGAGATGTTAGCTGCCTATTTGAAAGCTGATGAGATCATAGAGAAATTGTATCGTAACAATCCTTCTCAATATAAAATAGAGCGCATTACTATCTATCAGTTGTTAGCTGCTGCCTATTATGAGCTGGATCGCTATGTCGAAGCGGTGGAGGCTGATGAAGAAGGCTTGGCTATTTTCAACACTCTTCCCGATGAGGAGCAGAGTACACAACGCGAACTTTATTATAACCTCTATTACAATCTCTATCAATGCTACTATTACACCCAACAGCATAATGAGGCATACGATGCTATCGAAAAGATTCATCCTTTCCTGAAGACCGAGGCGTCAGAATATGCTGTAAATATATGGTTCACAGCACTCAACGCCGCCTACAATTTGGGGCGTTATGAAATCTTGAAATATAGTGAAGAGATTATTGAAACCTTGAAAGCATGTCAGGACAACAAGACTGTTTATTCGCAGGTCAATACTTGTTATGCTTTGTTAGGGGCACTTTTCTTCGTTACCGGACATGTAGATACTGCTTTTTATTTCTATGATCTCAGCGATAAGGGCGCTACCCGGCGCGGACATGTCCGTATGTTGGCTTATAATAAACTCAATCGTCTGTCGCTTAGCCTTATATGTCATCGGGCACAAGAAGTCGTTGCAGATGCTCCTGACGTAGAAACGGAATTGAAGAAAAGGCAGGGCGATAACGACAGTTTTGCACAATTAAAGTATATTCAAATGATGGCTTATATGATGTTGGGGCAATGGAACGAAGCTAATCGTATCTCGCAGCTCATGAATCGGATGCCATCGCAGGATGCAGCAACCGGACGTGCCCATGCGCTGTTGGCACAGGCAGTGTTATGCATGCACACCAAACAGGAAGCGAAGCCCTATTTTGATCGTTTCATAACCGAGGCAGAGGATGCGCGCCGCTCCAGTCTCTTCATGTACCATGAACTGATGGCAGACTACTATTTTGTATGCCTCTACTATGCTATGCAGAATAAACAATACAAACAGGCTTCAGAGATTACTGCCAAATTAGCTGATGTTGTGAATAATTTGACCGAGGAATCTCCTATTCGAGGCGTTTATATGCAAATACTGTTCCTGAACAAATGCGGAGATTTGGCTTACTTCACTCACCACTATCAGAAGGCTCTTGATATATATGAAAGTACTATCTCTTTATTTTATGAATATCATGCAAACTCAAAAGTGCAATGTTATACCTATATGTATGACTGGGTGTCGACATTATTGCTGGATAATGATTTTTATAAAGTAGAGCAAGCCATGCGACAGATGGGAACAGTCCGTCAGGGAATCATTCAGCAGGCCTTCATACTAGCACTTCATGTTTTACATACCGATGTCCAAGCGGGTAAAGAATTGGTGGCTCATCTCAAAACTCGTAAGTTGTATAAAAGTGAAGAGTATTATGCTCCGGTTTTATTGCTTTACAGTAAACAGATGAAGGATCGCATAGGGCAAGACTATCAACCTACACTAAATCTACTCATTCAATTGTTGTCATGAGAAAATATTTGTTGTCATCAGCTTTCTGTGGGCTATGTGTCTTTGGTATTCAGGCTCAAGTTACACTCAAAGGAGTGGCTGTGAAAATGAACTCTGATTTTACTCCTGTAGCAGGAGTAGAGGTTGTTGTGCAAGGTGGTGTGCCTACTCTCACTGATGGTGCGGGTACTTTTATGCTGAAACTACCTCACATGGAACCGGGCGACCTTCTTTTTGATATCCGTATCAGCAAACAGGGTATGGAAATAGTTAATCTCAAAGAGGTAGAGCAATGGGTGGCAAGCGGAGATATACTCTATAAAGTAGTACTCTGTCCGAAAGGGTATATTGAGCAGAGCAGGCGCAAATTCTACAACATAGGCAAGAGTTACTATCAGCGGGAGTATGAACGCAAATTGCAGGAACTCCGTGTGACACGTGAGTTGCAGCAGGCAGATATTGCTACTTTTGAACAAGAGATGTCACAACTCAGTCAGGAGTATGATAAGCGTATGAAGTTGCTGGATTACTATGCCGATAAGTTTGCACGTATCAACAAGGACGAGCTGTCGGCCATGGAGCGACAAGTTATGGCATTGGTAGAGAAGGGAGACATTGATGGTGCTATACACATCTATGAAGCATCGGGTATTGTGGAACAATTTAGTAACAAAATGGCGCAACGTGATTCATTGCAACAGTCATTGCAAACTACCCGTAGGCTCATTAAACAGCAGTTGGAGTGGTACGAAAAAGAAGGAGGCAGTGTATCTCAAGAAAAAGCGATTCAGCTTAAGCAGGCGTTACAACAACTAGAGGAAAAGTACAAACTAATGAATAGAAAATGAAGTAAGCACTATACAAAGATTGTGTACTTTTAATCTGGCAGTGACACTACCAGCCGTAATCCATAATCAATATCCCATCGTTGCGGGTTAACTCCGTAGCGGCTGGTGACTTTACAATATTTCTCGAAGGTATAATAACTACCTCCACGCAACACTTTATGCGTATCTTTTTCGCATATAACCGGAGCGATGTTTCCGGTAAAAGGAACCTTTCTGTCATACCAGTCCATACACCATTCATATACGTTTCCACTCATGTCATAAAGTCCCAGTTCGTTGGGCTTCTTCGTCCCTGTTTCTTTGGACACGTAAGTATTATAATATTTTTCTCTAAACCAGGCAACCTGTTCTGCATTATTGCTGCCGGCATAGATGAAATTCTTGGTTTTTAGTCCCCCACGTGCTGCATATTCCCATTCTGCTTCGAAGGGGAGACGGAAGGGTAGACCGCTTAATTGAGAAAGTTTTTGGGTAAATCGTTGAGCGTTGAACCAATTGACTTGGTCTACCGGATAGTTACGTCTGTGTTGGTTAGAAGGATTTTCTCCCATAATGACATACCATTCATCCTGACTAACTTCATATCGGTTGATGAAAAAAGAGGCTACATCCACGGGATAGTTGTTGTTGTCTCCGAGATTGGCTGTACCACCTTCCACATAAACCATATTCCATAGTATATAGCGTATAACCTCTTTTTGTTCTTTATTTATTGTCGGCGACCAGTGCAAGGCTTTTTCCAATTTGGAGGGGAGAGTGTCAATAATACTTGCTTCTCTTCGACATTTATCGTGGTATCGTTGCCACATTTGTTGTTCTTGCGCTCTGCTTGATAATGCGATTCCTTGTAATAGAAAGCAAATGATTATAGTTTGTTTGGTGTACTCTTTTATCATGATAATTGTATGTTTATTTATTGGACGAACTAAAGTAGCAATGACTGCAATAGTAACACTTAAATTTATTTAATATTTTTCGCTAAGAAATGATCTTTGTGATGATAACCCTCATACGTTGAAAACCCAAAATTTCTTCCTGCATTGAATAAATGCCTTTTTTTCATTAAAATCCTCTTTCTTTTAGGCAATAATCGTGGCGCGTTTGTTATTTATAAATAAGAAGATCAATTATTTAAATAGAATGAACATGAAGAAAAAATTAGCAGGAGTTGCATTGGTGTTGGCTGCCGTCTCTTTGATGAGTATACAGCCTGTAGAAGCATGTACGCGTGCAGTGTATATAGGCCCTGACCAGATGGTGGTAACAGGACGTACAATGGACTGGAAGGAAGATATCATGACGAATATCTATGTATTTCCGCGTGGCATCCAACGTATGGGACATAACAAGGAGAAAACTGTGAACTGGACTTCCAAATATGGAAGTGTGATTGCTACAGGATATGATATAGGTACTTGTGACGGAATGAACGAGAAAGGATTAGTGGCTAGCCTGCTTTTCTTGCCGGAATCCATTTACTCTCTTCCCGGCGATACCCGTCCGGCAATGGGCATCAGCATTTGGACACAGTATGTGCTTGATAACTTTGCCACGGTACGCGAAGCGGTGGATGAATTGAAAAAGGAGACTTTCCGCATTGATGCTCCCCGTATGCCGAATGGAGGACCGGAGTCTACCTTACATCTGGCCATAACCGATGAAACAGGCAATACGGCTGTATTGGAATATCTGGATGGGAAATTAAGTATTCACGAAGGAAAAGAATACCGGGTGATGACAAATTCTCCTCGATATGAACAGCAGTTGGCCATTAATGATTACTGGAAAGAAATCGGTGGCTTACAGATGTTACCGGGAACCAATCGGGCAAGCGACCGTTTTGTACGGGCTTCATTCTACATTCATGCTATTCCACAAATTGCGGATGCAAAGATTGCAGTTCCCAGCGTGTTGAGTGTGATGCGTAATGTTTCCGTGCCATTTGGTATTAATACACCGGAGAAGCCTTATATATCTTCTACCCGTTGGCGTTCCGTATCCGATCAGAAGAATAAGGTATATTATTTCGAATCTACCCTGACTCCGAATTTGTTTTGGCTGGATTTGAAGAAAATTGATTTTAGTCCGAAAGCCGGCATTAAGAAACTGTCTCTGACAAAGGGCGAAATTTATGCGGGTGATGCAGTGAAGGATTTGAAAGACAGCCAATCATTTATCTTCCTTTTCGAGACTCCGGTCATGTAATTTGTCAGTATGATAGATATATAAAAGAGTGGCGGACAAATGCTTGTAATCAAGCTTGTCCGCCACTCTTTTATATGTATCGTTTATAACTTGATTGTTATTTATCCGCTTTATCGTCTGGCATATTCCTGATGAAACTCTATGACTGCCTCTATCCCTTTCCGGAAGATATCCAATGAGCAGTTCTCGTTCGGAGAATGGATCGCATTCGATTCGAGTCCAAATCCCATCAATACGGTTTTGATTCCCAATACCTGTTCGAAAGTAGAGATGATGGGAATACTTCCGCCACGGCGTACCGCCAACGGCTTTTTCCCGAAAGCGATCTCGAAACCTTTCTCTGCTGCCTGATAGGCAGGAAGTGAAATCGGGCACACATATCCTTGTCCCCCGTGCATGGGAGTCACTTTTACCTGTACTGTATCAGGCGCGATACTAAGAATATAATCTGCGAACATTTGCGAAATCTTATGGTGATCCTGATGCGGTATTAACCGGCAAGATACTTTAGCATAAGCCTTTGAAGGCAGTACGGTTTTAGAACCTTCTCCTGTATATCCGCCCCAAATGCCACATACGTCAAAAGACGGACGGCAACTGTTACGTTCCAATGTGCTATATCCTTTTTCTCCGAAAAGCTCTTTTACACCGATTGCTTCTTTGTATTTCTTTTCGTCAAAAGGAATATGGGCTATCATTTCCCGTTCGGCTTGCGGCACTTCTTCCACATCATCGTAGAATCCGGGAACAGTGATACGTCCGTCGGCATCCGTTACTTTGCTAATAATCTGGCAAAGCGCGTTGATCGGATTGGCTACCGCACCCCCGAAATGTCCGGAATGCAAGTCACGATTCGGTCCCGTCACTTCTATTTCCCAATAAGCCAGCCCGCGCAGACCAGTAGTCAATGAGGGCAGTTCAGCTCCTAGCATACTCGTATCCGACACCAGAATAACGTCTGCTTTCAGCAATTCTTTATGTTCTTCGCAGAAAGCTTCCAGACTGGGTGAACCTATTTCTTCTTCACCCTCGAAGATGAACTTCACATTATTCTTCAGTAATCCGTTTTTGACGAGATATTCAAATGCTTTCACCTGAATGAACGATTGTCCTTTGTCATCATCCGCTCCACGTGCCCAGATATGTCCGTCACGTATTTCCGGTTCAAACGGTTCGCTTTTCCAGAGTTCCAATGGTTCGGCCGGCATCACATCGTAATGAGCGTAGATTAATACAGTCTTTGCATCCGGGTTCACGATCTTTTGAGCGAAAACAACCGGATTGCCCTGTGAGGGCATTACCAATGCTTCGTCCACACCTGCTTCCAATAACAGCTGTGCCCAGCGTTCCGCACAAGCCAGCATATCGTCGTGGTGCTCCGGCAGAGCACTGATACTGGGAATGCGAATAAGGCTGAACAAGTCATCCATCATCTTTGGTTCGTGTGCCGCTATGTATTTCTGAATCTCGTTCATTAGAGTTGCGTCGTTTTATCCAGTAAGTAATAATCGAGTATAGTCATGGCGGCCATTGCTTCTACGATAGGTACGGCACGAGGTAATACACAAGCGTCATGACGTCCGCGTGCTTTCAGAGTGGTGTCGACGCCATCAATGTTGACAGTTTCCTGTTCCATCAGCAGCGTGGCAATCGGTTTGAACACTACACGGAAATAAATATCCTGACCATTACTCAATCCTCCCTGAATACCTCCGGAGTGATTGGTGTGCGTCTCGATCCGTCCGTTATTGTTATAGAAAACATCGTTCTGTTCGGAACCTTTCATTTTCAATCCCTTGAATCCTTCACCGTATTCGAATGCTTTGGCAGCGTTGATGCTTAACATGGCGTTACCCAGGGCAGCATGAAGTTTACCGAAAACAGGTTGTCCCAATCCGATGGGGCATCCCTTAATGACACAGGTCAGTGTACCTCCGATGGTATCGCCTTCACCTTTTACCTTATATATAAGGTCTGCCATTTCTTTTGCTTTTTCAGGGTCCGGACAACGTACATCGTTGGTTTCTATCAGGTCGAAATTGTAGTCCGAGTAAGTACCCTCCAGTTTGATAGGACCTACCTGCGAGGTATAGGCAGTGATATTGACTCCCAGTTGGCGGAGTGCCAGCTTAGCCAATGCACCGGCTACAACGCGCGAAATCGTTTCGCGTGCAGAGGAACGTCCGCCGCCGCGATGGTCACGGATTCCATACTTCACCGTGTATGTGTAATCAGCGTGTGAAGGACGATATACATTTTTCAGATTGTTGTAGTCATTGG
>OGMW01002374.1_pt1 | contig 12844 bp, 13 predicted proteins | sample 1573281 | NCBI WGS metagenome assembly OGMW01 (sample SAMEA2581907, study PRJEB24529) | metagenome | biome: Human gut stool | place: China | collected 2011
GTGGTAATTAAAAGAGGGGATATTTTTTATGCGGATCTTCGGCCCGTGGTGGGAAGCGAGCAAGGAGGTATCCGACCGGTACTTATTATTCAGAATGATGTAGGCAACAGACATAGTCCTACCGTGATCTGCGCAGCTATTACATCCAAAATGAACAAGGCGAAGCTGCCTACCCATATTGAGATTGATGCATCGGCCTATGGAATTGAAAAAGATTCTGTAATTTTGTTAGAACAGCTTCGTACCATTGACAAGAGAAGATTAAAAGATAAAGTATGTCATCTGGACGGTCCTATGCTTGACAAGGTGAACCATGCTCTTGAAATCAGCCTGGAGCTTACATTCTCTTGACGAAAAGAAACTTTAGTGATATAGTTGTAAAGTCTCAGCGGCATTGACTGCCGCAATTGCACATTCGTGCTGCTGTGGAATAAGGAAGCAGCAGTATGTTTTCGTTACTGCGAAGGTAATAAGCAGTAACGCTGTCTAGGAGGAACAAAGGTTTAATATATGGAATCTGGCAGTAGTATGCCCCTGGCGGGCTTTGTCATTTTATTATTGCTTTTGTGGCTGAATGGTATTTTTTATGGATTTTCAGCTGCAGTGCACAATCTGAGCGAAAACGAAGTGGAGAAATCCGACTGGCTGGTCGATCCGACATCTGATTTTGCGAATGTCGAAGCGAGGCTTTTCGTGGAGTCTGCTATGGAGATGCTTTCACCGCTTGAGCAGGAAATCTTTTCGAGCTGCCTTCTCGGAGAAATGCCTATACGCCAATTCGCAGAGCGAAATGGAATGAGAAAATCGACTGCATGGGACATGGCAAACTCCATCAGAAAAAAACTTCAAGAAATTTTTTGAGTTTTCCCGGACAAACGGCAAAAAAGTGTCCGTTGGTTATATGAAGGGGTCACTCAGACCGCTTCATCGTTCCTTGAAAACTGAATAGTTCAGTGCTGCGGATCTTTCCGCTTCTGCGAAGTAACACAGCTTCCGACGCCAAGACCCCCCGCAAGGGAGTGAGCGACCTCCGGAGAGCTATAACAGCCGTGTGGTGCGGCTGCTTGCGACGATGCAGATGCCGGGTATAATGATACTTCCGTTTTTTCTCTGAAAGGGCGGCTCGGAGCGATCCTCGGAGGGGTGAGAGTCCCATGATACCGATTGACCATTGGTAGTCCGCAGCATTCCCTATTCGGCAGGGGCGCGAGCTGCAAATATGCCGGAAGGATAACCAATATGAAAACGCCCGAAAGGGCTTTATCATCAAAAACTATGGGCAGCAGTCTACTCAAAAAGGACTGCTGCCTATCCTTTTGCTGATAAGGCAAAAACAAATCTTGTGGAGGTGAGACGGGTGAATACCGCATCAACCATTTCTCAACGCGATGCCTACAAGCTCATGCTGAAAGACTATCCCGATGTGATGAGCATTGAGCAGATGTGCGAAATACTCAGCATCAGCACAAAGACCGGCTACCGCATCCTGCGGGAAGGCAAAATCTGTTGTCTCAAAGTCGGCAGAGCCTATCGTATTCCGAAGGCTCATCTTTTCACGTTTCTCTGCATCGGTTGCGGAGAAGCAGTCACGGCGTAATGCTTGGACTCAATTTGTTTACAAAAAATGTTCGGCAGAGGTCCTCCAATTCGAACCCGGTTCTGGTATAATAGAAGCACGGTATCAGGTAGGTGTCTCTGCTACAAAGAAGGAGGATAATTATGGTAGCAGGACATCTCCGCGAAAAAAGCGGATACTACTACGCCGTGTTGAACTACACCGATTCTCTCGGAAAAAGAAAGACCAAGTGGATTTCCACCGGGCTTACTGTGAAGGGAAACAAAAAACGCGCCGAAGCGATCCTGATGGACGCACGACGCAATTTCAATCCCGAAGAGCCGAAGGTCATGAACGGAGACATTCTGTTCGCGGACTATATGGAAAAGTGGCTCGACATCATCAAAAGCTCGGTTGCAGTCCCGACATTCGCTTCATACTCGACTACGGTTAAAAAGATTGTAGCACCGTACTTCCGCGAAAAGGAAGTGACGCTCAAGAACCTGACTGCAAAAGACATTCAGGAGTTTTACCTGAGTGAGCTTGAGCGTGTCAGCCCGTCCTCCGTCATTCATTATCATGCCAACATTCACAAAGCTCTCAAGTATGCCGTGAAGATTGACCTGATTGATGTAAACCCGGCGGATAAGGTTGAGCGTCCGAAGAAAGACCGCTATGTCGGCAGTTTCTATGATGCCGATGAGGTCAACGCTCTTTTCGAGGCTGCAAAGGGAAGCAAACTTGAACTGCCAATTCTGTTCGGTGCGTTCTACGGTCTACGCCGGAGCGAAGCAATCGGTCTGAAATGGGATGCCATCGACTTTGACCAGAACACCATCACCATCCGTCATACGGTTACTTCCTGCGATCTCGACGGCAAGCGTGTTCTGGTTGCGTCGGACACCACAAAGACCAAATCGAGTATGAGAACACTGCCTCTCGTTCCTTTCATGCGGGAAAGACTTCTCACATTGAAGGAAGAACAGCAGGAAAACCGCCGCTTGTGCGGACGCAGCTACATCAAGGAATATCTTGAGTATGTATGTGTCAATGAGATTGGCGATCTAATCAAGCCTCACTACGTCACAGAGAGCTTTCCGAAGCTGCTCAAGGCAAATGGAATGAGACAGATCAGGTATCACGATCTCCGGCATAGCTGTGCCTCGCTTCTTCTGGCAAACGGTGTTCCCATGAAGCAGATTCAGGAATGGCTTGGTCACAGCGACTTCTCAACTACGGCGAACATTTACGCACACCTGGATTACAGCACGAAGCTGACTTCGGCTGACGCAATGCTCAATGGCTTGGGCTTTGCACAGAACTGAAAAAGAAAAGCCAGCAGCCGGAAAAACCGACTACTGGCGTGATTTCTGGCGGAGCGGGTGGGATTCGAACCCACGGAACCTTGCGGTTCAACTGATTTCGAGTCAGTCCCGTTATGACCACTTCGATACCGCTCCGTATTTATCTCAACATCAGCACCTCGGAAAACGGGGAGAACTGATGGGGAGAACAAGCAAAAATATTAAGTTAAGAATACCCGAAAAACCCCGTAAAATCAAGGGATTCCGGTCAGGGAACTACCGAGTAGCGACCACGATTTCGAGTCAGCCCCGTTATGACCACTTCGATACCGCTGCATTTCGATCTTATCATGTGGGGCGCAGACCGCTGTGGGTCTGGGTCAAGAACAGGATACCAGACATTGCCGGAGAAATCAAGGCGCACATCAAATTTTTCTCAGGCCGGAGTGTAGGGGTCCCGGAAATATAGGGCGCTTTTCTTGTGCAGGGCAGAAAAAGGTGATATAATATCTCTATTTCAAGGCAGCCCTGCCAAAAACAAAGAAAACAGCGAGGTTACAGATATGACATACCGGGAAGAATTTATTACGTTTATGGTGCGCTCCGGCGTGCTGACCTTCGGGGACTTCACCACCAAATCGGGCCGCAAGACACCCTACTTCGTCAATACCGGCAACTATAAGACAGGGGCTCAGGCCGCCAAGCTGGGCGATTACTACGCCGCCTGCATCCAGGAGCACATGGCCGATGGCATCACCTGCCTGTTTGGCCCTGCCTATAAGGGCATCCCGCTGGCGGTGTCCGCGGCGGCCTCCCTGTACCGGAACTATGACCGGGATCTGCCCTACTGCTTCAACCGCAAGGAGGCCAAGGACCACGGCGAGGGCGGCTCCATGGTGGGCTATAAGCCCCAGGACGGCGACAACGTGGCCATCGTTGAGGATGTAGTCACCGCCGGCACCGCCGTGCGGGAGTCCATCGAGCTGTTCAAGCACGTGGCTGACGTGAACATCAAGGCCCTGTTTGTCTCCGTGGACCGGATGGAGCGGGGGACCCGGGAGTGCTCCACCCTGGACGAGCTGCGCCAGGACTACGGCATCCAGGTGTTCCCCATCGTCACCGTCCGGGAGGTCATTTCCTTCCTCCACAACAACCCCATCGACGGCAAGGTCTACATTGATGACGAGATGAAGGCCAAGATGGAGGCCTATCTGGAGGAGTACGGAGCAAAGGGCTGAGTCACACGCTCCCCCGTCCCCTCGGAGCGCGGAGGGGCCTCTGTGGGAGCGCCCGCGTTTTGGAAGGAGAGGGATAGATCCCATGGCAGAAGCCTGGAAACACCACCACACCGGTCACCGGCAGCGGCTGAAGGCGGAATTTCTGGCCCGGGGCCTGGAGGGCTGGCCGGACCACAAGGTCCTGGAACTGCTTTTGTGCTATGCCATCCCTCAGGGGGATGTGAACGGTCTGGCCCACGAGCTGGTGGAGCGGTTCGGCTCCCTGGCCGGGGCGCTGGACGCGTCGGTGGAGGAGCTGAAAAAGGTGCCGGGGGTGGGAGAGCACACAGCGGTGCTGCTTCGGATGCTCCCAGCCCTGCTGGGCCGCTATCAGGGCTCCCGGGCGCGGCTGGCCGCGGTGATCAACTGGCCGGAGGACGCCTACGCCTGGCTGGAGCCTTACTTCTTTGGGGCCAGAAACGAGATGGTCTATGTCCTGTGCCTGGACGGCAAGCGCCAGGTGCTGGGCGTGCGGCGGGTGGCCGAGGGCAGCATCGAAATGGCTCAGGTCAACACCCGCCGGATCGCGGAGGAGGCGCTGGGGCTGCGGGCGGCCCGGATCTATGTGGCCCACAACCATGTGAGCAACCTGGCCCTGCCGTCCCAGGCGGACTGGCTGGTGACCGACGTCCTCCGGGCGGCGCTGGCCCCCATCGGGATCCATCTGGAGGACCACTTGATCTTTGTGGACGGGGATATGCTCTCCCTTAAGAACAGCGAGCACCGCCGGAATCTGTCAGCAGTCTAGTAAGTACATCGTCCGCGCAGGCGCGGATGGGAACGCTCCTCCTCCCTGCGGAGGAGGAGCGCAGTTTTTACCCGGGAAAAGCCTGGGGGAATTTCCCGGAAATCTCCTTGTCATAGAACATTGGTTCTGGTACAATGGAGGCAAAGCAGCAGAGAGGAGGGGAACAGATGCCGAAGTTTGAAGTCGTTTCTGAATATCAGCCTGCCGGCGACCAGCCGGAGGCCATCGCAGCCCTGTCCCGGGGGCTGGAGATGGGGCTGGATGAGCAGACCCTGCTGGGCGTCACCGGCTCAGGCAAGACCTTCACCATGGCCAAGATCATCGAGCAGGTCCAGCGCCCCACCCTGGTGCTGGCCCACAACAAGACCCTGGCCGCCCAGCTGTGCGCTGAGTTCCGGGAATTTTTCCCCAACAACGCGGTGGAGTATTTCGTGAGTTACTACGACTACTACCAGCCGGAGGCCTACATCCCCCATACGGATACCTTCATTGAAAAGGACTCCGCCATCAACGAGGAGATCGACCGCCTGCGCCTGTCCGCCACCGCCTCCCTGCTGGAGCGGCGGGACGTGATTGTGGTGTCCTCCGTCTCCTGCATCTACGGCCTGGGCGAGCCGGAGGATTTTGCCCAGATGATGGTCTCCCTCCGGGTGGGGGCACAGATCGAGCGGGACGAGCTGCTGAAAAAGCTGGTGGCCATCCGCTATGAGCGCAACGACATCGCCTTTGAGCGCAATATGTTCCGGGTCCGGGGGGACACCGTGGAGGTCTGGCCTGCCTACTGGAAGGACACCGCCATTCGGGTGGAGTTTTTTGGGGACGAGATCGACCGCATCAGTGAGATCAACGTGGTCACCGGCTCCCCCATCCGGCGGCTGAACAATATCCCCATCTGGCCGGCCACCCACTATGTCACCCCCAAGGAGAAGATGGACGCCGCCGTCCAGGAGATCTATCGGGAGCTGGAGGAGCGCGTGGCCTTTTTCGAGGGGGAAGGCAAGCTCATCGAGGCCCAGCGGGTCAAGCAGCGCACCATGTACGACATCGAGATGATGCAGGAGCTGGGCTACTGCTCCGGCATCGAGAACTACTCCCGGGTGATCGAGGGGCGGCCGGTGGGCTCTCCCCCACACACCCTGCTGGATTACTTCCCCGAGGACTTCGTTCTCTTCATCGATGAGAGCCACGTCACCCTCCCCCAGGTCCGGGCCATGTACAACGGGGACCGGGCCCGCAAGACCACCCTGGTGGACTATGGCTTCCGCCTGCCCTGTGCCTTTGACAACCGGCCGCTGAAATTTCCGGAGTTTGAGCAGCGGCTCAACCAGGTCATCTATGTCTCCGCCACCCCCGGGGAATACGAGCGCACCCGGTCAGGGCAGGTCGTGGAGCAGGTCATCCGTCCCACCGGCCTGCTGGACCCCCGCATTGAGGTCCGCCCGGTGGAGGGGCAGATCGACGACCTCATCGGGGAGATCAACCAGCGCACGGCCCGCAAGGAACGGGTGCTGGTCACCACCCTCACCAAGAAGATGGCGGAGGACCTCACCACCTATCTTCAGGGGGCCGGGATCCGGGTGCGCTATATGCACCACGACATCGACACCATCGAGCGCATGGAGATCATTCGGGACCTCCGCCTGGGGACCTTCGACGTCCTGGTGGGCATTAACCTGCTGAGAGAGGGACTGGATCTGCCGGAGGTCAGCCTGGTAGCCATTCTGGACGCGGACAAGGAGGGCTTCCTGCGGTCGGAGACTTCCCTGATCCAGACCATTGGCCGGGCTGCCCGAAACGCCGACGGTATGGTCGTCATGTACGCGGATACCGTCACCCCCTCCATGCGCCGGGCCATCGATGAGACGGAGCGCCGCCGGGAGAAGCAGGACGCCTTCAACAGGGCCCACGGCATCGTGCCCAAAACTGTGGTCAAGTCGGTGCGGGAGCTGCTGGAGCTGTCCGCCGCCTCCGACGAGGCGGCCTCCGCTCAGCGCCAGGGCCGGACCAAGGCGATGACCAAGCAGGAGAAGGCCGCCGAGATCGCCCGCCTGGAGAAGGCCATGAAAGAGGCGGCGAAAATGCTGGAATTCGAGCTGGCCGCCAGTCTGCGGGATCAAATCATCGAACTGCGGGGACAGTGAGCGCGCCGCCTCTTTCTCCCCGCACACCGGGCGGGCGCGCCGGAAGGCGCGTACAAGCGTTTTGCCGGAGGCAAAACCTTGCCGCAGGCGGAATTGATTTCCGCCGAGGATTCAAAAAATCCGGGGTCCCCGCGGACCTTGTCCGTGGGGCGGCGGCGAAGATGCTGGAGTTCGAGCTGGCTGCCAGTCTGCGGGATCAGATCATCGAACTGCGGGGGCAGTGAGCGGGCCCGATATCTCCATCCGCCCACCCCACCAAGGAGGGACCACTTTGGACGATTTTCCTACCCGGAAACATAACCGCCTCCCCGGGTACGATTATACCCAACCGGGATGTTATTTTGTGACTATATGCAGCAAGGACAGGGAGCATCTATTTGGTCGCGTCGTAGGGGCCGATGTCCTCATCGGCCCACACGTCCAATTATCGGAAATCGGTGCCATTGTGAAACAAACAATTTCTCAAATTCCGCTTGTAGATCTATCTATTGTCATGCCAAATCATGTCCACATTTTGCTCCGTCTTCCTGCCGCCGGCGACGGGCCGATGGAGACATCGGCCCCTACACGATCGGTTCCTTGGATCGTTCGCTATTTAAAACGGACCGTTACAATGGCTTGTGGAAAAACTGTCTGGCAGCGCGGCTACCACGACCACATCGTCCGCGGCGAGGCGGACTATCTCCGCATTTGGAACTATATTGACACCAACCCCGCCAAATGGCGGGAGGATCGCTACTATACAGAAACCGAGGGATAGAGCCATGTCCAAAAAAGAGGAAAAGACCAATGTCATGCGGGTTCTGGAGCAGAAGGGCATCCCCTTCACCCCCCACACCTACCCCCATGAGGACGGGGTGGCGGTGGACGGTGTCACCGTGGCCAGGAGCATGGGCCAGGACCCGGAGTGCGTGTTCAAGACCCTGGTGGCCCGGGGGGCCTCCAAGGCCCTGTATGTGTTCGACATCCCGGTGGGGGACACGCTGGACCTGAAAAAGGCGGCCCGGGCGGTGGGTGAAAAGTCCATCGCCATGCTGCCCCAGAAGGAGCTGCTGTCCAACACCGGATATGTCCACGGGGGCTGCTCCCCGGTGGGGATGAAGAAGCAGTACCCCACCGTGTTCCACGAGACGGCGGAGATCCTGGATACCATCACCGTCTCCGCAGGCAAGATCGGCTATCAGGTGGAGCTGGCCCCCGGCGACCTGATCGCCCTGGTAGGAGGTACGACAGCGGACCTGACGGTATGACAGAAGGAGGAAGAATCTATGAAATTCTGGCAGCAAAAATGGCGTAGTATGAATGGCTTCCGACGGATGATCCTTGTGGTCCTGGCGCTGATGCTGGTGGGCTTCGGGGCGGCCATGGCGGCGGCTCAGACCCGGCTCCCGTTCATTTCTGACGGGGAAGGGCGGCTCACCCCCAAGGCGGAGGGCGAGACCCTGGTCTACTCCGGGCAGCTGGACGGCGGGCAGGTAAGGCTGACCGTACGGCCGGACGGCACGGCGGAGTACCAGTGGGAAACCCTGACCTACGGCCCCTATCAGCTGGAGGGCTCCCCGGAGGCGCCGGTGTCCAGTGCTCTGGTGGGTCCGAACGCCCGGGGCGTGACCATCCGGCAGGGGGACCGGATCCTGTTTTGGGGCAGCTATGACCCCGCGCCGAAAAATGTGCTGTTCACCCTGGTGTCCGACGGCGCCCCCCTGGCAGAGAGGGCCCGGATCCCAGTGGAGGACGCCGGACAGCAGGAGCACGCCCCCAGGCTCATCGTGCTGTGTCAGGCCGCCCTGAGGGAGGAACTCCATCAGGGGGACTGGGGCGTCTTTGGGATCGGGGCGCTGCTGACCCTGCTGGTCATGGCCTGGGTCCTGCTTTCAGAGGCGGTCTTTCAGTTCCGGGCCTCGCTGTGGGCCCGGGGGACCGGGGGGGCGGAGCCCTCGCAGCTGTATACCACCGTGGAGGGGCTGTCCTGGATGGTGGTGACAGTCCTGCTGGCCCTCCTGTACTGGATGGCCCTGACCCGGATCTGTTAGGAGGCGATGGGATGTCCACCCGCCCGGAATTTGTACAGTATCTGCTGGACCAGCTGGAGGGTCTGGGGGAGCTGAGAGCCCGGAAGATGTTTGGGGATTACCTGATCTATCTGAACGACCGGCCCGCTCTGCTGGTGTGCGACGGGACCCCCTTCGCCAAGCCCCTGCCCTGCGTGGCAGAGCTGCTGGAGGACCGGCCCACAGCGCCTCCCTATGAGGGCGCCAAGGCCCACTACGTCCTGGACCCGGAGGACCGGAACACCCTGCGCCGGGCGGCGGAGCTGGTGTCCCAGAACAGCCCGCCGCCCACGAAACGGAGGAGGAACGCACACCCATGACCATACGAAAAGCGGCACAAGAGGACCACCCCTCTATCTATCATCTGGTGCGGACAGCCTTTGCCACCGCCCGGGTCAGCGACGGGACCGAGCAGGACTTTGTGCTGGAGCTGCGCCGGCGGGACACCTACCGCCCGGAGCTGGAGCTGGTGGCTGAGGAGAACGGACAGCTGATCGGCCACATCCTCCTCACCCCTTTGCCGGTCCCCGGCGCTCCCGAGGGGCTGCGGGGGCTGATGGCGGCCCCCCTGTGCGTCCGGCTGGAGGACCGAAACCGTGGCCTGGGCGGCCAGCTTCTCCATGAAGGAGGCCGCCGGGCGGCTGAGCTGGGGTACAATGCCCTGTTTCTGGTGGGCGACCCGGAATACTACGGCCGATACGGCTTCCGAAACGCCGTCTCCCTGGGGTTCCAAAACGCCTCCGGCGTGCCCGACCCGTTTTTGCTGGCCCGCTCCCTGAACCCGGATGGGTTTCAGGAGGCCGGCGGTGTGCTGAACCTGCACTGAGCAGACTGACAGAAAAGTTGAGGGGGGAGCCCGATGCCCGACCAGAAGCGAAGGAAAAATTTTCTGTACCCCAGGCCGAAGGAGGGGACTGACCCGACGGAGCAGCGGGAGTTTCCGTATCTCCCGGAGGCGGTCAACGCCAGTTTTGTGATCGGCGGGGCGGATGCCGAAGCTGTCCCAGTGAAAGAGGGCACTCCCATACCGGCCCCGGAACCGGAGCCCGCTGAGCCGCCAGGAAAATACCCCTGCCCCTGCTGTGGGCATCTCACCTTCCCCGTCCCCAAGGAGGATGCCTTGGCCTACATCTGCCCGGTGTGCTGCTGGGAGAACGATGTATTTGACCCGGGGGAGGACGACCCCAGCGACGAGAACTGCGGCATGACCCTCCGCCAGGGGCGGGAAAACTACCAGAAGTGGGGCGCGGTGCGGGAGGATCTGGTTCGCCACGCCCGGCCGCCCCGACCGCAGGAGCGGCCCAAATCCGGTAAAATCCCCTCTTAGCGAATTACAAACTGGAATATAACCGAGGAATACTACTATGCAGGATCATATTTATGTAAAAGGAGCCCGGGAAAACAACCTGAAAAATGTGGATGTGACCATTCCGCGGGACAAGCTGGTGGTGCTCACCGGCCTGTCGGGGAGCGGCAAATCCTCCCTGGCCTTCGACACCATCTACGCGGAGGGACAGCGGCGGTATGTGGAGTCCCTGTCCTCCTATGCCCGGATGTTCCTGGGGCAGATGGAGAAGCCCGACGTGGACTACATCGACGGCCTCTCCCCCGCCATCTCCATCGACCAAAAGACCACCAGTAAGAATCCCCGGTCCACCGTGGGCACCGTCACCGAGATCTATGACTATCTCCGCCTGCTCTGGGCCCGGGTGGGCACCCCCCACTGCCCTATATGCGGCAAGGAGATCAAACAGCAGACCATCGACCAGATCATCGACCAGGTGCTGGAGCTGCCCGAGGCCACCCGGATCCAGGTCATGGCCCCGGTGATCCGGGGCAAGAAGGGCGAGCACGCCAAGGTCTTCGAGGACGCACGCCGCTCCGGCTATGTGCGCTGCCGGGTGGACGGCATTGCCTATGATCTGAGCGAAGAGATCAAGCTGGAGAAGAACAAGAAGCACAACATCGAAATCGTGGTGGACCGCCTGGTCATCCGGGAGGACATCGCCCGCCGCCTGACGGACAGCGTGGAGATCGCCTCCAACCTGTCCGGCGGCCTGGTGGTGGTCAATGTGGTGGGGGAGGACCGGGACATCCTCTTCTCACAGAACTACGCCTGCGAGGACTGCGGCGTGTCCATTGAGGAACTCACCCCCCGGATGTTTTCCTTCAACAACCCATACGGGGCCTGTCCCGCCTGCACCGGCCTGGGCAGCCAGCTGAAGGTGGATCCGGAGCTCATCATTCCCAACAAAGACCTGTCCATTCTGGAGGGGGCCATCACCGCCTCCGGCTGGAGCAACATCAAGTCCGACGGCATCGCCCGGATGTACTTCGACGCTCTGGCCAAAAAGTACCGCTTCAAGCTGGACACCCCGGTGAAGAACCTGTCCCCCGAGGTGATGGACGTGATCCTCTACGGAACCCGGGGGGAGGAGCTCACCCTCCACTATGACCAGCCCCGGGGCAAGGGCACCCTGCACCAGGCCTTTGAGGGGATCTGCAACAACCTGGAGCGCCGGTACAAGGAGACCCAGTCCGACGCCATGCGCCGGGAGCTGGAGGACTGCATGAGCGAGTGCCCCTGCCCTACCTGTCAGGGCCGCCGCCTGCGGAAGGAGTCCCTGGCCGTCACAGTGGGCGGGCTGGACATTGACGCCTTCTGCCGCAAGTCGGTGACCCAGGCCCTGGACTTTGTGGACCATCTGGAGCTGACCGAGGTCCAGATGCGCATTGCGGAGCGCATTTTGAAGGAGATCAAAAGCCGGCTGGGCTTCCTCCAGTCGGTGGGCCTGCAATACCTCACCCTGTCCCGGGGGGCGGGCTCCCTGTCCGGCGGCGAGAGCCAGCGCATCCGCCTGGCCACTCAGATCGGCTCCTCCCTCATGGGGGTGCTGTATATCCTGGACGAGCCCTCCATCGGCCTGCACCAGCGGGACAACGATATGCTGCTGAAAACCATGCAGGACCTGCGGGACCTGGGGAACACCCTGCTGGTGGTGGAGCATGACGAGGACACCATGCGGGCGGCCGACTATATCATCGACGTAGGCCCCGGCGCGGGGGTCCACGGGGGCGAGATCGTGGCGGCGGGCACTCCGGAGGAGGTGATGAACACCCCCGGCTCCATCACCGGCGAATATCTGTCCGGGCGCAGAAAGATCCCCGTCCCCCGGGAGCGGCGGAAGGGGAACGGGAAGCTTCTGAAGGTATTTGGGGCGGCAGAGAACAACCTGCGGCACATCGATGTGGAGATCCCCCTTGGGACCTTCACCTGTGTCACCGGGGTGTCCGGCTCGGGCAAGTCCTCCCTGGTGAACGAGATCCTGTATAAGAAGCTGGGCGCCGACCTGAACCGGGTGAAGGTCCGAGCGGGCAGACACGACCGCATCGAGGGTGAGGAGTTCCTGGACAAGGTCATTGACATCGACCAGTCCCCCATTGGCCGCACGCCCCGGTCCAATCCGGCCACCTATACCGGGCTGTTCAACGACATCCGGGAGCTGTTCGCCTCCACCCAGGACGCCAAGGCCCGGGGCTATGGCCCGGGGCGGTTCTCCTTCAACACCCGGGGCGGCCGGTGCGAAGCCTGCCAGGGAGACGGCCTGCTGAAGATCGAGATGCACTTCCTGCCGGACATCTACGTCCCCTGCGAGGTGTGCAAGGGCAAGCGGTACAACCGGGAGACGCTGGAGGTCCACTACAAGGGCAAAAACATCTATGAGGTGCTGGAGATGACGGTGGAGGAGGCCCTCCCCTTCTTTGAGA
>OGMW01002376.1_pt1 | contig 12830 bp, 9 predicted proteins | sample 1573281 | NCBI WGS metagenome assembly OGMW01 (sample SAMEA2581907, study PRJEB24529) | metagenome | biome: Human gut stool | place: China | collected 2011
GACTTCAAATTCAGTGACTTGTCCACCATAGCCTACAACCATTTGCTGAACCACCTGGAGGGCTACAAGGTAAAGCCGAAATTCTATGTAATCAATTTCGACGACCCGCGACGGTCGCACCGCTGCAACCCCATTCACCCAGACTTCATGGAGGATATTACCGACGCTTACGAGAGTGCCTACACCATTATGCTCAACCTCAATAAGACGTGGGTGCAAAAGCAGGGCGATTTTTTTGTAGAATCGCCGATTATCCTTTTTGCGGCGATTATCTGGTACCTCAAAATTTATGAAGGCGGAAAGTATTGTACCTTCCCGCACGCCGTCGAGTTTCTGAACCGCCGCTACGAGGATATTTTTCCCATTCTCTCCTCGTATCCCGAACTCGAAAACTACCTCTCACCCTTTATGGACGCATGGCTCGGTGGGGCGGCGGAGCAGTTGCAGGGGCAGATCGCATCGGCCAAAATACCGCTCTCGCGTATGATTTCGCCGCAGCTCTACTGGGTCATGTCCGACAGCGAGTTTACCCTCGACATCAACAATCCGCAGGAGCCGAAAATCCTTTGCGTCGGCAACAATCCCGACCGTCAGAATATCTACGGCGCGGCTCTCGGTCTGTATAACTCACGCATCGTCAAACTCGTCAATAAGAAAGGCAAACTCAAATCCTCGATTATCATCGACGAGCTGCCGACCATCTATTTCAAGGGGCTGGACAATCTCATTGCCACCGCCCGCAGCAACAAGGTCGCCGTGCTTTTGGGCTTTCAGGATTTCTCCCAGCTCGTCCGCGATTATGGCGACAAAGAAGCCAAAGTCGTGATGAACACCGTCGGCAATATCTTCTCCGGTCAGGTGGTAGGCGAAACGGCCAAGACGCTCTCCGAACGCTTCGGAAAGGTCTTGCAGAGGCGGCAGAGCATCACGATCAACCGCAACGACAAGTCCACATCCATCAATACCCAGATGGATTCGCTTATCCCTCCCTCGAAGATTTCCTCTCTGACGCAGGGAATGTTCGTCGGCTCCGTAGCCGATACGTTCGACGAACGGATCGAGCAGAAAATTTTCCACTGCGAAATCGTCGTGGACGCCGAGAAGGTGAAGCGTGAGGAGAAAGCCTACAAGAAGATTCCTGTCATAACCGACTTTACCGACGAGGAGGGCAACGATCGTATGAAAGAGATGATACAGGAAAACTACAACCGGATCAAAGCCGACGTAAAACAGATTGTCTCTGACGAGTTGCAGCGCATTCAGAACGATCCGGCATTAGCGCATCTGTTACAACAGAAATAGCCGGAACTGAAAAACGGAGGGTTGTCGATTATTCGTTACCCTCCGTTTCTTTTTGCAGTTTGGCAATAGCTGCTTTCACATTGTCATGAAAGAATTCCCGCCACTGCTTGTCGTTTTTCAACGTGATATGCCATTCATCCTCCAACACGCTTATCGCCTGTTTGCGTATTTCCATCAATTCGTTTTCCGCCGGGAACCTGCCGGAATACACCCGATGTTCCCGGATACACGAGCGGATATAATCCCGCAGTAACATCTTCCCGTAGCTATCGAGGAGGGAAAAACGCCTGCTTTCCGAAAAGACAGGCATGTCGTCTATGTTCGCGTCGTCGAAAATATATCCGTCGTCATAGGGCATGGCTATACCTCCTCCTTTTGGGAATTATCGTGTTGCAGGCGGAAGAACTCCTTTTGCCGCTCGATCTCTTCGCGCAACTCCTTCTCGGTCGGCATATAGAGCATGTATTTCGAGGCGAACAATCTATCGTTGTCATGCAGCACGGAGTAGCGGGCGATGTCCTCGTCGGTTTCCGAACAGAGGACGATGCCGATAGTGGGGTTGTCGCCCTCGCCGCGCACCCGCTCGTCGTACATCCGAACGTACATATCCATCTGTCCCACGTCTTGGTGCGTGATGGTCGTCGTTTTGAGGTCGATCAGCACGAACGATTTAAGGATATAGTTGTAGAAAACGAGGTCGATGAAATAATCCTTCTTCTCGGTGCGGATCAATTTCTGACGCGCCACGAACGAGAATCCCTTACCTAATTCGAGCAGGAATTTTTGCAGGTTGCCGATAATCGCACCTTCCAGCTCCGTTTCCGAAAAATCGCTGTTGGGCGTAAGACCGATGAACTCCGCGACGGTCGGATTCTTGATGAACTCCATCCGGTCTTGCTCGAACGGGGCGGTCAGAGCCTCCATTTCGGACTTGACCGTCTCCTTGTGTTGCGAGAGCAGCAACCGTTCGTAATACTGCGAACCGATATTGCGGTCGAGTGTGCGGTAGCTCCACATCTGATCGGCGGCCTCTTTCAGATACCATGCACGGGCATCGGAATTGGAAACCTGCATTAAACGCTTATAGTGCGACCATGTTAAAATTCGCCACGGTGTAGCGAATATCTCGGGAAAAGTCTGATAAAATTGACGATAATAGTATAACGAGCCGACGGAAAACCCTTTGCCGAACTCCGTTGTAAGCTCTTTCGATAGCGATTTCAACAATTGCGCACCGTAATCGGCACGGTCTTTTCCCTGCTGTTCCTGCTCCACGATGCGTTTGCCCATCTGCCAATAGGCTTCGACCATCGCCGAGTTGATGGCGGTGTATGCCTTTTGGCGGGCTTGCGTTACGATTCGTTTGATTTCTTGTATAAAATCAGAATTGTATATGGAAATATCGTCTTTTTTCATCGTTCTATAATGATTATACACAAAGGTACACAAATAAACGGAAGAACAAGGCCGTTCTTCCGTTCATTCTTAATATTTATCGTCTCATTCGTTCTTTTTCGTCATCGCGCTGCATCCGCAGGTTCAGTCGCTCACGCATCTTGTCAAGGAAATAGGTGCGGCTCTCGCCCTTGCGTCGCTTGATGTCCGCATAAGCGTTGTAAAGGCTCTGCGCATCGAGCTGTATACCGAATATTCCACCGAAAAATCCGGCCAGTTCGTTCATGGCTGTTTCTCCGTCATCGATACGCTTCATCTCGTGCAAGGCGTATATCAACTCGATTAGCTCAACGGTAGCTCCCGTCCAACGACGGTTGCTCGAAGGATAAGTGTCTCCGTAATGGCTCAATATATCCAGTTCAGTGTCGATATATCCGATAACGATATGCAGGAAGCGAATCCGGACATGGTTCTCCTCCGTGTCCTCTTTCGGAACGGATTCGCATAATACGTGCAGGCGGATACGCACATAGCGTAAGATGCGAAAAACGTTTTTTCGGTTGTTCTCCCCGTCACAAAAAGAACGGAGCATGTTATCGAAATCCCGGAGCAAATCCTCCGAAACGATTTTGATGGCGGATTCTACCAAACGATCCGTCGTAATATGATGTATCATAAGTGTTCGTCTTTTAAGTAAATAAATCTGTTACTCCGCGCCTGTCAAACAATATCCGGAGGGAGGGGATTTATTTCTTGCAAGGCGAACGTCTTCCGCCCTTTGAAGTCTGCATCGACTACCTGCGGCATCTTTTACGGCCGCCTGTCGTGCATCGTACGCGGCAGGTACGTTTCCTTGACGGGCAGCAGCGTTCGCAACGTGTCGGTTTGATCGAGGCGCACAAAACGGTCGCATCCCTGACAGAGTGCTTGCCGCAGGTTGTCTGTACCGAGGAGTTTGAGACGACAAGCACCACAGTCCTCACCGTTCCAGCCAAGTACGGATTCTCCTTGCATGGCGAGTTCTGTGATCTGGTCGCGGCGGGAGTGACATTCCTGCGAATATTATTTATTCCTGCGGTATTGACCTCTATTCCTCTTACCCGATTCCGTTCGTGCAACAGAATGGCGGTCATACTTCCGATGACCGCCACTGATATGAAAAATCCGAAATGTATCTTATGATGGATCGTCATGCCTTTCTCATTCAAATTGTTACCGTGCCATATTACAAGCAAAACGAGAAAAACATTCGCTTCGGGGAATTTCTGCGCCTGTTGTGCCCCTGCCGGCTTTCACTTTCTCGATTGGATTGACGCTTTTTGAATCGTTATAGGTGCATTGACTGATAATTTGATAACAAAGTGGCGGACAGTTGTCATACCGTCCGCCATCTATGCTCTTCATTTATTAGGTTCGAAACAACAATGACATGCTACATGGACAGTCACCACCGTTAGTTCCCTTGCGTCTTTGGCCGATTTCCACTATTTTTCCCGGACAGGGCGCACCGCACAGCCGATGGCTCTGTCGAGGCAATCGTCCGGTTTGACCTCTTCCGAGTAGAAGCACAGTAAGTACCCCACATCATTACCACATCTTGAGCTCGTTTCAGCCGTCCAGCAGAGACCGTCGCCGGAGGAGGAGAGATTATACGCTTTTCCATAGCCGTAAGAGTCGCGCAGGGCCGTAACCGGATAGAAGATAACACCGCCGGAAGCATCGTAACTGCCCTCGCCCGACATCTTGTTGCAATAAATAGTCCAACCGTATTTGGTTTCGAAATCAGTGTAAGACGGATAAGGCGAATTTAATTGGGTGGCGAAATTTGAGAATTCACAGGTATTGCCGTCATACGTGAGTCCCGCAAAGGCATTCGGAGCAGGCAAACAGTAACCGGAAGGCGAAGGATCGTAAATGGTCTTGACCACCGTATTGTCGTTTTCAGTAGTGCCTGTATAATCGGCATCCCAAAGGTTATTGTAGAGCGTGGCGCACCAATCTCTATCATAATAAGGGTTGTTGTCAATATCGTTACTATAGAACACATGCGGATTCAGGATGGAAGTCGCAATGGAAACTGGGATTATCCCGGACTTATCGAACGTATATCCGCTATCGGAATAACAATCCTTATCGACTACGGAGCCAGAAGCGCTGGTGACACCCGGAAGCATCGGATCCTTGCGCCCGAACTGAAAATAAGTCTGGTTCCCGAAACCGGAATCGGAAGTCGTATGCGAAGCCTGGGTGAGTGTTATGACCTGTGTGACACCTGTTGTAGTCTGCGTAAAGCGCACTTTGACGCTGCGAGCATCGTAGGTCGTAGTTTCGGCGTCGCACCAACCAATATTCACACCCATAAAAGTATACTTCACACCCTGAAGGTTTGTTACGACCTTGTCGCGCTGTGTTTCGGACGGCTCATAACGAGGAGTCACGGTCGGAGGAAGACCGGGCACGAAATCCGTCACCCAGATATGCCAGCTCCACATGATGCGGTTGCTTGCGTCGCGCACGGCCACGAGAGCGTTGCCCTGTTTGATCGTTGCGGCTCCGACCTCGAAGGTCAGACTTTTCCCGTCGGACGAGAGTGCGACATCGGTTACCAGATTCTGTTCGTCCTGCCACAAAAGAACGGCATTATCCGGCGTACAATCTGCGTTGTTATAAATATACGGGTCTGTAATGGGCGCATCGAGGTGGTTGACAAATGTTTGCAACACGTTACTGCCGCTTGCCGTAGACGTATAGGCCGAAGAATTCGTAGTCCCGTTTTTGACGGCATTCCCGTACACCAGCGGCAGGCTGTATCGGCCCGGAGCATTGATGACGTAGCAGTTGGCCGTATTCATCGTCGCAGTACCACCCTGGGTCGCAAGGTCGTAGGTTCCGCTGACGGGAGCTGCTGCCTTCAAAACATCATTATGCGGATTGAAGGTTACACCTTGCTGGGCAGCGACTGTCGCCGGGAACGAAGAACCCGCTGTACTGCCGGCATCGCTCGTGGTGAAAGCGGTAAGCCAATCGGGCCGGGAGATCACGGTATAACCTCCCATACCGTCGTCCTCGATGAACTCGGCAGTCCATGCCACTGCGACGGTTTTCGTAGCGTCACCCGGTCGGGAAACGGAAGCGTAACTGGTGACCGAATAAGTATTGCTGCCCCCGGCATAGGTGAAATCGGCAGGAGCGGTTACAGAAAAAGTCGGAACGATGGAGATGCTCGACGTGGAGATACGGTAAGTGACCCTTTTGCCCTGGCTCCAGGTTGTCGCAGCGATGGAGGCTTTCAGCGTCCGTTCGGTTCCCGTCATATCATCGGTAAAGCCCACCTCGATCTCGGCATTTTCGGGCAGCCCCTGCGGAATCATCATGAAAGTACACGCCGCGGGTGTGATCTCCTCTCCGCTCTGACCGTTTACTTCTTTATCGAGGGACTGCGAGAAATCTTTTATTTCGGCGAAACCGCTCCACGAGTCATCGTCCATGTTATAAACGGCCTTGCCGTACACGCCGCGGAGGGTGATTTTCGTCACCCGGCCTTTCTGCATATCGTCCCCGACAACGAACCTGACGGAAGTCAGGGCATGCCTGAAAGCCAGCGGTGCCATGGCGTTGTGATCGCCCGCCAACTCCCCTGAAGCAGCGACGAGCAGATCTTTCTGTAAGTCCACCTCGTCGGGAACAGTACAGGTAAGACTCGGACTTCCCGCCTCGTCAGGTGCAGGAACAACGATTCCCTGCGCGTTGTATGGAGCATAAGCGAAGAAACGGAGTTTCTTGCCCTTCCCCGGCCAGTTGTAGTCTGCCGTGGGAGACCACACGCCACCTTCGCCGCGCACCTCCGTGTTATACATGAAATCGGGAGTGGCGGAACCATCCCACGCCCCCTGGTAGAGGTAGGCGAAGACCCCGAAGTTTCCGTAAGTTTCCATGTCCGTCACGGGAGCGGAACGGGTTTCCACGCGCTCGCTATCCCGGAGGGTGTTCCCGGTATTGTCGGACAGGAGGGCATGCAGGTACAGCCCGTCCCCGCCGTCACCCGCTTGCAGCGGCAGCACTCCCAGAAGTGAATCCGGCGGGGTGTTTTTTTCTTCCGGGATCCCCGCCGCCCGCGTGACATGCCAGAGAGTCCCGTCGGATACCGAGAAGCTGATGCCGGGCCCCGTGCACACACTCGTTTGCAGGTCATCCTTGCACGAGGCGAACAAGAAGACCGAAAGCAATACCGGCAGGCCCCAGTTACAGAAGCCCCGGTATAGATTCTTTTTTATTTCCATATTCGTGTCATTTATATCATCGTTTCGTTACCGTCATGGCCTGGCCGTTCCGGGTTCCCCTGCCGTCTTCCGCAGGGCTTTCCCGGGGACAAATTTTACGACCTTCCGGGCCGGTATCATGATTCCTGCACCCGTAGCCGGGTTATGCCCCCGGCGGGCCTTCTGTTCCCGGGTGAAGAAGGAGCCCACACCGAGCCAGGTGATTCTTTCTCCTTCCTCCATGCACGTTTTCAGGATTTCCCCGACGGCATTCACCGCCTTTGCAGCATCCGCGACGCGTAGCCCGCCCTTGGCGGCCACGGCTCTTATCAATTCTTGCCTGTTCATCTCTTTCGTCTTTTATCTGTTCTTGTTTTACATGTATACGGGCCGTCTGTGCCTGCATATTAGTGACCGGAAGGGGACAGAGGAACCTCTGCGCCCCTCCCCGGAGACCGGCCTGCCATACCGGTGGTATCGCAAGCCGGATCATTCCAGTCCAACCCCTTCCGGCCGGTGATTGTTTAACTATGAAATGCCGGTGCTGAAATTACATCTCGACCTCTACCGGGGTTTCCGTCCATTCCTCCACGCTGACCGTGAACTTGATCTTGCCGCCCACGATATCCTCGCCCGGACTGAAAGGATCGTCCGGATCGGTTGGCTCGGGTTTCTCGGGATCCACCTTGCCCGCACCGTCAGTGAAGTTCAGGGTGTAGACGTATTTCTTGCCGGCTTCCCAGTTCGTGCCTATGGCCACGGCAGCCCAGTCGTATTCACCCTCTTTGGCTGGATAGATCTGCACCCCGTCTTTAGTAGCGATGTTGATCTTCACGGCCAGATATGCGCCTTTGGCGGTATTGGTCTTATCCGCTTCGGGCGTCCATGCCGTCAGCTGCTGCGGGATAAGCATGGCGTTGCCATTGTCGCCCATCAGTACCTGCGCGTCAGCTTTCAGCTCGATCTCCGTATCATACTCCGACTGGTAGTTGGCCTTGGTATTGCCGGCATCCAGTGTCCAGGAGCCGGCACCGAGCGGGAAGGTGAAATCACCCTTCGAGCCGACAGAGCCAATACGGACACCTTTCACTTTGTAGGTGTATCCGCCGTTTGCGTTCCTGGCGTTGACCTGCACCTGCGAGAGAGCGTGCTTGAAGAGCAGGGAAACACCGGTTTCCTCGTCCGCCTTGCTGCCGGTGGCGTTGGCCACGACGAAGTCCTTCTGGTCATTTATCCCCGCCGCGGGAGAGAATCCCGAAAGTTTCTTCTCGTCTTTGGTGAGCGTCATCGTGCCGCCGAGTTCTGCCGAGGCCGGGGAATAAGCGTGGAACGAGTACAGGCTGCCGTCTGTGGGCCAGAAATAGAAGTTCGGAGCCGCTGTCCAGAATACCGAAGGGTCGGCCTCTTTCTTGAACACGTCGGAGAACTTGAAGTTCCCGTCCTTGTCGAACGCCGTCACGTGAATTTCTTTCAGGTTGGCGTTTGTGGTTTCCACGGCACGGGTCGTCTTGCCGATGGCGGGGCGGAACTCGATACCGTGCCCCTGGTTAACGCCCGTCGTTTCGTCCTTGGAGCAGGATGCCAACGCGATGGTCGCGATGGCCAGGAAAAATACAGAATGTTTCATCTTGATAAAAAATTAGTTAATAAAATGGTTAAAAACGCTTGTTTCCTTATAGTTACGAGTCGGATTACATGTCGAGTTCAATATCGACCTGCTGCCACTCGTCCCCCTCAGGCTGAAATCCGCCTCCGTTGACGATGGGCTTGGGGAGCGGAAGCCCGTCGATGATGATTCGCACCCGGCGGGGATTCCCGTCCGTGGGTATCTGGGAGGTCACGTCCTCATCGTAATACCACTTGCTGCCATCCTGCAACATGGCATAGATCACGATCGTGTGTCCGTGCTCCCGTTGTTCGTGGGGTGTGCCGGGACGGTGTCCGAACGTGAGGAAGGAACCTTCGATGACCGTTCCGTTTCTGTCTTCAGGAAGCGGAAGCGGGAAAGGCACCGTGACCAGTTCCTCGCTGACCTCGTTCCTCTCTGCGTGAAATCCCCCCGCCAAGCCCGAGAGCGTGCCATTCAACTCGGTGACATATTTCAGGTTCTTGACGTTCCGGATCTCCACTGTATAGATGCATACCGACAACTCGGGATAGAAGACGACCGTATTATCCCGTTCCGGGAGGTGAATCACCTCCTCCAAGTGGTCGCACCAGAGTGTGTCGGGAGCCTGGGCGACACGTTCCTGCTCCGTACCCCGTGCCCGCGGAGCCTCCACTCCCAAGGCCATGAAACCCGACACGACGGAGGCGTTGCCCGTAGTGAGTTCGAAACTCTCTTCCCCGTCCCTGAAAAATACGCCCTCGGCGTCACTGTTCAGGCAGAACGCCCGGTAGCCGCCCGGCCGGGTACGGATCGTACCGCCCGTCCGGTTCGCGAAATCATAACGCAGCACCTGCTCCCCGTTCTCCGGGAGAAAGTACGCACACATACTCTCCGGCATGGCGCCGGGAGCCTTTTGCCAGTCGAAAACGACCTTGATCTCGGCGGAGTGCGGGTGGTCGTAACAGAGTTCCTTATGCTCGCACGAGGTTGCTGCGGCCAGGGCAGCTGCCATTGTCACGGTATGGAATATCTTCATCTTTTTCATCGTTTGCCTCCTTTCTCCTTGTTGTAATTCCCCCGGCCGATCAGCCACACGAGGGAGATTTCCGCTTTCGTGGGCCCGAACCAGTGACGCTGGCGGGTTTCTTTCCAAACATAGTGCTCGTCAATAGGGTCGTATATCTGATATTCACCACCCCAATAACCTACTCCGATGACGAAATCAAGGTTCAGGCGACGAGCGATGGGTAACGAGTAGCCGTATTCCAGCCCTACGGCGTAATTCATCTTTTCCCAGAGTGTGCCGCCGGGTTTTCCGCCCATATATCCTGTACCGCCCGTTTCGAAGTCGTAGGTGAATAGCTGTCCATAGAGGCCGATGTGGTGTCCCGTAAGCGGCTTGGCCTGGGCACAGCGCCCGAAATATTTGCGTATGCCCAGCTCACCCCCGTACACCCGCCAGTAGTTATGCCGCCGGTCGCTCTTCCACCAGGCATACATCCAATTGCCGCCGATCGACCAGCCACGCCCCAGGTAAAACTCGGCACCGATATTCGGGACAAGCACCGCGTCGTAGAGCAGGTTGGTTTTCAATGCCATGTAGAAAGGCTCCGGCTCCGCGACGGGAGCCACGACCTGTAATGTGTCGGGATCAGACTCCGGTTCCGGCTCCAGCGCGGAAACCGGTTCGGGAGGCATCACGACCGGCTCGGGCTTTTTTACCGGCTCTGCTTCAAAGACCAGAAGGACGCCCGAAGCTCGCAGTTCCGGAAAGAAATGCCCCTCCATGTACCGCCATGGGATACCACCGTGCAGCATTCCAAGCTGGCGTTTACGGCTGTCGACGACTTTCCCGTCATGGATAACCCACTCGGGGGTGTTGTTAAGGATGTTCAACACTTCCGTCCGGTAGGGCATGTCCGAGGCTTCGACTAACCTGGCGAGACCTTCCCAGTCCACACCCCGGGATTTAACTTCGAAAGCGTAATCATCCAGCGAGACCCGCTTTCCCAGATACGACCGGATGGCAGCGGCGCGGCGTTCCGAGAGGCTCGTGTTGATTTTTGAGGAACCCTCGGGGGATGCTCCCGACACAATGCGGACAGAGCGGATACGATAGGCGGTATCCTCCCGAAACGAGGCGAGACGGCGGGCGAACGAGTCCAGGCGGGAACCGTTGTCCCGGAACCTGGAATCCAGACTGGCGTATCCCTGCCGGAAATAGACCTTCACAGCAGCGGTGTCACGCAATATTGACTCCTGGGCCTCCGATGAACCGGCAGCCAGCAGCAACAGGAATGGCAAGACGAGTAATCTTTTTCTCATGTTTTCAAACTCTTTTATGGATACCCTACGGGAAACAGACGGAAGTGGTGTATCCCGAACCGGTACAAATACATTTAATTCTGTTACAAACACTTGAAAACGAGACGCAATTCACTTTTTAACCTTCGTTTTTTAGTGAAAATATTATTCCATTGATTAGTAGTGATTTATAATTTACCCCAGAGTTTAGAATGTTCTATTATTCAATATTTTACATAAAATGTTTTTCTATTTGGAATAAATGCAATATCTTTGCCCTTGAAAACGAACGATTTATCGTGCAAATACAAGAGGTGTTATACCCTTGGTTGTCGGGAAAAAAGCAACTTTGCGCTTTTTAATTTTTCCGACTATGGTAGTAGCTTATTTAAGGGTCAGCACGGGAAGGCAGACACTGACCAACCAACGACACGAGATCGCGAGGTTTGCCGACAGTAGAAACATGATAGTGGATTGCTGGGTCACGGAAGTTGTGAGCGGCAGGAAGAAAAGACGTGACCGAAAACTCGGGGAAACGGTGAAACGATTGCAAGCCGGGGACACGTTAATCGTGACAGAACTTTCGCGTTTAAGTCGTACTCTTACCGATATTATGACCATCGTGGGGGAACTGCTTGAAAAAGGCGTCTACCTGCACAGCACCAAAGATCGTTACTCTTTTGACGATACCATTAACAGCAAGGTATTATGCTTTGCTTTCGGTCTGGTGGCCGAGATCGAACGTAACCTTATATCCGCCCGTACCAGAGAGGCTCTGGCAGCACGACGGGATCAGGGGGTGATACTCGGCCGAAGGAAAGGAAGCTATACCAAACTCCAACGCCTGATCGATGCAGGGGAAGAAATAGCGTGCTTGTTAAATAATGGACGAAGTATCGCCATGATATGCAATCGATATAAGGTTGCACGAAACACATTCGACCGTTTCAGGGCACTGTTTCTGCAAGTCATTGTTGTAGAGGACAAACGAAGCTACCGTTTCGATTCCGATGTCCGGACAAACATGTGAAATGCCGTTCATCAAGAGTTTTTCTTATGGAAAGAAACAGGCTGGATATGTTGTTATACCCAGCCCGTTTTTCATCCGTTGACGGCTTCCTTTTATAGCTTGAGCCCTTTGCCTTGCATATTCTCCTCTGCGGGCTTCGGCTTTACTGTATATATATGTTCACGCGAGAGCCGCAAAGTGTCGGGATTGCCGGATGGCGGAGAAACGGTTACCGTTGTATGTACTCCCTCTATCGGTTCCGTCCCACTACCGTTTGGCATATCCGTCGTGTTTTGTACCGACTTGCCGTCCCCTTGCACTGGCTCCTGACCGGCTTCGGTTTTCGGCGGTGCCAGTTCCAGCTGAATCTTGCGTTCCAGTGCCGCAACTTCGGATTTCAGCTGCTTCAACTCATCCTCTTTCTTCCATACGCCGCCGACAGTCTGCTGCAAAATCGGAATATCCCGCTCGTATTCGACGTTCTTTTCACGGTATTGCTCCACGAGTTTGGGTATGCGTTCCAGTGCGTTGAGAAAATTCATCGCCGCAGCTTTCGTGTCGGCCATTGCGATCTGTCCGTTGTTGTAGGTGTACTTGAACGCCCCCTCTACGAAGAAACGATTTTGTTTGACCTCCACACCTTCTTTCAGAGACGATTCGGTCTTGACAAGAATCGGGAAGCTGTACAGCTCGCCGATACGCATGTACTCGCCACCCGTCGTGGCGTTCTTGGCAATCTCCTGTAAGCGCGTGCCGAGGCTCTTATGGTCAGTGGCATCCAATCCGTCGAGCCGCAGGGCGTTGAGTTTATTGCCCTCCTTGTCGGTCTGCACCCGCGCAAGGAACGTCTCGTAATCAGCCGACATCTTGACGATGCAGTCGTTGTTGTGGGCGAGCGTCTTGGTGTACTCCTCCAATTTCCACGCGGAGCCGCTCTTGGCCTTGTGGAACG
>OGMW01002377.1_pt1 | contig 12815 bp, 10 predicted proteins | sample 1573281 | NCBI WGS metagenome assembly OGMW01 (sample SAMEA2581907, study PRJEB24529) | metagenome | biome: Human gut stool | place: China | collected 2011
TTGCCGATGATGGCGGTGACTTGAGCTTTGAGCTCTTCGGGGATGATGGCCGTCCATGCCATGTTGCCACGCTGTGCCGGATCGCCTACGAATTCTTGCGGCACGCCTTTGGCTGCACGCATAAACTGCGCTTGCTCGGATGGCGTCAACGGCAGGCAATTGACGATAAGTTTGCGGTTATTCTCGATTCCCACCCGTCCCGCCTTAGGACAGACATGAGATAAGCCTTTCGCATGTGAGTGGCGAATAGATTCAGCCGAGTCTGACTTGACCCCGGCTGAATCACATGCATGCGCCCGTCTGTTCAGGCAAGGGACTCGTACGCTTGCGCATCGACCGGTTCAAACCATTCGTTGCTCATCGCGCCAGGGTCTCCTGCCGGAACCATGAACGCACGGCATGAGATTCGAATTCCACCCGCAGCACCACTGACGGCATCATGCGCAACAAGTATGATCAGGCGCAAGACCAAGGCATGCCCATCGTCGAACGTGTGCTTGAAGTAGCCGAACACCACGGAGTGCCCATGACTCAGGTTGCGCTTGCATGGCACTGGGCCAAGGGCGTGACCGTACCTATCTCGTGGGCTGTTTGCAGCCAGAACGCGTGGATGATGCTATCGCCGCGCTAGGCGTGCAGCACCATGAGCTCTCGTCGACACGTAGTAAAACATATGCCAACATTGCAGGTCTCTTGCGCACAAACTAAACCATGCAACCGGTTTGATTCCCTATTGGATAAGAACGCCTCACAACCGCAAGGTGTACTCAGCCACTACTACATCGCGGTATACATACAGCACCACTCATCAAAAAACGGAAGAGTCGCCAAAGTCATCTAAAGATGACTCCCTACGACAAATAATTACAAGGATATTCCACCTATGACAAACTGGCGCTGCGAAGAGGAGGAAAAATGAAACTAATCGCTATACTGTTGTCCATCATCATAATGGAAGCACCTAGCTCCATGACCAGCCCTGGTCCTTTTACATCAGCAAACGCTCTCAATACGTATTCCGCCAAGATATATCCCAAGTGCCCTCCAAGTCTACACTGGCTCTGTCGAGCCTTCTGACATGACGACAGGAAAACGCGCATGAAACTGCCATGCCCCTTTTTCAGAAGATGATTTAACGAATCCCCCTATGGATTCGATCCATTTTATGTGCAGCAACAAACCGTTTCCAGACCTCGGCTTGTCAAGGAATAGGTTTTTTGAAGAAACATCATTCACTTGATCCACATGAATTAAATTATCGTCATCCCAAAAAACAATAAGACGGTATTCGCCTCCTGGACTTCCATGTACAGCAATGTTTGTATATAACTCATGAATCAAAGAAAGAACCTCACGAGAAAAAGCATCATCAAGATCCGTTGAATCTTTGATCATTATTCTTGTCTTTCCATGAAACCCAAGCTCCCTTAGGAAAGAGTCGCCTTGCTCGCCGACGACCCACAGTCCAGAGAGGCTCATGTTATCCGTTTGCGCTGATTTTGTTTTTCCATCATTCATCAAATCGACAACATCTCGTACCGCATCCAGAGTTTCTACAACAAGAGCCCTAACTCCCCTTATCTCTTTCTCATCAAAGGTCTTGGTTTTCTCAGCATCCAAAATCACACTATCCAGCAAAATTGCCATGTATGCCAGGTTACCGGCCACAGAATCGTGTATTCTACTGGCGACCGCATTCTCTTTTCGCAGGTACTCGACATGCTGACTTAATTCTTCATACCTTAGTTTGTTTTGTTTGAACTGTGCGGCAAGTTCTTTCCACGCAAGCATTTTTCCGATGAAGTATGCGAAGAACATGACAAGAATCAACATGAAATATTCATTGACAGCCACACCGTCAGCATCAAAGCGCCATATTCGAACCAATGCTACAGCAGAAGGGTAGAACATTCCCCATAATGACTCAATTCGCAGTCCTACATACCCTAAAGCCAGCCAAGTTCCCCATAAAAAGCTGGGGCCGCCATCATCCGGAATGAGACAGCATATTGCAAAAGTCAAAAAAATGATGTTACAGCATACGATTGGCTGTCGTGAAATCAGAATAATAGCTAGCACATGCGCAGCAACAAGGAAAAATGTCACCACACCTGCAGGAGGGAAAAACAGCGTCTCCGTAATAGTCATGGCGACACAAACCGCTATAAGCAGATACTGGGCATGTTCGACGCACCATGAGGTAAACGGCTTTATCCCTTTAATACTCACGGCTATTTACTTCCATCCATTGAATTACCGCTTGAGTCCTATTTTTAGCCCCTAATTTCTTCATGACCCTTCGAATATATGTTTTCACCGTAGGCTCCCCTATGCCAAGCTTGACGCCGATCTCTTTTGAGGTAAAGCCTAGGGAGCACAATCCCATAACCTCTCGTTCTCGCTTCGCAAACGTTTCATAGCTAATGTTTCCACCTTTAGCAGCCATTAACCTTTCATGCGACTCCTGCGCACTTTCAGAGGATACATATCTGACGTCTGCTCGCCGTCCATTCACTATTGCGCACAAGGCCCTACAAAGAGCTTTCACATTTGCTTTATCCACAAGACAGCTCGCTCCATTTTCCAGAGCAGGTGCACAATAACGGTCCAGAGAGAAAGCAGTCATACCTACTAAAGCAACCTGAGCCGTCTCTTCACGAATGGTCTTGCAAACATCACAACCACTCATCCCTTCCAGGGACATGTCCACAAGCAATACGTCAGGACGCGTTCGCGAGTCAAGACTTTTACTCACCGCGGTCAGACCATCCGATACAGCCCAACACACGTTAGCCTGCGGAAGAATACGCTCAATCATCATCTTCATAACACCAAGCGTCAATCTGTCATTGTCCACGATAGCGATTCTTATTCGTTTTCCCAAATACATCGTCACTCACCTTCACCCCTAAGCATACAAATATAGCCACGCATTGCATCACGTACAGGCCATCACCCAGCCAGCAGCAATAGCTATTTTCAAACACGGAAAAGCGAAAAATCCTCATTTTCCAGAACCGGCATCCAAGATCCCCATTCCCCTGATCGCCCAGAATCACTTAACGCTAAAAGCACACCGGCCGATCCCGTCCCCAAATCCATGGAACACCTGTATCCATAAAGTCCCGGGAAAACAATGTTTCCATTGTTCTTCATCAGGTAAAGATTCAATCCATCAATAATCCGCTCCCACAGCTCATCATCAATACCTAAGTCGCGCAACGCTATTGCAGCAGGCAACAGTCCCACATAACCCCCGAATAAGCCACCATTAAACGTGCAAACCATATCTGAACCTTGGGAAAGCCTTCTAAGAAACTCCTCATTAAGGAATTCCATTGACTCATTACCATCTTTATAGACTTCAATAAAAGCTAGGGCCACACCAGAAGTTCCACAATCCAGATAAGGCATTGTTCTGGGTTTATTCTTCAAATGATCCACGTAATACATCGGACGCTCCTTGTTATCCGCATTGGCAAGATGCGTTAGCGTAAGACGAAAAATGCTTTCCGCACGGGAGCGCAAAGCATCGTCTTTCCTGCAAAGAGAAGCCTTCTACAGGAACAGACCTGCACCCAACCAGCCCTTCATTAAGGTAAAGTCCGCTTTCGAACTCAGCATGTCTTGCGAAGTTAAACCACAATCGCATCTCTCATACACCTTGGAAAGAATATACGACAACATTTTTTCTTCATGCGAGTTCCTAGATGCTCCCAATGACAGAAGAGCCATGCCAATGCCAGACAAACCAGAGTACAAGGAATAGTCGTCAATGCCTGCCAAATAATCAATGTGAGAGATTCCGATATAAGAAAGCATTTCATGACATTCCTCGCGAGAAAACACCTCATATGCAGCCATGGCCACACCTACCGTACCGTTAAACAATCCCGCGCGGAACGACATACCGTCTTTCAATTTACGTAATACCGATATATATTTCTCCCGCGCAATAGCATAAAACCATTCCGAGTTTTCCAAACATGAAGATTTCAGCAAAGCCAAGCTCACACCGGCAAAACCAGACCCAATGCTATATTTAGACATCTCATCGCCATACATTGAAATATCACCTTTGACAGGATATTCACCTCGCAAGTCAAGACCAGAGACAATCCCTTTATAAAGAAGTCTCATAAAGGTTTCAATATTCTCAGGATCTAAAAGCTTGTCACGAGCCTGTAACGCTTTGTCGATAAATGGTCCATGAGACAATAACGGAGTCAAGCCAAGCATTCGCGATCTGACAGACCGAAGAAAAGAAACTGCCTCATTCCCAAAGTGCTTTTGCACCATATAATCCTGACAGAACAACAACGAAGGAGCCAGATAATAAAGGGGACATATGGGAACAAAAAGGCGGTGCACTATAACCGCGAAGGCATACCAATCTTGTTGTTCATAGTTGCATACAGCATCGTTGGTAAATCCTGGAGTAGCGATATCTACTTGAAAATCTTGGGAAAGTTTTTTCGCCGCCTCAAAATCAATCAGTTTAATTTCTAAAGAATCATTAATCAGCACATTTGATAAGCTCAAATCTCCAACCGCAAATCCAATTCCATGCATTTTCGCAATTGCACTTTCCAATTTGGTTGCGATCTCTTTACACCCTCGCCAATAAGAATCAGAGCAATCCGTCCGAGCAGAGCATCCATCGAAAGGGAATTCCATTGCTATGTACTGCTGCAAATCTCGACCTTCAAAAAAATCCTCAACTAAAAATGCATGATTCCAGACATCAAAACAATCGACAGCATTCACAACATCAGAGAGCGGACTCAAGGAACGAAGGATTTGATATTCATGCTTGATTCGATGAAAAGCATCCAAACATGACCTATCACTGACCCCAACATTTTTTCGCCCTTCTTTAAGGATATATTTTTTGCCGTTTCGCGAAGCGAGATACACCCCACCGTTATTACTAAAATGGACAGCGGAGTCTATTTGATAATCCGTTAATTTTCCATTTGAGTATTCAATAAAATAATTATTCTCTTTAACATATATAGGTTCATCAACGAAAGAAGGCAAGGAATACAGCGGTAATTCTTTATCCGGTATTAAATCACCCTGAGGAGTCACTATCACAGGTACATTCTTTTCGTTTGAAAAGCGCGGCTTCAGAGCACCATATCTGAAAAATACATTACTATTTTGCCATTGTTTATCAGTTAAGATATAAGGACCATCATCATATTTACAAACAATGGTTTTTAAATCTTTTAGTAGCTGAATAAAAATATGTTCAGAACTGGGGTAAATAGTTATGAATTTACCTGACTCAAGTCTATCCGCATATTTTCCATTCGCCTGAATGAAACAAGTTCTACTTGAAAGATATTTAAAAGAAATAGATTTAACGAAAAGATATTCAGCAACATCATAGAGAACATTCTAAGCATCATAAATTGTAGAAGTGATATGAATTTTCCAACCTTGAGGAGGAAAAGAGTACATCAGACAATTGACATAAGTCCAATGCCCATCAGACCTAACGCCCCATTGCTCTGAGTTGTCATTCGTCGGCAAAACATAAGCATCTTCACAAGCATAAACAGGTTCGCTATAGTATATGGTCTCCTTATCTGCCGAGAAACGGAGGTAATCATCCGCCGAGTAACCAACCATCACAATTCCCTCTTCCCCTATATCAATCCTTCAAGAGTTGATTTTGAACAAAAAATCTATACGCTGGACATCTTTCAATGAGCTCTCGATGATCCCCCTGATCCAAAAGATAACCATCTTCAATAAAGAAAATAACGTCTGAGTCTATTATCGTAGACAAGCGATGTGAAATGACAATTGAAATATCATACTCATGCGATCTTAATAGGTTATCAAGCACACGTCTTTCTGTCTTCACATCAAGATTCGACGTTGCCTCATCCAAAATAAGTATCGGAGCTTTCCTTAAACAAGCTCTCGCAATCTGCAATCTCTGTCGCTGTCCACCAGACAAAGACATCCCCTGCTCACCAACACTCTTTTCCAAATCACCAACGGAAATAATTTCATCTAAGCAAGCATTTTTCAAACATTTATTAATGTCTTTTTCTGATGGCACAAAATCAAGACCAAAAAATAAATTTTCTTTAATTGTTGTAGAGAAAAGGAGATTATCTTGAGAGACGACAGTAAACCACCTTCTCCACTCTTCTAGATGCTGCCCATCAAGCAAGCTCTCATTGATAGCAATGGCTCCAGAATTTGCACTATATAGACCTGTTATTGTATTAATAATAGTCGTTTTCCCGGATCCAGATGGTCCAATAATTGCATATCGACCACCCTTTTCCAACCTCATACTAACATCATGAAGAACTTCATTATCATTGTAACCAAATGAAACGCTTTTCAGTTCCAAATAATCAACATTATTATACGCAAAGTTTTCCATATCTACTTCTCTTGAGATCCGATGACACGGTTGATTCTTTTTAAGGAACCTTTGATTGTTTGACAACTCAAATAAAAGGTAAATAAACCACCTACTGGAGTAACCAGCTGAAAGAATAACATTACATATGCAACAAACGAACCGTATGTCAAGAGATGTACGTCCATCAGATGAACACCATAGCAAACAATGACCCCAGTACAAAAAATCGAAATCAGATTTTGAACGGGCGTAACAAAAGAATATACTTTGTCATTCAAGAGATTAACTTCTTTTATTTCATTTACTCGTTTCTTGAATTTTAGAAGCATACATCTCTCTGCATTACATAACTTAACAGTGCGCATACTTCGCACTATTTCTGAAGTAAACGTATTTAATTTACCAATTCTCTTGCAGCATCATCGCATTTCTGTTATTAAATATACCTAAGGGAACAGCCAGTATCATCACTGCAGGAAAGATAATTAGAACCAAAATAGATAGTCTGTAGTTAATTACAGTAAGAGCAACGACGGAAAACAGTATATTGATAACACTCGAAACAAACTGAGGAATACTAGCCGCCACAAAATTCCTGACCAGAGAGATATCATATACTATTCCACTGGCGATTTCACCGCTATTTTCATTGTCAAAAAAGAGCATATCTTTCTCAAAAATTATATCCATAGCCTGAATACGCAATTCCGCCACATGAAGATCGGCCTCAGTTGAAATTAGCAATCCACCAATTGCACACAATATGAATTGCGCCGCAAAAAGAAAAGGGAATACATACAGTAAACTAAGATCAAATTTTTTATTATCTATAAAATCTTTTATCAAAAGAGGAACAAAGAATGATAACGTCGATCCAGCGATACTGCAAACCACGCCAAGAATCATTCTCTTGCTAATTCGCATAAATTTAAGCATCAGATTTTTCCGACAAATATTTTGTATTAGTTTTAAGCAACTTTCCTTTACTGCCTATTCTAGGTTTAACATCCTCATCACCAACTTCTTCAGGTTTTAATCCTAAGCTTTCAACAAAAGCATCTGATAAGTCATCAAGCGCCATATCCTTCATTGACCAAATTCTCTTATTTACCCTAATCAATGGCGTCGCAAACCCCTCCCTCCCTGGAGCTATTAGGTCGCTTCGTAGTATTGTGTAATCATTACTTTTTTCAATCCATTCATCGTACTGTCCATTTAAACTTTCCTTTGCAATTTCTCTAGATATTCCCGCTTTAATCGCTTGTTCGATTATCTTTTCATCAGACATTTCTACATAATCTACTTCTGAAGGCTGGAACTTTTCATCAAATATTTCTGAAATGAATGCAACGACATGCTTTGGATCTTTTTCTGAAATGTAGGCTATGGATCCCGATACTCTGGCCGAATAATGGTCAGATGAACACTTGTCTAAAAAAATCACAGGATGAATTTCAAGCTTAATCTGACCACTCGTATACATTTTTCCTATATCATCATTTAATGTTCTATCAATTTGTGCACAAGCCGGACATAGGGGATCTAAATAAAATTCTACAGTCGGAATATCTTTTTTTGACCCAACTTGCACCAGTAGCCCGCCATCATTTGTTGCGTTTGTAGGTTTTCTTTTCACTTCTGATAATGACTCATACGCTTTTTTTATATCTTTAGCGTCACTTGCACTGTTTCTAGACATGAAAAGCCCAATAAATGCACTGGCGAGAAGTATAATAATTATAAATACAGTAAACAATCCGAGAATTGTTTGCTTTTCTCTTTCATTCAATCTTTTCATTACAGCATCCATCTATCAAAATGGCTATCTGTTAACTTCAAAACAGATAGCCACTGCAGTTTAAAACTGTTGCTCTTCTACTTCAGCAGAACCAACTCCACGAACTATGCCAATGATGCGTATTCGGATCACAATTAGGATCCGTCGAACAATTTCCATGCGTGTCAACACATGGTGGCCTTTTAGAGGTCATACTTGCAGGTTGCGCAATCAAAGCCTGTAAACTGAGCAAATCCTTCATTTCCACTCCTTTGAACTTCCAGACTCTCATCACAGCGAAACAGATAGAAGTCCAGAAACATTTCTTCCACTGACGAAACCCAGTTTGACACTTTTCTCAATTTCGTGTCTTATTCCCTCTCTTATGTCATCCCTTAGATGACATTTCAAGCCATATATGGATCTACCATTTTTGACATGTAACGGCTCGTTTTTCATGATGGGTTACAGACATCATTGTCTGTAACCCATCACATTGCGAAACGGCCATCAGAACCTAGAAATCAGCCCTAGAAAGGACTGGGCATACTCTCTTCACTTGTTGCCGTCCAAAATTGCCGATAGATCGACAACACAAATAAGTGAAAGCTGTCCATATACTGAAGCTTGTCCGAAAATGTCACTTTCCATACAAGGCAGAAACGTTCAGCAGCGCCCCTCATATAGGAAGAAGGAAAGTGCACCATCTTCCAAGCCACCCTGCGTGAAGGAGTCCCTGCGTACAGTACGTTCCGCTTTGCGCGTCAAACCACGGTAATCATAAAAACCGTAATCGCAGGTAGTGTCAGTGAAGAGGAAATACTCGTTCATTCCGGCATTACGAAACACGCCAAGCATGTGGTTGAACAGCTTACGTCCGACGCCCATGCCCCGCGCTTCCGGGGAAACCACAAACAACGTTATCTCAGCCTGATAGCTTTTGCCGGCATCTCGTTTCAACACTTCATCGACCTGCAAAATCGCAATCTGATCGGCAAGTCCTCGACGGCCATCCTTACTTGCCAACAAGGGCAACGCCAAGCAATTTCGCGTAATAGCATGACGTATCCTCTGCGCTGTGGTAACACGGGATCTCAACGAGCCCAATACCACGCCAAGCACCCGACCATCACGTTCAGCGACCGTAGCCTCGGTGGTGCGGGAAAGAAAATCATGCATGTCGATGGCCGCGAGTCGATGCATATTACGCAAGTGAATCGCCTTGCGCAGCTTATACTTACGTAACCCGCGCTCATCGCTCGGAACGTTCCCATTATCATCCGACTCATCATCCACATACCAAGCCTGACGGACAAGCTCTTCAAGCGCGGGAAAATCCGTGCGACGCATCGGTCGGAGCATAATCATTTCTGAAGTCATGCTCCCCCATCCTAGCCGCAGCCATGCCAAAACTCCGCTCACGGATGACATAATGCACATAGTATTGCGATAGCAGGAATGCGTAGGATTTGTTGGCATTGGCGTGTGACGCTTGGGGGTCTGGGGTCACGCGCTTAGGATGAGACAGGATTGCGTGCGACGCGCAATGAATGAGAGGTTCATCATGGCAATGTTGATTAGACGAATTACAGGCACTCTATGCTTAGTACTTGCCGTGGCATGCGCATGTTACGCTTTCGCCGTGCGCAATACGCATTCCGGCACGAGTTTCTGGATTGTTTGGCTAGCGTTCGCAGTTTTGTTCGCGATACTCGGATTCGGTCTGCTCTTCCGGTGGTGGACGATATTGCCAAGACTGGTCAGAGGCATATTGATTGCGGTTGCGTGTATTGGTCTGGTCGCGTTCGGCACGGTGGAAAGTTGCATCGTCAGTAAAATGCATGCGCAAGGCAAACCGGATCTCGATTATGTGGTGGTGCTCGGCGCTCAGGTGCGTAAGTCCGGCCCGAGCCTTGTACTTCGCTACCGTCTCGACAAGGCCATCGAATATTTGGATGAGAATCCGAATACCATCTGCATAGTCTCCGGTGGAAAAGGACCGAATGAACCGTTCCCCGAAGCCCAAGGCATGGCTGACTATCTTAAAGAGCATGGCATTGACGAGCAGCGCATTCTTGAAGAGCCGGATTCGAAGACCACTGAGGAAAACATCGTCAACAGCAAGAAGCTGATCAGTGACGATGATGCTTCCGTAGGGGTGATCACCAACAATTTCCACATGTTCCGCGCACTGCAGATTGCCGACAAATATGGTTTGGACAACGCCCAAGGCATTGCGGCCGGCTCTCCCCCGAACATGCTTGTCAACAACATGGTTCGCGAGTTTTTTGCTGAGATTAAATTCCTGCTGTAGATTTCAAGTTTCTCAAGCTGTAAGCATATCGGGAATAAGTTGAGGGGTTGGCTCTTGGAACCAACCCCTCAACTTATTTGGGACTCTTACGAGTCAGAAGCTATCGATCGAAGCTCACTCTTCGGAAGCAAGCTCGTCAGCCACAGCGGCAGCTGCAGAAGCAGCTTCGACGCTCTCGGCTTCTTCATCTTCAGCGGCTTCACCGAGGAAGGCGCTCAGGTCCAGGGTTTCGCCCTCGGACTTGAAGGTCACGGCGCGCATGCCGGCGAGCAGGCCCTTGGAACGGCCGACTTCCTGCACTGCGGAACCGAGCTGGCCGTTGCGCATGATGGCCTGGATGAAGGCGTTCGGATCCATGCCGTACTGCTGGGCGATGGAAGCGAGGAAGTTGAACACGTCGGACTGGGAGACCTTGACGTCCAGCTTCTCGGCGAGCACGTCGAGCACCATCTGGTCGCGCAGTTCCTTTTCGACGGTTTCTTCGGCTTCGGCCTTCTGCTCCTTGGTGGCATTGGCCGGATCAGCGGTCACGCCCTTGAGCTGCTGCTCAACCATTTCAGCCTTGACGCCCTTCGGCACCGGAATCTCCAGGCCCTCTTCGAGCTTGGCGATGAAAGCGTCGCGAGCTGCGGTGGCCTGACGACCTTCGGCATCCTGGGAAGCGGCCTTCTTGAGGTCTTCCTTCAGCTCGTCGAGGGTGTCGAACTCAGAGGCTTCAGAAGCGAAGTCGTCGTCGAGTTCCGGCAGCTCTTCAGCCTTGACGGAGTTGACCTTGACCTTGACCTGAGCCTTCTCGCCTTCGTGCTCGCCTGCTTCCAAGGTACCTTCGAAGGTGGTCTCTTCGCCGGCGGACAGGCCTTCGAGAGCCTCATCCAGACCGTCAAGCATGGTTTCGGAGCCGAGCTCGTAGCTCACGCCTTCCTGGGAGTCGACCACTTCGCCGTCGATTTCGGCGGTCAGGTCGATGTTGGCATAGTCGCCCCTGGCGGCCGGGCGGTCCACACCCACGAGGGTGCCGAAACGCTGGCGCAGGGCTTCCAGACGGTTGTTGATGTCTTCGTCGGTGATTTCGGCCTTGGCGACCTCGATCTCCATGCCGTCGATTTCCGGCAGTTCGATGTCCGGGCGACGCTCAACGGTGGCCACAAACTTCAGCTTGGTCTCGTCCTTGGCGGATTCCGGAACTTCCTGAACGTCGATTTCCGGCTGGGCCATCGGACGGATGCCCTTTTCTTCGAGAGCCTTGGAGTACAGCTCCGGCACACCGTTGTTCACGGCTTCGCCAGCAACGGCACCGAAGCCGATGCGCTGGTCGATGATCTTGCCGGGCACGTGGCCCTTGCGGAAGCCAGGCACGTTGACCTGCTTGGCGATTTCCTTGCGAGCATTGTCGAGATACGGGTTGAACTCTTCCGGATCAACGGTGACGGTGAGCTTCACCTTGGTCGGCTCAAGATTCCTGACGCTGATTTTCACGCTTGCGCTCCTGAAAAATACGGTTCTTCACATTTCTGCCGTTAGGCAACCTCTACATGATAGCGCGACTCACGGACTCTGCAACCAGCGCGACCTGCCACGCCCTCGCGCCCTGCTCGGTGAGGAATTGCGCAACGTCACGTTTTTGCGGTTCGTCGGTCCAACACAGGTTGCGCAGATACTGCGGTTTGATGATGACGTCCGCGGGGGTACGCGTGTCTTCCGCTATCTGCGCCACCATCTTGCGTGCCTTGTCAAGCGTTGCGAGACGTTCCGGATAACGTTCCCTCCAGACTCGCGTCGCTCGTGGAGCGGATATGCTCTGCGCCTCCTGGTTTTGGGGATTGCCGCTTTCGATGACCGGCCATTCGCTTTCCGGCAGATCAAGCGCCTGTTGGATTATTCTCTTCCACATGCTTGGCTTGATTTTACGTTGGATCGGCGCGTAACGTTCGAACATTTTCTCCTGTTCGGCACCGGCTTGGATGCGTACACGCTCGTTGATGGAACGGACCGCCCTGAATTGCGCGGCGTTATGCGGCTTGCGTTCCGCCACTTCGATGATGGTGCTGTCGGCGAGCAGCAGTGTCGGCGAAATATCGTATTCGCGTGCCAGTTCATCTCGTTTGGTCCATAATGCTTTCGCCACGGCCAGGGCCTGGCGGTCCTTCATGATTTCGGTGATATGTGAAATACGCAGCCATGGGATGGGATGCTCCTTGCGTGGCGCAGTCCCTTCGCGCAGCGCGTAATCGAATTCCTCCTCAGCCCATTCGATCTTGCCTTGCTTTTGCAGTTCGGCGCGCATGGTCGTTTCAAGCTCGATCAGCAATTCAACGTCCAGCGCCGCATAATTA
>OGMW01002394.1_pt1 | contig 12714 bp, 7 predicted proteins | sample 1573281 | NCBI WGS metagenome assembly OGMW01 (sample SAMEA2581907, study PRJEB24529) | metagenome | biome: Human gut stool | place: China | collected 2011
CCTGTAGCTAGCGTTCATCCTGAGCCAGGATCAAACTCTTCATTGTAAAAGTATTTTTTCATCTGTTAAGATGATTTTTTGCTCTGTTCAGGACGCCGTAATTTTATTGACCTTATTCAAATACCTATTATCTTCAATCGTATCGCTACTCTCTCGGACAAGTATTGACGGTTCTATTTTTTTACTTGTACTACTTGTATTGTTTATCAATATTTCAAAGAACTTGCTGCTTTCGTTTTAAAAGCGGGTGCAAAGGTAAGAGGTTTTATTTTAACTACCAAATATTTTCAGAAGTTTTTTTTGCTTTTCTTTTTCTATCGTTTCTCAGACTCTCTTAGCGAAAGGGAAAGAAGGTAAAGAAGAAAAACAAAACGCCTTTTCTTTGCGAATCGGACTGCAAAGATAAGAACTTTTAGCTTTATCTTCCAAACTTTATCGGAAGTTTTTTTGTTCTTATGGTCAAGCAGTACTGCGCTTTTACACTAAGTCAATTTAACAAGGCTTTCTTCTCTCGGAAAGCGGGTGCAAAAGTACGCCCTTTTCAAATATACTCCAAACTTAAATCACTCTTTTTTTGAATTATTTTTGAGGATAGAAGCTAAAGTGTTGAATTATAAGGATGTTGTAGAACATAAAATTCTTGGATGGAGGAGGAACAGAGGAAAGGAGTGCACATTATTATATTCACACGCGCGTTAGAAGGGCGAGGGCACGGGCGTATGCACAAGGGAAAGGATGGAGGAAAAGGGGATTGAAAGATTGAAAGACTGAAAAGGAAGAAGGCAGGAAGAAGGGGAAATCGTAGCAAGGGAGGAAAATACGAAAAAAGGGTAGAGACAGGAGTCTTTTAAAGTTCTACACTATTGGAAAAAGAAAAAACTATGCCATCCGCAACAATTGGATTAACATTCTTAGGGGGACTGACTAAAAAGTCAACCCCTACTTACGTGTCAGCCAGGCTCTCTATGAAAATAAAAAACTATAATTTGCTGTCATCTGTCACGTTGTCGGATGTAATTGCTTGAATATGAATAATTAATGAGGTGACAGAAGTAGGTGATGGCAGTGTGACGGCAAATTTTGCTGTCACACTGCCTTGTTTTCAATGGTTACTTATGGGCTGTTGGTTGGGCTATACAGAGCTTTTTAGTTTCTCCCGCTTGAAACTTTTGTTTCTCCTGCTTGGAACTAAAGTTTCATCGGCTTGAAACTTTAGTTTCAAAGCCGTGAAACCAAAGTTCCGGACGCTTGAAAACAGTGGTTCCAGCCTATCGAATGAATGAAACAAGGCAGGAACTGATGCCTTACTTATATGATTCAATTAACTTGACCGCACCAACTGTTCGATTAACCTGCTCTTCCAAGAAACAATAAATCATTTATCACTCAAAAACAGCGGAGTTATCAACTATTAAAGGATGATTTATCAATTATTAATGTCTGAAATATCAATCGTTAAGAATTGACACCTCAGACATTAATACACTGTAAATCAAATGACAACATCAAACAAATGACAGATAATGATACATGGAAGAGTGAGAGCAAACACTTGCTATCATAACTGCTACCACAGTTGCTGCCATACCTGAAACTAAGATGAATAAAGGCATACAGACAATCTGTTAGGGCATGAGAGCAAAAGTCGAGTTGAATTACTGTGGAGAAATAAATATAGACGGCTATCATATTAAGCAAAAAACGGTCAAAAAGAGCAGGAAATAAATGATAGTACATAAGATACCTATTCCGATCCCCATGATTTTTGTTTTAACTGTAATATCAACAGAATCTATTTGCTTGATTTTGAATAACTTTCTTTCTACCACAAAGAATACTGTAGAGTACAAAAGTGGAAGAATATAAAAGACTACTGGATTTAACTCTATAAAAATGGCATAAAACGGAAACATAGCTCTAAAAAAGACCATAAACACCAATGCCTGCGTTAAAATCCAATATAACTTTTTATTTTTCCAATAACTGATTCCTGTCAGTATAACAATTATCCAGAAAAATGCCGGACAAAATACATTCTCTTTGTACTTACAAAAATCAGCAAGTCCCCCATACATTGCATCAGCTTCGGCCATAGAATACAAAGTACGATAGTCATGAATCTCCAAACAGAGAAAAATGATTCCTGCAATAATCTCTATAAAAGGAATCAATTTTAGTATATTCTTTTTAACTGGAGACCGCTCTTTCATGTATCAAATTATTTTTCAAACAAATATAGTTTTTATTAATTGAAAAAACAAATACATAATTATAGATACAGGCAAATAAAGATTGGGCATTCCCGAGCAAAATCCACCTTCAGTTGTTATTCAAAGACAAGGATATTTTATACTATAAAAAGTCAATGTCATGGAAAAAAACATTTTTAAGTTAGATAATGAACAGCTCAAAGCGATTGTATGCTCATTTCGGGATAAAACAGAAGAAGGGTTAAAAACGGAAAATGCAGAGATACAATGCATTCCTACTTTCATTGCTCCAAAAACAACCCATATTAAAGGAAAGTCACTGGTACTTGACCTGGGAGGAACCAATTATCGGGTGGCAATCGTAGATTTCGACAAAGCAACACCAACCGTTCACCCGAACAATGGCTGGAAAAAAGACATGTCAATTATGAAGTCCGTCGGATATACCCGCGAAGAGTTATTCAAAGAACTCGCCGATATGATTATAGGAATCAAACGTGAGGAAGAAATGCCTATCGGTTATTGTTTTTCTTATCCGGCCGAGTCCGTACCGGGTGGAGACGCCAAACTGTTACGCTGGACAAAAGGAGTAGATATTAAAGAAATGGTTGGAGAATTTATCGGAAAACCTTTACTCGACTATCTGAATGAAAGAAACAAAATTAAGTTTACAGGCATCAAGGTAGTAAACGATACTATAGCCAGTTTATTCGCCGGTCTCACAGATAATAGTTATGATGCATATATCGGCCTCATCGTAGGGACAGGAACCAATATGGCAACTTTTATCCCTGCCGATAAAATTGAAAAACTGGATCAGTCATGCAATGCACATGGATTGATTCCTGTCAATTTGGAATCAGGCAATTTCCATCCGCCCTTTCTGACTGCGGTAGATGATACCGTTGACGCTATTTCCGGTAATCCGGGAAAGCAACGTTTTGAGAAAGCGGTATCCGGTATGTATCTGGGAGACATACTGAAAACAGCCTTTCCGCTGGAAGAGTTCGAAGAGAAATTCGACGCACAGAAACTGACTTCCATTATGAATTACCCGGACATCTACAAGGATGTATATGTACAGGTAGCACAATGGATTTATGGCAGATCCGCACAATTGGTTGCCGCCTCACTTACGGGGCTTATCATGTTACTGAAATCCTATAATAAGGATATACGAAAGGTTTGCCTGGTAGCCGAAGGCAGCCTTTTCTGGAGTGAAAACAGGAAGGATAAAAACTATAACATTCTCGTTATGGAAAAACTGAGAGAACTCCTTCAATTATTCGGCCTGAAAGATATTGAAGTGGATATAAAAAGTATGAATAACGCAAACCTGATAGGGACAGGCATTGCGGCATTATCATAATATACTCCCGTCACTGCCGGCATCCTCACAATTCTATGAGGCATTTTAATGTAGCGGATTCATCAATAAACTTTTCTTAAAGTTTATGATGAATCACGACTACATTTGAAAAATCATAGACAAACACAAAGACTGGTAAAACCAAGTCATAAAACCGATGTTGCTACAACCGTGTTTACCTCATTTAAAGAAATGTCCGCCCGATATTATTTATTATAAGGAATCACACTTAAACTATAATTACCATCAGGCAACAAATCCGAATCAAATTCTATTTCAATATCTTTAGACTCTCCTTTCAACAATGTGAAATAATTATCGTTCATCAAAGCAGGTAATATACGCTCACCATCAGAAGAGCGAATAGCCTGTACGTGAACAGCAAAAGCGACTGATGATCCCACATTTTCGATCTTTGCTTTAATCACTTTCTTACCATTACTATCCACTAAGCTTGATGTTGTGCGCAATTTGGCTTTCGGCAAATTATTCAATGCTTTATAATCTCCCGGTTTATTGGAACGCCAATAAAAGTTATCAGAAAGCAGTTGCCCGTTTTCATCGTTCAGTTCCAACTTGATGAAATGCACAGGAGTCAAATCCGTTGGCTTCTTTTTTCTACCATATAATTCAAATTCATAAAGTGAATATCCCCACATAGTAGCCTGTTTCAACCCTTGCATTTTCACATAACGAGTACAAACAGGTTTTATCTTAATCTCTTCGACACCGCCTTTAGAGTCCTCATTGATATAAATTTCTTTCCAGTTTATTGCATCATCCGAAATCAACAGTTTATAAGCTTTTGCATGAGCAGCCTCCCAGTTCAATATGACAGAGGCTATTTCAGTAGGTTCACCCAGATCAACATAAATCCATTCTTCATCACGGGGTTCACTCGCCCAACGACTGCCATCACTGGCATCAATCGCGGCACTTGGCTCTCCGGCATCTGCCGAAATGGAGGAAGCAACCGCTTTCTTACCGAAAGCAAGGTTGTCTGTTGTAAAATTCAGATGGAAACAATAGGAATCCTTATTAGCGGCGGCATCCAAAACTACAGACTGGCTATAACGCCCCATTTCTTTCCCATCCAGATTATAGACTTTACCTGTAGCCGTAAGTCCTTTCTGCTCTTTCAAAGTGGTATTGATCACTTTTACACTATTATCAGCATAACTCCACTGAATATGAACCGGTTCACACGCCTTTCTGATTCCCCAGTAAGCCCCCGTCAAGTCATAATAATAATCATAGGTTTGCCATACCAATGAAGGATAAGCCGACTGCCCCATCCAAGTCAATATGCCGGAAGCATCTTCCCAAATATGATGTTGAAAGCCTTCGTACATCGCTTTATTCACCTCAACATTCACTAATTGAGCTTTCCGGCAAAAATCTTCAATACCTTTCGCTTTACCATAATTGAACTCTACGGTAGAGAAATATTTGTCGGGACTGGCGTTCCCCGCCGAATTGCCAAAGAAATGCTTGTCCCACATTTCATTACGTGGCCACCAATCTTTTTCGGGCACAAATTTCTTAAAGCTATCGAAAGTAGTAAAGACAGCTGTACCTATTTCTGTACGGAATCCCCATCCTTTGGTTATATTGGCACCATATCCATAAGGGGCTTTGGTAAAATACCAGTTAGGATGAGAGTTAGTCCAAGGTCCACTCCCGGAAAGGCCGTCACTATGGGAATTGGCATGATAGGCCCGATCACCCCCATCGTATGTTCTAACGTCTTCCTCCAGCCACTTATTAAGAGGCGGTAACGGATACCCCTCATTATCACCACACCACACTGCAATACAAGCATGATTACGCAAACGCTTGATCTTTTCCACTGCATTCATATTGAAAGCAAAAACATCATCCGGAAGATTCGAATTTGAATTTAACCAGAAGTCGTCCCACACCATAATGCCGTATTTATCGCAAGCTTCATAAAACTCATCATCCGTAACCGAACCGATCCAATTGCGTATCATATTAAAATGCATCTCATTGTGAAGTTTCAATTTAAGATCATATTCTTCACCCCGACAACGCAACATATATTCGCTCATTCCCCAGTTTCCTCCTTTTACATAAACAGGTTCACCATTTATTTTAAGATGAAGCACACCGTCAACCAGCTCGGAACCGTATTCACGAATACCAAATGTAATATTCTGTTTATCAGAAGCCTTACCATTCACCATATAAGTCAGTTCGCAGGTATAAAGATTCGGCTGTCCGTAACCATTAGGCCACCACAAAGCAGGATTCTGAATTATAAATTGACTGAACTTGCTATCATCCAGAAGAAAAGTCCGCTGTTTGCCTGCCTCAATTACCAAATCTTCGGTAAATTCAATGTTGCCCGGCTGAATGATACCTTTCAACACTCCTTTCTGCTCTATATCTGTATGATTCCGTAGTTCCAACTGCAAGCTTAAAACCGCTTTGTTTTTAGAAGGAACTTTCGAACGTATCCAAGGATCGACGATAGACACTTCGCCGGTTTTTGTCAAATAGACGTCGTCAGTAATACCAGTCAAAAGACCGGGAACATAAGGCATCCAATCCCAGCCGGCACATGACATATAAGTAGGACTTGCATAATTGGGAACCGGAGTGCCTACCCAATGCACAAGGACGGCAAGCACATTCTTACCGTTTTTTGACAGCAAATCGGTTATATCGAAATTCCCCCGATGCATAAATCCATCAAGCAACCCGAGACGCGTCCCATTAAAAAATATTTCTCCTTTACGGTTAACCCCTTCAAAATTTAGCCATACCCTTTCTCCGTTTTCCACCTCCGGCGAATTAAACTCTGTACGATACCAGAAGTTACGGTCATATTTTGCTTTATCGACTTTATACGCATTATCAGCAAAATTCGGATCAGGCTCCAGTCCTTCTAATACATACGAACCAAACACCGTTCCCGGCACAGTTGCTTTGACCCAATCCCTCGTGTCATATCGGGTAGTCATCATATCAGAAGGATGCTCAATTTCTGCCTGAGCTTTCACTTTCCATATCGTCAGATTTCCATCACTATTCAATGAAATTTTTACTTTTTGTGCATGAACGGTGATACCAGTAAATAATAAAACAAGTAACAGTGTAGTCTTCCAAATATTCATATCTTCTATTTCTTTTTCACATTACAGATCAGTATATGAACGATTAATCGCTCATATACCCCTAAAAAAGAAATCAGATAGTCATATTATTATATTTTGTATTCCTCTATCTTCCTGTACAAAGTGGTAAGACCGATCTTCAGCAAGCGGGCAGTTTCCGTCTTGTTGCCTTTCGTATATTCCAGGACGCGGGCAATATGCCTTCGTTCCATAGCAGCCAGTTCAAAACTACCGATATTATCATCCGAACATTCATAATGAGTATTCTGAATCTCCAACGGAAGATCGCACACATCCAGATGCCCGCCTTCGCAGACAATCAGACTCCGTTCTATCACATTCCGCAATTCACGGATATTTCCTTTCCAGGGTTGCTGTTCCAACGCATGAAGAAAAGCAGGAGTCATCTCATTGACCGTATACGAAAGTTTCTCGGAAAAGCTCTTTGCAAAGGCAGTGGCAAGAATTCTGATATCACCGGTACGTTCGCGAAGTGCCGGCAGATGTACCTGAAATACCGAAAGACGATAAAACAGGTCTTCACGGAAACGTCCCGCTTTGATTTCCTCTGTCAGATTGCGGTTGGTAGCAGCAATAATACGAACATTCACGTGCGTCGGTTTCGTATCTCCTATCTTTATATATTCGCCTGTTTCGAGAATACGCAGCAATTTGGCCTGTAGTTCAAAAGCCATTTCTCCGATTTCATCCAAAAAGATCGTACCGTTGTTGGCTTCTTCGAAGAGTCCTTTCTTGTCCTTCAAAGCTCCGGTGAAGGACCCGGCTTTATGCCCGAACATTTCACTCTCCAGCAGTTCCTTACTGAAAGACGAACAGTTCACGGCAACAAAGCTCTGTTTGCTCCGCTTACTATTATAATGTATGGCTTGTGCAAATACTTCTTTTCCGGTCCCCGTTTCTCCGGTCAACAACACCGGAACATCAGTCACCGAAACCTTCTGTGCCAGCATAACAGCTTCTTTCAGCACTTTCGATTCTCCCAGAATGGAATCAAAAGAATATAGCTGACTGACTTTCTTTTCCAGTTTCTCTAACCGGACATTCATCTTAGCCTTCTCAACGGCACGACTGATCAGAGGGATAATCTTATTATTATCGTCCCCTTTGGTTATATAATCAAATGCACCGTTCTTGATTGCCTGCACTCCGTCGGGTATATTACCGTGAGCGGTAAGAAGAATGACTTCCACATTCGGAGCTGTCTTTTTAATGTTCAACACCAGATCGACCCCGTTTCCATCGGGAAGAAAGACATCACACAAAGCCACATCCGGCTGTTGAATTTCCAACTGCCTGATAGCTGCCTTGCAATCACCTGCCTGACACACCTCATAACCCTCCAGTCCGAGCATACGAGCCAACAGGCTACGAATCTGAACCTCATCGTCAATGATAAGAATTTTACTCATAATTAATTTATAAAAAATGAAGAAAGACAAACAGGGTGCGCAAATATAAGTCTTTTTTCTATGATCCGAGAACAATTCTCCCTACTTTATTGTTATTTCCATAGGAAACTATTTACGCAACAAACTTATGAAGATCATTATTATTGGAGGCGTTGCCGGAGGAGCTACCACTGCTGCCCGGATCAGACGCACAAACGAAGCAGCTGAAATCATCCTTTTAGAAAAAGGAAAGTATATCTCTTATGCCAATTGCGGACTGCCGTATTACATCGGAGGCGTGATCAAAGAACGGGAAAAACTGTTTGTACAGACGCCCGAAGCATTTTCTACGCGCTTTCGTGTAGACGTACGAACTGAAAATGAAGTAATCTTCATCGACCGGAAGAGAAAAACAGTAACGGTAAGACAAAGTAGCGGAGACACTTACGAGGAAAGCTACGACAAATTACTGATATCGACCGGAGCCTCCCCTGTACGTCCTCCCCTGCCGGGAATCGACCTGAACGGAATCTTCACACTCAGGAATGTAGCCGACACAGACCGAATCAAAGAATATATCAACAGTCATGCTCCCCGAAAGGCTGTTGTCATCGGAGCCGGATTTATCGGGCTGGAAATGGCAGAGAACCTGCACGCACAAGGAGCTAAAGTTTCTATTGTGGAAATGGGCAATCAAGTGATGGCTCCCATCGACTTCTCCATGGCATCCCTTGTACACCAGCATTTGATGGACAAAGGAGTGAACCTGTATCTGGAGCAGGCAGTAGCCTCTTTTGAAAGAGACGGAAAAGGATTGAAAGTCATCTTCAAGAACGGACAGTCCATCTCTGCCGACATCGTTATACTTTCCATCGGCGTACGTCCGGAAACGACACTGGCACGTGCCGCAGAGCTGAAGATCGGCGAAGCCGGAGGAATCGCCGTCAACGACTACCTGCAAACGTCGGACGAATCGATTTACGCCATCGGTGACGCTATCGAATTCCGCCACCCGATCACCGGAAAACCGTGGCTCAATTACCTTGCTGGTCCCGCCAATCGTCAGGGACGAATTGTCGCAGACAACATTCAGGGAGCACACATCCCTTATGAAGGAGCCATCGGAACTTCCATTGCAAAAGTATTCGACATGACTGTTGCTTCTACCGGATTACCCGGCAAACGATTGCGGCAGGCAGAAATCAATTATATGTCTTCGACCATCCATCCGTCCTCTCACGCAGGATATTACCCGGATGCCATGCCGATGAGTATTAAAATCACTTTCGACCCGAAGACAGGTAAACTGTACGGCGGACAGATCGTCGGCTATGACGGTGTAGACAAACGAATTGACGAAATCGCGCTTGTCATCAAGCATGAAGGTACGATCTATGATCTGATGAAAGTGGAGCAGGCTTACGCCCCTCCGTTCTCTTCTGCCAAAGATCCGGTAGCCGTTGCAGGATACGTAGCCGAAAACATCATAACAGGGAAAGTACAACCCGTCTATTGGAGACAGTTGAGGGATATCGAGATGGAAAACAATTTCCTGCTGGATGTACGTACTCCTGACGAATTCTCGCTCAATACACTGCCAGGTGCAGTGAACATTCCGCTGGACGAACTGCGTGACCGGCTGGATGAACTGCCGAAAGACAAGATGATCTATACATTCTGTGCCGTCGGACTCAGAGGATACCTTGCTTATCGCATTCTGGTACAGCATGGATTTGAAAAGGTACGCAACCTTTCCGGAGGATTGAAAACATACCACGCTGCCGCAGCACCCATCATCCTGAGAGAAGAAAGTGAGAACGAAGTACCTGCACAACCGAACGCAAACATACAACAGCCGGCAGATGCGCAACCTCAAAAGACAGTTTCACCAGTTGAAGCAGTGAAGACAATCCGTGTAGACGCTTGCGGACTGCAATGTCCGGGTCCGATTCTGAAAATGAAAAAGACAATGGATTCGCTGGTTTCCGGCGACCGGGTAGAAATTACCTCAACCGATCCGGGATTCCCGCGTGATGCTGCCGCATGGTGCAACTCGACAGGAAATCAGTTGATTTCCAAAGAGGCGGCAGGAGGAAAATCTGTAGTAGTGATCGAAAAGGGCGAACCTAAATCCTGCAATATTGTTACCTCCTGTGAAGGCAAAGGAAAAACTTTCATCATGTTCAGTGATGATTTAGACAAAGCTTTAGCTACCTTTGTGCTCGCTAATGGCGCAGCTGCCACCGGACAAAAGGTAACGATCTTTTTCACCTTCTGGGGACTGAACGTTATCAAGAAGCTGCATAAGCCGAACGTCGAAAAAGATATCTTTGGAAAAATGTTCGGCATGATGCTCCCTTCCAGTTCCCGAAAGCTGAAACTCTCTAAAATGAGCATGGGAGGAATAGGAGGAAAAATGATGCGGTACATCATGAACCGGAAAGGAATCGACTCTCTGGAGTCCTTACGCCAACAAGCTCTGGAGAACGGTGTGGAATTTATCGCCTGCCAAATGTCCATGGACGTTATGGGAGTGAAACAGGAAGAACTTCTGGACGAAGTGACAATAGGCGGAGTAGCAACATACATGGAACGGGCGGATAATGCAAATATCAACCTGTTTATATAGAAAAAGAACAAACAAAAAAACAAGTAGCATATGAAGACAATATGTGTAATGCGCGATGTATTCAAAGCAATGGCAAGATTTGAAGATGCATTTGAAAAAGTGTATCAGGTATCATTAAATGAAGCGATGATATTATGTGCCCTGCAAGAAGCCTCGCCCAATAATATGACGGCCACGAGCCTGTCCAAACGAACGGAGCTGACACCCTCGCACGCTTCAAAGATGCTCCGGATTCTGGAAGAAAAAGAACTGATTGTCAGAACACTCGGGGAAGAGGACCGGAGACTGATGCAGTTCCATCTCAGTCAGAGCGGTAAAAAACTAGTCCGACAATTAGCACTTGAAAAAGTGGAAATACCGGAATTACTGAAACCGCTATTCGAATCGGTAGATTCCTAAATCAAGCAGCCCGATACATGTAATATCGGCTTGCAGAAGAATAAAACGGTGAACCGCCTGTTCATATATTACAGGTTGTTCACCGTTTCTCGTTTCGTCATTCTTCAAGCCACCCTCTAAGAAGAGACATCACTTTCTGCTTCTGATCTTCGGACATTGTACCGATGCGTGCAAGATGACTGCCTCCCGGCTCTACAAAAACATGAATATTCTTTTTATTCTTCAGCCATGTTACTCCGGCAGCTGTCCAGGGATCATTCTGACCATAGATAAAAATCATCTTCGGATCGTTCTTCTTCAAGAACCGCACAATCTTATTGCTCAATGTCTTATCGAATTTCATCTTCCGCATATCTTCCGGCAACATCAGTCTTCTCAGATAATCCTTGCTGGTCTTTATAGAAAGGTAAGGTTTAAAAGGAGCGATATCGTATCCATAATACCCCAATTCGCGGGCAGCCTGCACGAAGAAAGAAAGAGTCGGGCTGTCTACTATAAAATAAGAAGGTCCGCTGATTGCCAGCAAATGATCCAGCAGTGTATCGTCAGAAGCCGAGATTTCCGGTATACTACGGATATCCGTTCCCCATTGCCAGATAGAGAAAGAATATTCCAGCACACAGAAATCGTATATTTCTTCCAGAGGAGCGCGGAATGTATAGTTCTTTTCAGTACACATTTTTTCAAAACGGGGCAACAAACGAGCCTTTCGCTTCAATACTTCCAACTGGAAATCTTCTATTTTTTTCCTATCGGCTTCCGTACCTACCCGGCGGAGGAAAGGTTCGTGCCGACCGTCTTCACGCGCATAACAAAGAGGAGCAACATAAGGCACGGAAACATCCACATCGTCGGGGAAGAAAACACGGTATAATAAGGAGGTCTGCCCACCCTTGCTGATCCCCGTACTGATCCATTTGCCAGGATATAAAGTCTTGAAAGCGGTTGTCACGGCATGCAAATCCTCGGCAGAATTCTCTGCGGTCAGGTATTGCCAGTCGCACGGTTCGGGAGTGGATTCGAGAAAGTAGCGATGCTCCACAAAGATCATATTGGCATCGAACAATTCAGAAAGTTCTTCCCGATAAGTGGGGCGCAAAGCATACCCTGCCCCATATCCTTCAGTGACAATCACTGTGGGACGGTCATAACCGACGTGTCCCACAATCACCCGCTGGCGGAAACTTCCCTTTTCGGGATGTCGATGATCCAGCGGCTGAGTCAGGTACATTACATACTTTTCCGGGAAGCGGCTGGTGTCGAGCGACTTTATTCCGCTGACGGACTTATTTTTTTCGATCTTCTGAATAAACGATTCCTGCGCCGACAATGAGACGGGCGCAACTGCGATCAGCAGCACGATTGAGAACCATACGAAAAGAGGTATCCGAATGTGTTTCATAAGCATTTGAGTGTTAATTTTCTCGCAAAGATAATCATTTGCACGAACCTTTTTACACATTTCTTGTTGTTTGTAACAAAAGCCCCAAGGTACCAGGGCGTGATTTTTATATAACCTAAACATTATAAAAGATATGAAGAAATTAATTCCTATTTT
>OGMW01002398.1_pt1 | contig 12701 bp, 9 predicted proteins | sample 1573281 | NCBI WGS metagenome assembly OGMW01 (sample SAMEA2581907, study PRJEB24529) | metagenome | biome: Human gut stool | place: China | collected 2011
GAGCAGCCCTTAACTCGTTGCGGGGAGAGTGGAGTCCAGAGGTAGGGAGGGGGGAATCGAAACACCCCTCCCTACCTCTGGCCCGCGCGGAGCGCAAAGCCATTTGACCAAAAGAGAAAACATCCCCCGCGCCACCGGCGCGCACGCCCACTTTCACTTAAAGAAAAACCTCTTCCGTAACAATATGTATCCTCCCCGGTTTCGCCATCAGCTCCTCCTCCGGCAGCGGCGGAGCCTTCTCCGCCCAGAGCCACCACCCGGCCCAGAAGACGGGGACCGCCGCCGCAAGGGCCAGCCCCGGCCAAAGCACAGCCGGATAGCCCAGCGCCGCACTGCCGGGCCAGAACACCGCCGCTGCACAGAGCGCCAGCGCTGTCCAGCCCTCCCAGAAGATCGTCGTCCATTGTGTTTCCTGTCGCATGGCTTTTCGCCTCCTTCTGGCCCCAATATAACGCACTCCGGGCGAAAAATGAGGCGAAACGGCCCGCCTTGCACACAAAAACATCCCGGTTTGAGCCGGGATGTTTTTCTAATTCTGGTCATGGCTCTTCCCCACCCACGAGCAGACGACTCCGCACACAAGGCTGGTGGTGATCCCTGCCGCGGCGGCAGTCAGCCCGCCGGTGAGGATGCCGATGGCCCCTTCCTCTTCGATGGCCGTCCGCACGCCTTTCGCCAGCAGATGGCCGAAGCCCAGCAGCGGCACGGTAGCGCCGCAGCCTGCGAACTCCGCCAGCGGCGCATACCACCCCACCGCCGAGAGAATGACGCCCGCCACCACATAGCCCGTCAGGATGCGGGCCGGGGTCAGGCCGGTGAGGTCGATGAGCAGCTGGCCGATGACGCAGATGCCGCCGCCCACCACGAAGGCCCAGAAGTAATTCATCCGTTTTCCTCCTTCTGCTGCGGGCTGCGCAGCTCCACGAGATGGGCGATGGCCGGGATGCTCTCCTTCTGCAAAAAGGTCGTCTGGCTCATCAGCGCGCCGGTGGCGATAAAGAGCACCCGCTTCTGCGTCCCCTTCTCGAGGCGGGGCAGGATATGCCCGCAGAGGACGGAGGCGCAGCAGCCCGGGCCGGAGCCGCCGCTCTTCACAGTCTGCTCGGCGGCATCGTAGAGGATGCAGCCGCAGTCCACATGGTTCTTGAGCAGAAGTCCTTCTGCCGCCAGCAGGTCACGCAGGAGCTGGCTGCCCACATGGCCGAGGTCGCCGGTGTAGATGCGGTCGAAGTCCGCCGGGGCGCTGCCGGTGTCCTTCAGATAGTGCAAAAGGGTCGCGGCGGCAGCGGGGGCCATAGCCGCACCCATGTTGTTGATGTCTTTTATTTTATAGTCCTGCACCCGCCCGAAGGTGGCGGCGCAGAGCTGCACACCCTCACCGGCGGGCCGCAGCAGGCAGGCACCTGCCGCCGTAGCCGTCCACTGGGCGGTGGGCGTCCGGACAGCACCGTAGCTCAGCGGCGTGCGGAACTGACGCTCTGCCGCACAGAAATGGCTGGACGTCATGGCCAGCAGGCCGTCGGCCATGCCTGCACTGCACAGCGCCGCGCCGAGGCCCAGCGCTTCGGCCATCGTGCTGCAGGCCCCGAAGAGGCCGACAAAGGGGATGCCCAGCTCCCGCAGGGCGTAGCTGGACGCGGTACACTGGGCCTGTAAGTCGCCCGCCAGCGCGAGGCTGACGTTATCCGGCGTCGTCTCCGCCTTTTTGAGGCAGAGCCGCGCCGCCCGCAGGGCCATTTCTTTCTCGGCGGCCTCCCAGTTGGACTGGCCGAAAAAATTGTCGGCGCTCAGCTCGTCGAAGCAGGCGGCAAGGGGGCCTTCGCCCTCCTTTTTGCCGCCGATGGCCGCATGAGCCGCCACGACGGGCGGCGTCGGGAACAAGAGAGTGTCTCCGCGTCGTGCAGCCATCACAGTTTCCTCCTTTATGGGGCTGATTTTATCTGTTTTTTGTGGTATACTGAATTTTAGTGTGAAAGTGCAATTTCCGCACTTCCTTATGCGTATCCTTGGCAGGAGGACTTTTTTACTGCAGCAGCCAGTAGACGCTGCCGTAGAGAACCGCCGCCAGCGTACCGTATACGATGACCGGCCCGGCGATGATGAACATCTTCGCGCCGGTCCCCAGCACACGGCCCTCGGTCTTGAACTCGATGGCCGCACTGACCACCGCGTTGGCAAAGCCCGTGATGGGTACGAGGGTGCCTGCGCCCGCTTTCGCGGCCAGCTTCTGGTAGAGACCCAGCGTCGTCAGCAATGCCGACAGCGCCACCAGCGTGCAGCTGGTGAGTGTCCCGGCCAGCTCTTTGTCGAGCCCCATGGTCAGGTACCACCCGCGCAGCACCTCGCCCAGCAGGCAGATGCCGCCGCCCACGCCAAACGCCCAGAGGCAGTCCCCGCCCAGCGGCGAGGGCGGGCCGACCCGGCGCACCCTGCGCCCGTATTCCTCAGCCGACATTTTCATCCTGTTCGCCTCCCGGGAATAGGATGTCCGCCCGTGTGCAAAAATATACACACCCTTAACAAGAAAGAAGGTCCATTATGAATCCCTCTGCTCCTCATCCTCACCGTCGGCGCCTTACCCGCGCCGAGGTGCGCCGCCGCAGACGTAACCGCGCCATCCGCCGGGTGGCCGGCCTTACCGTGATGCTCTGCGTCGCCGCAGGCGGCGTCTCCTTCCTGCTCACCCGTCATGCCGTCGTCCCCAGCGCTTCGGCGGCGTCCGCCATTTCCATGCCGGCCCAGAGCATCGCCGATTCCACTGTGAGCTCTGCCGAGAACACCGCTGCCCCCGCCAACGCCCTCGGCCTCACCGCCGACGAGGCCCGCGCCATGCTGGCCGACCCGCTGATGGTGCTGGTGAACCACACCAGCAAGATGCCGGACGACTATACTTTCGACACCAAGGAGTGCGGCTCTGCCACCGCCGTCAACAAGACGCTGCAGACCGTGGCCTGCGACGCCTTCCTCGAGATGCAGAAGGCCGCTGCCGCCGACGGCGTGACCGTCTGGATGCAGAGCGGCTACCGCAGCGTCAAGTACCAGACCAGCCTCTACGAGCGGAAGACCAAATACTACCTCGACAAGGGCTACGACAACGCCACTGCCAAGGAAAAGGCCGCTGCCGTCGTCAACCCTCCGGGATACTCCGAGCACAACTGCGGCCTCGCCGCCGACCTGAACAGCCCGGAGCACACCGGTCTGGACGAGGGCTTCGAGAAGACCGCCGCCTTCCGCTGGCTCTGTGAGCACGCGGGCGACTACGGCTTCATCCTCCGCTACCCCAAGGACGCCGAGGACAAGACGGAGATCATCTACGAGCCCTGGCACTGGCGGTACGTGGGCGTGGAGAACGCCGCTAAGATCAACGCCAGCGGCCTGTGCTTTGAGGAATATATCGAGACTCTGCAGAGCATCGCCGCCAAGGGCTGAATCCACTGGTGAAGAAAAGGTTAAAATTTCACGCTTCGTTTGCAATTCTGCCGTCGATATGGTAGACTATCTTGGGGTTTCGGGCCGACAGTTTTTGGGGCGGCCGGGCCTCAGAATTTTAACGACAAAAGAGGGAAATCTTTTATGAATATTCGTTTGAAACTCGTCCTTTCTGCTGCTGCGCTGGCTGCTGGATAACGTCGGAGAACGCGAAGGACACACCGGACCACGGTGCGCGGGTGAAGCCCATATCCTTCAGCGCGTCCAGCGTTGCCGCCACCTGTGCGGTGGAGTAACGGGTTGCGATGTCGTCGACGATCTTGCTCAGACGCTTCTTCGGAGCCTGATCGTTCACGAACGGGTAATCCACCGGCAGCGTGCTGTTGAACAGAATACGGCCATAGGAGGTTGCGAAAAGCACGGAACCATCATGGAAGCGCTCTTCCTTCACCACGGCCGGGCTGCCCGGTTCCGGATCGACGACTTCGATTTCGCTCGGCTCCCAGCCCTTCGGCAGCACAAAGTCTTCCGGAAGGCGGATAAGCACCTTGGCCTGCATGTCGATCTCATGCTTGTCGAGGGCCATTTCGGCCTCTTCCAGCGAGGAGAACACGCGGCCCTGGCCCTTGGCACCGTCGATGACGGTGGTCAGGTAGTACAGACCGAGGATCATATCCTGGCTCGGCATGGTCACGGTGTGGCCGTCAGCCGGCTTCAGAATATTGTCGGAAGCCATCATCAGGGAGCGTGCTTCAGCCTGGGCTTCAGCGGACAGCGGCAGGTGGACTGCCATCTGGTCGCCATCGAAGTCGGCGTTGAATGCGGCGCAGGCAAGCGGCGGCAGGTGGATGGCCTTGCCTTCCACCAGAATCGGCTCGAATGCCTGAATACCCAGACGGTGCAACGTAGGTGCACGGTTCAGGAGCACCGGATGCTCGGCGATGACCTCTTCGAGCACGCCCCACACTTCGGAGTCGCCGCGGTCCACGAGACGCTTGGCGCTCTTCATGTTCTGGGCATAGTTGAGGTCGACAAGGCGCTTGATGACGAACGGCTTGAACAGCTCGAGGGCCATCGGCTTCGGCAGACCGCACTGGTGCATGCGCAGGGACGGACCGACCACGATCACGGAACGGCCGGAATAATCCACACGCTTACCGAGCAGGTTCTGACGGAAACGACCCTGCTTACCCTTGAGCATGTCGCTCAGGGACTTCAGCGGACGGTTGGAGGCGCCGGTGACCGGGCGGCCACGACGACCGTTGTCGAACAGGGAATCGACGGCTTCCTGCAGCATGCGCTTCTCGTTGTTGAGCATGATTTCAGGAGCGCCGAGCTCGATCAGTCGCTTCAGACGGTTGTTACGGTTGATCACACGACGGTAGAGGTCGTTGAGATCGGAAGTGGCGAAACGGCCACCGTCGAGCTGCACCATCGGGCGCAGATCCGGCGGAATGACCGGAATCACGTCGAGCACCATGGCCTCCGGCTTGTTGCCGGTGGTCAGGAAGGCGTTGACGACCTTCAGTCGCTTCAGGGCGCGGGCCTTGCGTTGGCCGGTACCGGTGTCGATCTCTTCGCGCAGCTGCTTGGAAGCGGCTTCAAGATCGAAGTCCTGCAGGCGCTTCTTAATGGCTTCGGCGCCCATGCAGCCTTCGAAGTAATCGCCGTAGCGGTCTTCCATCTCACGCCACAGGTCGACGTCGCCTTCCATGTCGCCCGGCTTCAGGTTCTTGAAGCGGTCGAACACGGCGCTCAGACGCTGGATCTGCTCGTCGAAACGAACGCGGATGGCGGCCATTTCACGCTCGGCGCTGTTGCGCAGCTTGGCGCGTGCGGAGCCCTTGGCTTCGCCTTCGGCCTCAAGTTCAGCCAGATCGGCTTCGACCTTCTTGGCACGCTCTTCGATTTCCGCGTTGCGGCGCTTCTCCAAGTTGGCGATATCGTTGTCGAACTCGTCCTGCAGACCCGGAAGATCCTCATGACGCTGTTCCTCATCGACGCTGGTGACCATGTAGGCGGCGAAGTAGATGACCTTTTCCAGATCCTTCGGAGCGATGTCCAGCAGGTAGCCCAAACGGGACGGAACACCCTTGAAGAACCAGATGTGGGTCACCGGAGCGGCAAGCTCGATATGGCCCATGCGCTCACGACGAACACGGCTCTTGGTGACTTCCACACCGCAGCGTTCGCAGACGATGCCCTTGAAGCGCACGCGCTTGTACTTGCCGCAGGCGCATTCCCAGTCGCGGGTAGGTCCGAAGATCTGCTCGCCGAACAGGCCGTCTTTCTCCGGTTTCAGGGTACGGTAGTTGATGGTTTCAGGCTTCTTGACCTCGCCGTGGCTCCAGTTACGGATATCGTCGGCGGTGGCCAGGCCAATCCTCAGTTTGTCAAATGCGTTGACGTCCAGCACTCTATTGTCCTGTCTATCGATTCTTAATGCTTAATCACGTTTCATCAGGCTGGTCGCGCCGCGCTGTCAGGCAACGCGACCAGCCTTGGGATCACTGGAATTCAGGTTCTTCCACAACCTGGTCTTCCTTGGCGGCCGCGTCAGGACGTGCGCCAATGTTGAAGCCCAAATCGTCGGAGGAAGTAGACGGATCGTCGTCCTCGTCCTTCATGTCAATGGCCACGCCTTCGGCGTTGAGCACTTCGACGTTCAGCGACAGGGACTGCATTTCCTTAAGCAGCACCTTGAAGGATTCCGGAATGCCTGCCGGCGGCAGGTTGTCGCCCTTCACGATGGCGCCGTAGACACGCACGCGGCCGTCGACGTCATCGGACTTGGTGGTCATCATTTCATGCAGCGTGTAGGCGGCGCCATAGGCCTCGAGGGCCCACACTTCCATCTCGCCGAAACGCTGGCCACCGAACTGAGCCTTACCGCCCAACGGCTGCTGGGTGATCATGGAGTACGGGCCAGTGGAACGCGCGTGGATCTTGTCGTCGACCAGGTGGTGCAGCTTCAGCATGTACATGTAGCCAACGGAGATCGGCTTCGGATACGGTTCGCCGGTACGGCCGTCGAACAGCACAGCCTTGCCGTCGTCGCCGACCAGCTTGTTGCCGTCGCGATCCGGAAGGGTGCAGGACAGCAGGCCCTTGATGGTTTCCGGACGAACGCCGTCGAACACCGGAGTTGCCACCGGAGTGCCCGGCTCGCCCTTTTCGGCGCCCTGCGGAATGTACTTCTTCCAAGCGGCTTCGGCATCCGGATCAAGGGAGATGTCCCAGCCGGCGTGCGCGATCCAGCCCAAGTGCAGTTCCAGCACCTGGCCAAGGTTCATTCGAGAAGGCACGCCCAGCGGGTTCAGCATGATGTCGACCGGAGTACCGTCGGCAAGGAACGGCATATCCTCTTCCGGCAGAATGCGGGAGATAACACCCTTGTTGCCGTGGCGGCCTGCCATCTTGTCGCCCACCTGGATCTTCCGGCGCTGGGCGATATACACCCGCACTACCATGTTCACGCCGGGCCCCAGCTCGTCGCCGTTCTCCCGGGTGAAGACCTTGGCGTCCACGATGATGCCGCTCTCGCCGTGGGGGACCTTCAGAGAGGTGTCCCGGACCTCCCGGGCCTTCTCACCGAAGATGGCCCGCAGCAGCCGCTCCTCGGCGGTGAGGTCGGTCTCGCCCTTGGGCGTGACCTTGCCCACCAGGATATCGCCGGAACGGACCTCCGCGCCGATGCGGATGATGCCATTCTCGTCCAGGTCCTTCAGGGCGTCCTCGCCCACATTGGGGATGTCTCTTGTGATCTCCTCCGGGCCCAGCTTGGTGTCCCGGGCGTCGATCTCGTACTCTTCGATGTGGATGGAGGTATACAGGTCCTCCCGCACCAGACGCTCGTTCAGCAGCACGGCGTCCTCGTAGTTGTAGCCCTCCCAGGTCATGAAGCCAACCAGGATGTTCTGGCCCAGGGCGATCTCGCCCTGCTCAGTGGCGGGGCCGTCCGCCAGGACGGTGGGATCCACGGTCTGGCCGTTCTCGTCGGTGCCCCAGCCGTGAACCCGCTCGCCCACCTCCACGATGGGCCGCTGGTTGATGCAGGTGCCGTGGTTGGACCGGAGGAACTTGGTCAGCTTGTAGTCCTTGACCTCGCCGCTGTCGTACTTGACGGTGATGTGGCGGGCGTCCACAGAGGTCACCACGCCGTCGCCCTCCGCCAGGACAGCGATCTCAGAGTCGATGCAGATCTTGTGCTCCATGCCGGTGCCCACAATGGGCGCGTGGGGACGCAGCAGAGGCACGGCCTGACGCTGCATGTTGGCGCCCATCAGGGCGCGGTTGGCGTCGTCGTTGGGCAGGAAGGGGATCATGGCCGTCGCGATGGAGACCATCATCCGGGGGGACACATCGATGTAGTCCACCCGCTCCTTGTCCACCTCCACGATCTCGTCCCGGTGCCGGGCCGTGATACGGGCGTTGATGAGGCAGCCGTTCTCGTCCAGAGGCTCAGCAGCCTGGCCGACGATGTAGTTGTCCTCCTCGTCGGCGGTCATATAGACAATCTCGTCGGAGACGTGGAAGGTCTCCTTGTCCACCGCCCGGTAGGGCGCCTCAATAAAGCCGTACTCATTGATCCGGGCATAGGTGGCGAGATAAGAGATCAGGCCGATGTTGGGACCTTCAGGGGTCTCGATGGGGCACATGCGGCCGTAATGGCTGTAATGGACGTCGCGGACCTCCATGCTGGCACGCTCGCGGGAGAGGCCGCCGGGGCCCAGGGCGGAAAGACGCCGCTTGTGGGTCAGCTCCGCCAGGGGGTTGGTCTGATCCATGAACTGGCTCAGGGGGCTGGAGCCGAAGAACTCCTTGATGGCGGCAGTGACGGGGCGGATGTTGATGAGGCTCTGGGGGGTGACCACATCCAGGTCCTGGATGGTCATGCGCTCCCGGATTACCCGCTCCATCCGGGAAAAGCCGATGCGGAACTGGTTCTGCAGCAGCTCGCCCACGCAGCGCAGGCGGCGGTTGCCCAGGTGGTCGATGTCATCCTTCACGGAGATGCCCCGGGCCAGGCCGTTCATATAGTTGATGGAGGTGAGGATATCATCAATGATGATATGCTTGGGCACCAGATCGGCCCGGTGCAGGCGGATCTGGTCCTTCAGCTCCTCGCCGCTGTACTGGCCCAGCAGCTCCTGCAGCACGTCGAAGCGCACCCGCTCCTTGATACCGCACTCGGCCAGGGGATCGAAGTCCACATAATGGCTCAGGTCGCACATCTTGTTGGACATGACCCGCAGGGGCGCTCCCTCCACGTCGATGGTGACCTCTCCCACGCCGACCGTATCCAGCAGGCGGGCATCGTCCTTGGTCAGCAGATGGCCCTCATCAAACAGGAGCTCACCGGTGGCAGGATCTGCCACGGGATAGACCAGCTTGTAGCCGGGGATGCGCTGCCACAGGGACAGCTTCTTGTTGAACTTGTACCGGCCCACGGTGGACAGGTCGTAGCGCCGGGGGTCGAAGAACAGGTTGTGGATCAGGGTCTCGCTGGCCTCCACCGTGGGGGGCTCGCCGGGACGCAGGCGCCGGTAGATCTCCAGCATGGCGTCCTCGTAGTTCTTGCAGGGGTCCTTCTCCAGGGTGGTGACGATGCGGGGATCGTCGCCGAACTGGTCCAGGATCTCCTGGTCCGTCTTCAGGCCCAGGGCCCGGATCAGGCAGGTGATGGGGAGCTTGCGGTTCTTGTCGATGCGGACCCAGAAGACCTCGTTGGCGTCGGTCTCATACTCCAGCCAGGCGCCCCGGTTGGGGATGACAGTGGAGGTGAGGATGGGCAGGTCGGTCTTGATGTCCGTCTCCTTGCCGTAGTACACACCGGGGGACCGGACGATCTGGGAAACCACGACGCGCTCGGCGCCGTTGATAACAAAGGTGCCGGAGTGGGTCATCAGCGGGAAGTCGCCCATGAAGATCTCCTGCTCCTTGATCTCCTCGGTCTCCTTGTTCCGAAGGCGGACCTTCACCTTCAGCGGCGCGGCGTAGGTGGCATCCCGGGCCTTGCACTCCTCCACGTCGTACTTGGGCGCCTCATCCATCTTGTAGTCGATGAAGGTCAGCTCCAGGTTGCCCTGATAGTCCGTGATCGCGCCCACGTCGTTGAACACCTCCCGGAGGCCGGTGTCCAAAAACTCCTGGTAAGACTTCTTCTGGATCTCCAGAAGGTTGGGCATGGGCATGACTTCCTCGTGCCTGGCGAAGTTCTTACGAAGGGTCTTTCCGTAGTACTTGTCTTTGGCCATCTTCTCATTCACCTTTCTTCTGTGCGCCCCGCCCTGTCCTGCCGGGCGCGTGGTTTTTCGGGTGGCGCGGCCAGGAATGATACGCACGGTATCGTTGTTAAAATTCCTGCATCCCGCTCTTGCATTGTTCTGGGAAATATGCTATCGTTATCTCAACGATAAAAAATGGCGGAATATCCTCTGCCATCATATAAGCGTCTTATTTTACCATGGTTTTTTTCCTCTGTCAAGGGGAATTTCGTTGCGGTTGGGGATTTCTTCCAGCCGTTTTTTGTTGCCCTGTGGCGGAAAAAACGCAGAAAAGGGCCCCATCCATCTGGATGGGGTCCTTTTTATGCTCTGGATTACTCGTAGAGCTCTTCGTCGGCGTAGTCGTCGTACTCGGAGCCGAATTTCCGGGCCAGCCGCTTCTTCATACCGCTGTATCCCACGCTGAGGTCATGCCAGCCGCCGATCAGCAGGCAGATAACCGCTGCGAATGCCAGGCTGGCGCCGATGATCTTCAAGACCATGCTTGCCGTTTTGTTCATAATACTCCTCCTGTTTCGGTTCTCTGGCAGTGACCGCCCTGATTTGTGATTTATCATACACCCTCAAACTGTGTTTGACAACTGTTTTATTCTTCAGTCCTTGCGGAATGATCTCTTTTGAGATATTTATGTTGGCTCCTTCTCACCAGTCTCTTCTTCAGGCAGCGTCCTCCGCCAGGCGGCAAACTTTTTCTGTTCCTCCGGGTCCAGAATCCATTTTTGCAGGATCATCATGCGGGAGAGCGGCGCAAGAAAGCTGCCATGCATCGCACAGTTTTTGACAATATAGTCTCGAATATACGCATCCTCTTCCAGCCGGGTCAGCCGCAGCGCGGCAAATCGCTCCTCCACAAGGTTCTGGTCCACTCCCAGAATCTCCGCCGCCTTTTTCATATCCCTCCGAAGCACCATGGAATAGTTCTCATGCGTCCGCTTATACCGGACCCACGCGAAAAAGAGCTTCGCGTCCGTCGTATCCGGAGATTCCGCGTGACATTGCGGACACAGCAGAAAATAATTCTCGGGTTTATCCTCTCCATTCAGGGACTTTTCCAAAATATGGGACCGCTGTAAAAGTGTGTCTCCATTCCAAAGTCCGCTGAGTGTCCGATGTGTCCCCTGTTGATACGGCGGCATCTGACAAGCCCAGCAAAAAATCTCATCAGGAAATTCTGTTATGGAAAGTGCGTCGTCCTCCTTCGTGCACGCGGACACCGGCTTGATTTCAAATTTTTTCGTGATGGCTTTGTCTTTCCAGTAGTCATAAATCCGGAATTTTGAAACTGCCATTTTGGTCAACTCCTCTCCAGCAGCACCACGCTCTCAACATGCCGTGTGGCGGGAAACATGTCCACTGCACAGGCCCGGACGGCCCGGTAACCCAGCTCTCCGAACCGCTTCACGTCCCGGCCCAGCGTGGCGGGGTCGCAGGAGACATACACCACCCGCTCCGGCCCCATGGCCGCGATGGAGCCGATCACCTCCGGCGCCAGCCCTTTCCGGGGCGGGTCCACGGTGATGACGTCCGGCCGCAGGCCCTCCGCCTCCAGCCGTGCGGCTGTCTCCGCCGCGTCGCCGCAGAAGAATTCCGCGTTTTCAATGTGGTTCCGGGCGGCGTTCTCTTTGGCGTCCCGGATGGCCGCCGGCACGATCTCCGCGCCGATGACCCGTCCGGCCCTCTTCGCCAGGCACAGCGTAATGGTGCCGATGCCGCAGTACAGGTCCAGCACCGTCTCCCGCCCCGTCAGGCCGGCATAATCCAGGGCCTTGCCGTACAACGCTTCCGCCTGATCTCGGTTCACCTGGTAAAAGGAGGGCACCGACAACTTGAACTCCAGGCCGCAGAGGGTGTCCATCAGATAGTCCCGCCCCCAGAGGGTGCGGTACTTCTCCCCCAGGATCACGTTGCCCCGCTTCGTGTTGCTGTTCACCAGCACTCCCGCGGTGTGGGGCACGGCGGCGCAGACATAGGCGGCCAGCTCCGGCTCCCGGGGGGCCTGCCTGCCGTTGATTACCACACAGCAAAGGCTCTCGCCCTTCCGGTTCACCCGGACGTACACGTGGCGCACCAGTCCCTTTCCGGTGGCCTCGTCGTAGGCGGGGACCTTGTAGCGCCGCATCCACTCCCCCACCGCCGCGGCGGTTTTGTCCGCCGCCTCGGGCTGGATCAAGCACCGCTTCACCGGCACCACCTGATGGGACCGGGCCCGGTAGAAGCCGATGGCGCCGTCCGCGCCCACGGGGTACTGGCTCTTGTTGCGGTAGTGGAGGGGGTTCTTTGCCCCCAGGATCTCCTCCACCCGGATGTCTGCGCCCCCCAGGCGGGTCAGGGCGTCCTGGACCCGCTGGCGCTTGGCCCACAGCTCCTCGGGGTACGTCAGGTGCTGGAAGTCGCACCCGCCGCACCGGCCGTAATCGGGGCACTCAGGCTGGGCCCGGTCGGGAGAGGGCTTGTGGATCTTCACGATCTCCCCTGCGGCGGCGGTCTTCATCACCTTGGTGATTTTCAGGTCGATGGTCTCCCCCCGGACGGCCTGGGGGACGAACACCACGGCGCCGTCCAGGCGGACGATGCCCAAACCCTCGCTGGAGTAGGATTCCACCGTGCCGGTGTAGATGCGGTTTTCATGAAGTCTGTCCATAGATACCTCCAGGGGGTGCGTCCCATTGGACGCTGGAATTTCAGCCATGCTGATGGCTAGGCAGATGCGCCCCCCATTCTCTTTTTGGTCTTACCCAAAAAGAGAACGCGCCGCGCCCGGTGTAAGAGAAAAAGGCGCTTTGGCCGCAACTTTGCACGTGCGTGCAAAGTTGCTGTACGGGGGTCGGCGTGAGATGGTGCCTGCGGGTCTGCGATGGCTCCCCGACGGGCGCGGCGGGGTGCGGTACAGGCTTGATGGCGGATTCCCGCGGCGCGGGTGCGTCTTGGGTCGGGGTGCAAGGACGCATTTGACCAGCTCCTCTTTCCGCGCGTTCCGCTTCGCTA
>OGMW01002401.1_pt1 | contig 12694 bp, 5 predicted proteins | sample 1573281 | NCBI WGS metagenome assembly OGMW01 (sample SAMEA2581907, study PRJEB24529) | metagenome | biome: Human gut stool | place: China | collected 2011
ATACGGTCAGCGTCTCGTAGTTGTCGCCGGTGAAGGTGCCGTATAGGGTGTAGTTGCCCGCGTTCACAGGCTGCTGGCCGTCGGCGGTGGAGTAGCTGTAGGCCACGCTCACCCTGTCGGGCAGGGTGCCGGTGCAGCTGGGGGTGTGCGCGCCTTCGTCGCCATAGGTCCAGCCCGCCAGGGTTACCCCCAGGCCGCCGAGGGCGGCCTTTTTCACGGTCAGCAGGCCGTAGGCGGCGCCGGTGTAATGGCCGGTGCCCTGCACCTCCACGGTGTAGGCGCCCGCTTCAGTGGGCGGGGTGCTGCTGCCGTTGTAGGTGACGGTATACGCCGCCCCCTTTACGCTGGGCTCCACGGTGACGCTCTTCGCATCCCCGTCATAGGTCTGGGTGGTGCCGCTCAAGGTAAACTGGACGGCCCGCGCCACCGGGCGGAACATTACCACCGCATTCTTCTCTGTGTGGTTGTCGTCGGATGCCTTGGTGGCGGTGATGGTCACCGTGCTGCCCACGGCGCCCCCGATGGATACGGTGGCGCTGCCGTTGCCGTCATCCGCCACGGTGACCTCGTCGCTATCGGATTTCCACGTCACTTCCCCGCTGCCGCTGCCGCCCAGGGCCTGCAGGGTAAAGCTGGTCCCGTACTCCGCGGTGCCCGGCAGCCCCACAATGGTCAGCTGGTCCTGGCCCGCCTGGGCGATGGTCAGTGTGGTGGTGGGGAAACTGCTGATGTCGTAATTGCCCGCCAGATCGTCGGGGAGCTGCACGGTGACAGCGTAAGTCCCCGCGCCGCGGGGCGCCTCCGTGCAGTCTGCATACAGCACCTCGAAGTTGGTGAACAGGGCCCCCTTCTGGTCCACGGCTGTCACGGCCACTGTTTTGGCCGTGCCGTCGTAGGCGAAGCTGGCCGCCCCCACAGTGAAGGACAGGCGCATGGCCGTGATGCTGGCCTGGGTAGTCGTGGCGGTGGCTTGCAGGGTGTAGTTCCCCGCCTTGGGGCAGGTGAGGCCGGTGGCGGCGTAGGTGACGGTTTTGTCCGCTGCCGCGCCTGCATCCGCAAAGGCGGCGCTGCCCAGCAGGGTCACGTCTCCCTCATCCCCCGCCGCCAGGTCAGCCAGGGTGATGGATGTGACCTGGGCCGCGGTGCTGCCGTCGTAGACCTTGCCCGCGGCGGTGAATTGGAACGCGCTGATTTCCTTTTTGGCAACGTCCACCGTGGTGGTGATGCTGGTGGCCTGCAGGGTGTAATTCGCCGCCCCATCGCCGGTGAGGCACAGGCCGCCGATGTACACCAGCTTGCCCCGGCCCGCGTTGGCGTCGGCGGTGTAGGCCGTCTCCGCCGTGGTGACCCCGATGTTGGTGACCGAGTTGCCGGTCTGCGCGTCCGTCAGGGTGTAGCGTGTTATGGGCACCACCGTGCTGCCGTCGTAGGTCTTGCCCGCGGCCACTGCGGCGGCGGCCAGCACCCGCTGCCCCGCCGTGAAAGTGACGGTGGCGGTGCGGTCCTCATGGCCCGTCAGCGTAGAGGTGGCCGTGATGGTGATGGCCCCGGTGCCGGTGATTGCCACCTGGCCGCTGCCGTCAACGGTGGCCGGGCCCTCTGCACTCCAGCGCACCGCGCCCTTGGCGCCGGTGGCGGCCAGGGTGAACACATCGCCGTAGTACACCACGGCGGGGACGCCCGCCAGGTAGAATATATCCTGGCTGGCACTCTCAATGGTCAGGGTGGCCTGGAAGGGCGCCACTACATAATTCTGCTTGTCGTCTTCGTTATTCAGCTCCACCGATACGGTGTATACGCCCACATCCACAGGCGCGTCGGTGGCTGTGCCGCCCGCCTGGTGCGTGTAATGCACCGTGTAGCGGCTGGCTTCAAAGGGCCCGGCCCCCGTCATGGCCGAAAGGGTCACCCCCTGGGCCTGGCCGGTGTAGGTCCGGGTCGTGTCCACCGGGCACAGGATCTGCACCGCGGCCTTGCGGATGGTGGCCTGGGTGGTGCCGGTCACATTCTCCGCCTTGTAGTTGCCCGCCTTGGCCCCGGTGATGCCCGTGATGGTGTAATCCACCTCCTTGCCCTCGCCCGCCTCGGCGCTGCAGAAGGTTCCTTCGGCCGTGGCGCGCAGGCTGTCGCCCCCCACCAGCGACTCCGCCTTGACAGTGGCCTTCACCACCGCATCGGTGCCGCCGTCGTAGGTCTTGTCTGCGGCGCTCACGGTGAAGTCAGTCGCCGTCAGGGTCTTTTCCTCCACAGTGAGGGTCCCGGGCACAAAGGTGATGGCGTACTTGTCGCTGTGCAGGCCGCCGGGGGTCACTGTGTAGCTCCCCACGTTGGCCCCCGCCTGGTAGCGGGTGGAAAACATCAGGTCGCCCAGCAGGTCGTCCAGCGCCGCACCGTCGCTCACCGTCACATCGCCCGCCCCATAGCCGTGGGCTGCGCCGTAGGTGATGGACTTATCCCGGGCCGCCACGGTGATGGGCTTCTTCACCACCTGCAGCGTGTAGGACGCATACACAGGGGTGGTGCCCTCCTTGGTGGATACGGCCTGGATGGTGGCGGTGCCCGCCCCCTGGATGGTCACGGCGCCGCTGTTCCCATCCACCGTGGCCACAGCGATGTTGCTGCTGCTGTAGGTGGTGGTGCTGCCGTTGTTGCCGTTGGTCAGGGCGTTTTCCGCCGCCCCGTAGCCGCTGTCGGCCACATATTTCGTCACCTGGCTGGATGCAAAATAGATCGGCATCTGCTGGCCCGATAGGCCCGAGGTAATGGTCATGTAGCCCGCCCGGCCCCGGCTCTGCGCCGGGTCGGGCAGCGGCGTGGTCGTATCACTGGGCACCGTGTAGGATGCCAGTGCATAGTTATTCCCGGTGGCGGCGTTGTTAAAATCGATGACGTACAGGTATTTGCCCTGGCCGATGGGCGTCACCGCATTAGTGCGCAGCAGGGTGCCCCCGTTTTCATACACCTCGTAGTATTTGATCTGGAAGTCCCCGGCCTGCAGCTTGGAGTTGGCCGAATCGATGGTGACCCCCTTGGCGCTGCCAGTGTAGACCTGGTCCTGGCCGGATACGTTGATCGTCAGGTTCTTTTTGCTCACAGTGTAGGATAGGCTTTTCGATACATTGCCGTAGTTGCCCTCGTCGCCGGCCGCTGCGTATGCGGCGCCGAGCGCGTGGCTCTTGGCCGTCATGGCATCGGTGGTAAAGGTGGCTTTGCCCTCCTGGTCCAAATCCACCGGGTCCGGGAAGGCCGCGCCATCCGCCCCGGTCAGGCGTACGGCGCCCCGGGGGATGGTGGCCCCCGCGCCCGCTGCCTGCACCGCCACGGTGAAGGTGACTTCCTCCTCATAGGTGCTGGTGCTTGGGCTGGCGGTGATGGTCACCGTGGGGGTGGCCTTCTGGATGGTCAAGGTCCCCACCGCCACCGGCGTGGGGATAGCCTTGAAGTTGTCAGTCGCCGTGGGGATGGTCACGCCGATGGCATAGGTCCCCCCCGCCGCCGGGGCCTCCTGTGTCCACTCCCCGCTGCCCGCCTTGTAGTAGACGGCGAGGGTGCCGCTCCCCAGCTCCTTGTTGAATGGATCTTTAACGCTGTAAGCCGTACCGCTGAAGGCCGCGCCGTCGTAGGTCTTGCTGGGATCGTGGGTGGCAAAAAAGGTCCCCACATTGCCGGCCCCCAGGGTGGCCTTTTCGATCTCCCAGGTTTGGCTGGCCGTGCCGATGTAGTTGCCCGTGCCCGTGATGGCCAGCGTGTGCGCCCCGGCGTCGGTGCCCACGTTGCTGCCCTGCTGGATGGTGTAGTCCGTGCCCGCCTGCAGTTCCACACCGCCCAACACGACCTTGGTGATAGACACGGTCTTCTGCTGCCCGTTATACGGATCCACCGTGCCCAGCGTGATCGTTGCGCCCCGGATGTCTATCTTGACGATAAACTCGGTGCAGGTCACCGGTGTGGTGATGCTCACATATTCGCAGTCCGCCGCTGCCTCAAAGGTGGCGGTGACGTTGTAAGTGCCCGCGGGCAGCGTATTGTTCCCATCCATGGTCAAGGTCGCCGTGCCGTTCGCCACCGCAACCGTGCCCAGCGTCTTGTTGCCGTTTTTAAAGGTCACCATGCCCTTTACCGCGTCTTTGCCGTTGCCCGTGAGGGTGGCGGTAAAGGTCACCACGTCCCCCACGGTGGTCTTATCCGTGGCGTCGGATTTCAGTTCCATGGTGGGTTGGTTCTTGGTGGCGGCACTGGTGCTGCTTGCCTCGCTGGCAAAGGCGGAATCCGTGGCCGCCACCCGGGTGTACACGTTGTATGACTGCCCGGCATTCAGCCCGGTGAAATCGATGCTGCTGCCCGTGGCCTTTTGCCATGTGCCGCTCTCCCCCAGCCGGTACTCCTGCCCGCTGGCGGCGGCCCCGGTGATGGTCCCATCGGCCCGCCCCGTCACGGTGGGGGCCCCGGGCGCCTGGTCCCGCCCAGGCGGTGTCACCGCCACAGGCGCGCTGGCCGGCGGTCCGCCGCTCAAGGCCGCCCGGCGCACCTGGAACGCCACCCCCGGGGTGACGGTCTGGGCCGTACTGCTGCCCCAAGTGCCGCCGCCGTCAATGCTCACTTCATAGCCGCTCTGGGCCTGCACCATTTCCTCATAATAATTGATGGTGTAGCCATCGTTTGTCCCCGGCGCGCTGTAGGCGGTGTAGGCCGTTGTGCCAGTGCTGGGACCTGAGGTATGATAAGTATCACTCTCCCAAAATCGGGTATGGAAGGTGTAGGCCGTGGCAGGTTTTAAGCCGTTGAACAGGGTGTTGCGCTGCCAGTTGTTCGGTGTACCGCCGCTCGTCCCCTCCACATAGCCGTACTCAATGGGGCCCCGGCCCACCAATGAGGTCGTCGTCTCCTTCAGCTCAATGCTGTTAGCTGTAACGCTGCCCACGGTGGGCGGGCTAGGTGCAACCGTGGTGCCTCTACTCACCCACATCTGACTCTCGCCACTATAACACTCTTGGTAATATTCCGTCGCCGGCAGGACCACGCGGACTAAATACTTCATCTCATCCTTAGGCACTGTCGCCTGGTATGTGTTTTGGCCCGTCTTCAAGGGAAAGGTGAGCCATTCATTCCATACATCAGTGTTCTTCTTTCTGTATTGAAGCGTGGCCGTTGTATCTTCTAAAACATTGGAAATGAGTGTTAAAGTTGCTGTACTGTTTGGCTGAAACGAGCCAACGATTGTCGATGGAAACCCCACTGTGCGGCCATTGCTTTTGGGGAGAGGAGCATTATTGCCCGCATTATAATAAACATGGGTATATGAAGGTAAATCTCCGTAATCCCTTCCTTGCGTCCACACGGCTACTGTGTCGTTTGCATTCACATACCATCCTATACCGAAGTTTGCGGGAACCGGAAGCTGGTCAACTGTTTCACCATTCCACACTGCCATCTTATCTTTTATAGAAACGGTAGCCACCGTTTTGCCGCTGCCGCCGCTGCCTCTTTCCACAGTAACGTATTCTCCGGCAAAAAGCTTTCCTGCCTCTTTGGCATCATTCTCGTTGTAAACTATATTGTTTGGCATATACGCCCTAACGGTTACGCCGTCATTTGTTTTCTCCCACGCCAGGCTGCAACTCGAGGGGATTTGCACTGCCGCCGCGGCGGTGGTGCGCAGCGATAGCTCCTGCGGCAGCAGCCCCAGGGCCAGCACCACGGCCAGGAACATCGATAGTGTGCGTCTCCAAAGGTGTTTCTTCATGCTTATTACTCCTCTTACTGGGTTTAAAGGGCTCTCTACCGGGGAACCCGGTAGAGAGCCGGGGGGGCACCCCCCCGGCTCGATATAGTCCGCCTTCGGCCTCCATGCCTCTGTCTGCCGGCGGCGGCTCTCGCTCTCTAAGCGTCTTTTTTCGAATGCTTAAAATTATATCGCCTTTTTTATCCCATTGCAATAAAAGGAATATTCGCTAATTATTTGGCATAAATCATAATTTTTCTTGTCTTTCTCCCGGGTTCTGCTATACTGGGGCAAAAGGAGGGAGCCTATGAAATACCGCCACTACACCCCCAACGAGGTGGTGGACCTAACCAGGGCCGCCATCCATGCCTTTATCCTGCGGGACCTGGCCGCATTCACCACATACCTGGATGAGGACTTTACCTTTGTGGCCGACGACGCGCCCATGTTCCTCAGGGGCAAACGGCAGTTTTTGGCCGCCGTGCAGCTGGAGGCCCAGGCCCCGCCGGCCCACATCACCCAGGAGGAATACACCCTTTTGGCCCATGAGCGCCGCTTGTGGGTCACCTTCGGCCGCTTTCAGGTGGAGAGCCCGCCCCAATCGGCCACCATCCACTTCACCTTTGTGTGGCAGCAGCAGGAGAATCACCTGCGCCTGCTGCACGCCAACGCAGCCCATGCCCGGCCCACAGCCCTGGCCTGGCAGGGTATGCCTCCCGCCCCCCAGGCCCATATATTCGACCCCTCGGAGCCCGCGGGCACACCCCCGCCCCAACCGGCGCCGGAGGCGCCACGGCGTGGTTATCGAGATCCGGCAGGGTATATCCGCTACCTTGCCGATGGGGAGATCCTGTTCTTCCGCTCCGAGGGGAAGTTCTGCTGGATTCACGCCGCTGGGCATCCGCCCTTCCCCATCCGCTCCGGCCTGGGTGATATGGAGTACCCCGGCTTCCTGCGCATCCACCGCTCCTATGTGGTGAACCTGCGCTATGTGCAAAGCATACGCCGTTACCGGGCCACCCTCACCGACGGCCGGGAGCTGCCCATCGGCCAGGAAAAATACCTCGCCCTCAAAGCCGCCCTGGCCGAAGCTGCAGAATAGTCCGCTGCGCGCTTTACCACGTGGCGGCGCCGCGCTCTTTGCGGCAACGGCAATGCCGCCCTCTTCAAAACCACCCCCGATCGAAGCCTTTTCTCTTATTACAGCCGCCAAAACCGCCAATAAGCCCATCGAATTTGTGGGCTTCCCCACCGAAAAAGGCCCCGCCTGCCGGGCGAAATCCATATAGGTCGAGGTGTGCAGCAGCGCCGCTCATACGCTGCGCCCCGCACGGATGCCTTCAAAAACCGCACTTGCTCCGGCCATGCCAAAGGCGCTGCACACACGCTGTTATAAAAAATAGCCGCCCGCTGCGCGGCATTGCGCCTAGCGGCGTAAGTTTGGTCGCTAATGCGCCCAAATGTGGCCATTTTTTGCAGAACGCCCCTATGTTTTGCTGCGCAAAACGCGCTGCGCGCGGAAAAGTCTCTGACTTTGCGGGGCGGCTATTTTGTTGGCCATTGGCCCGGTTGCCCCGCAGGGGCGAGGGCACGGCCGTAAAATCAAGGTTTTTTTATTGCGTAACAATAAAAAATAGTTGTCCGCTACACGGCGTTCCGCTTGGCGGTGCAAATGCAAGCCTCTTGGTCTGAATGCGGCCACTTTATGAAGAACGCGTTTATTGGCTTGTGTCAAAGGTGCTGCGCACCTGCAAAGCCAGTGGCTTTGCGCACGCTACTATAAAAAAGCAGCCCCACATCGACTATTTTTTGGCTATGCAGCTGGTTGCCCCCTGGGCGAGGTGCAGGCCATCCATATAGATTTTTCATTGCTTTCACAGTAATAAACCGCGGCCATACCGCCCTCCTTGCCATGCGTCCGATTGACGGGGCAAGGGCGCAGCCGCAAAATCAGATTGTATTGCACAACATGAAATCAAACACCCCTTTTGGCTCTCTGTCGCCCTCGGGCAGGGGCCTTGCCGAAAGGGGTGTTTTTTGCTGCCACCAGGCAGGTTCACACAGAGCAGGCATGAAACACAGCTGCGATTTTTATTTCACACACAGCACAAAAACTCTTTTCACCTCATATTGCCGGTGTTTTCGTGCACAAAAAAAGGAGAGCTGATGGACAAATCCAACAGCTCTCCGAAATATATACGGGGTGAAATTCTAATTCTATTCCGCCAGGAAGCAGGATACAAAGTGCCCCGGGCTGACTTCCTTCAGCTGCGGCTCTTCGCTCCGGCAGCGGTCCGTCGCATAGTTGCAGCGGTTGGCGAACCGGCACACGGGCTTCGGCTCGATCGGGCTCGTAATCTCGCCCTTCAGCAGCACGCGCTCCAACTTCTTGTGGATGTTCGGCAGCGGGATCGCGCTCAGCAGCGCCTGCGTGTACGGGTGCGTCGGGTTCTTAAACAGCTCATCCGAGGGCGCCTTCTCAATCAGCTTGCCCAGGTACATAACCGCTATATCGTCCGAGAAGTGGTTTACTACCGACAAGTCATGGGTGATGAACATGTATGTCAGGCCCATCTGCTCCTGCAGGTCTTCCATCAAGTTCAGGATCTGCGCCTGGATCGATACGTCCAGCGCCGATACAGGCTCGTCGCACACGATGAACTTCGGGTTCACCGCCAGCGCACGCGCTATGCCGATTCTCTGCCGGCGGCCGCCGTCCAGCTCGTGGGGATACGTGTTATACAGTCTCTCCGCCAGGCCCACCGTCGCCATCAGCTCCAGCACCCGCTCCTGCATCTTCTTCTTGTCGCTCACCAGGTGGTTCAGCTTCAGCGGCTCCGCTATCGTCTGGCTGATCGTCTTTCTCGGGTTCAGCGACGAGAACGGATCCTGGAAGATGATCTGCAGATCTTTTCTCTTCTTCCGCATCTGCTCTTTGTTCAGTTTGTTCAGGTCTTCCCCTTCAAACAGCACTTCGCCGCCTGTCGGCTCGATCAACCGCAGGATCGCTCGGCCCGTCGTCGACTTCCCGCAGCCCGACTCGCCCACTACGCCCAGTGTCTGGCCCTTGTTGATCGTGAAGGTGACGTCGTCCACCGCGTGCAGCATACCTCTCGGCGTGCTGAAGTATTTCTTGAGGCCTTTGACCTCTAACAATGCTTTCTGCTCGCTCATTTCCGGTTCAACATCCCTTCCTTGATATTCTCTTCGTTATACAGGTGGCACTCCACATAATGCTCTTCGTTCCGGTATACGCGCTTCGGCTTCTCCGTCTTGCAGATCTCCATCGCGTAATCGCAACGCGGGCAGAATGCACACCCGCTCGGCAGGTTGCTCGGGTCCGGCATCAGGCCCTTGATCGGCTTCAGACGCTGCTCTCTGTGATCCAGATCCGGCAGCGAGTTGAACAGGCCCTCTGTGTACGGGTGTCTCGTGTAGTCGAACACATCTTCCAGTGTCCCGTGCTCCACGATGCGCCCCGCATATATGATCGATACCGTGTCGCAAATCTCCGCCACGATACCCAGGTCATGAGTGATCATCAGCATCGAGGTGTTGTACTGCTCCTTCAGGTTCTTCATCATTTCCAGAACCTGCGCCTGGATCGTCACGTCCAGCGCCGTCGTCGGTTCGTCCGCGATCAGCAGACCCGGCGAGCACGCCAGCGCTATGGCGATGACCACGCGCTGCTTCATCCCGCCGGAGAACTGGTGCGGATACTCCGTGCCGCGTTCACCGGGGATGCCCACCAGCTGCAGCATCTCTTTCGCCTTCTCCACCGCTTTCGCGTGGTTCACGTTCTCATGCAGCTCGATCACTTCTGCGATCTGGTCTTCCACCGTCATCACCGGGTCCAGCGAAGTCATCGGGTCCTGGAAGATCATCGACACCTGATTGCCGCGCACCTTCTCCATCTCGTGCTCGCTCTTCTCAAAGATGTCTTCCCCGCCCAGCTTGATCGTGCCGCTCACGATCTTTCCCGGCGGATGCGGGATCAGCCGCAGGATCGACAGGCCCGTTGTCGTCTTGCCTGCGCCCGTCTCGCCTACCAGCCCCAGCGTCTTCCCTTTTTCTATCTCAAGGTCCAGCCCGTTTACCGCCTGTACCACACCGTCGTCTGTGCGGAACTCCACCACCAGATCCTTGATCTCAACAGCAAGGTTCTTCTTGTCACTCATCGCTTTCTTCCTCCTGTCCTTACTTCAGTCTCGGATCCAGCGCATCACGCAAACCGTCGCCCAGCAGGTTCAGGCTCAGGATCGTTATCATGATCATGCACCCGGGGAACATGGTGATGTAGCTGTAATCGCGGATGTACGTTCTGCCGCCGGACAGCATCGCGCCCCATTCCGGACGCGGAGGCTGTACGCCCAGGCCCAGGAAGCTCAAGCCGGCTGTGGACAGGATCACCGACGCCACGTTCAGCGTTGTCTGTACCAGGATCGGGCCCATGCAGTTGGGCAGCACGTGGCTCGCTATGATCGTGCTCGTCTTCGCGCCGATCGCGCGCGCCGCCTCGATGTATTCCGAGTCGCGCACCGTCAGCACCGCGCCGCGCACAATGCGCGAAAAGCCCGGTATGCCCGATACCGTCAGCGCTATGATCAGGTTCATGTTGCTCGCGCCCAGCGCCGCTACGATCGTAATGGCCAGCAGGATGTTCGGGATAGCCAGCAGGATGTCCATGCAGCGCATGATCACCATGTCGATCTTTCCGCCGAAATAACCCGCCATAGAACCCAGCACGCCGCCTACTACCAGCGAGAATGCAACGGCCACCACCGAGATGCCCAGCGACATACGCGCGCCATGGAAGATTCGCGCCAATATATCACGGCCCATTTCGTCTGTGCCAAACGGATGCGCACCCGAAGGCGACTGCAAACGCTGCGTGATGTCCTGCTTGATCACCACATTGTCATAGTCGAACAGCACGCCCGCAAAGATCACCATCAGTATCAGCAGCACCACGATGGCCAAGCCCAGCATTGCCGTCTTATTCCTCTTCAGATGTGTCCATACCTGGTACATCTGCCCATGCTTTTTCCCGTTTACAACTTCCGCCGGTACGGCTGCAGCTGTATTCTTCTTTTCTTTGCTCATTTGCTCTTACCTCCCGACTTGTACTGGGATTTGATCCGCGGATCCACAAAGCCATACAGCAGGTCCACTATCAGATTCACGATGGAGAACGTCGCGCACACCAGGATGATACAGCCCATGACCATCGGGATGTCGCGCCCCTGGATCGAGTCCACCATCAACCGCCCTACGCCCGGCCATGCGAACACCGTCTCCGTCAGTACAGAGCCGCCCAGCATGAAGCCGATCTGCAGGCCGATTACCGTGATCGTCGGGATCAATGCGTTTTTCAGAGCATGCTTCCGGATCACCACATTGTATGCCACGCCTTTGGCGCGCACCGTGCGGATGTAGTCCGCGCGGATCGTCTCCAGCATGGACGATCTCGTCGTTCTCGCGATGGACGCCATGTGGTTGAAGCCCAGCGCCACGGCCGGCAGGACCAGGCTCTTAAACCCGTTCTTGCCCGATACCGGGAACCACCCCAGCTTCAGCGAGAACAGCAGGATCAGCAGCAGGCCCAGCCAGAAGATGGGCATCGACACGCCGATCAGCGCCACGATCATCGAAATGCCGTCGAACAATGTGTTTTGCTTTACAGCCGCTACCACGCCCAGAGGGATGGCCACCACGATGGCGATCAGCATCGCCGCCGCCGTCAGCTGTATTGTGTTGGGGAAACGGTTGAACACTTCCGCCGACACGGGGCCCTTTGTCTTGTAAGACATGCCCATGTCGCCTTGGACCAGGTTGATAACGTAACGGCCATACTGCAGAAGGGCAGGGTCGTTCAGGCCCATCTGCTCTCTCAGCTCTGCGATCTGTTCCGGTGTCGCCTGCTCGCCCAGAATAACCTTCGCCGGGTCACCGGGGGCAAAGTGCAGGATCATGAACACGATCAGCGTGACACCGATTAGCACCGGTATCATCATAATCAGTCGCTTAATGATAAATTTCCACATGAGATCCTCCTGTTTTCATTGCCGGTACCCTTCCTCACAGATACCCGGCAGGATTTTCGCTGCAGGCCCGTTCACGCTGTCCGCTTTCACGACAGAATGCCGCGCCTGAAGCGAGATATGGGGCTGCGCTGTCCCCGGCCGCGACCCGACCGGAGACAGCACAGCAAGTAAAACCTTGCGGTTTAACTTTAGAACTTAGTTCTTCCAGGACACATCCTCGAAGTACAGGGAACCGCTGTCGCTCACCTGAACGCCCTCCAGGTCGGCATTGAAGGCTCGCATGCTGATAGGCTGCCACAGGGGAGCCTGGGAACACAGCTGGTTCAAACGGGCCGACAGTTTTTCCATGATGACTTTTCTCTCGGCGTCATCGATGGTGACCTTTGCCTGGTCGATCATGGCATCCACTTCGGGGTCGTTCAAACGGGTCTTGTTGGAAGCATTGATGGAGCTGGAGTGGTACACGCCCACCACATAGCCCAGAAGGTTGCTGGAAGAATAGCCGCCGATGGAGGCTGTATAATCGCCCTCTGTTGTAACGGACAGATAGGTAGCCAGGTCCATGCTCTCGATTTCGCAGTTGATGCCGATCTCCTTCAGGTCAGACTGAACGACCTCGCCGGCGCGCTTCTTTGTGTCATCGGAGCAGATGATGGAGAAATGGATATCCGCAGGGTTCACGCCGGATTCCTCCAGCCACTGCTTCGCCTTGGCCACATCGTATGTATCGGCATTTTCCTCGGTGGCGCCCTCAAAGTTGATGGGGCACTGGGAGATGGCCGGGCGGGCCATGCCGTTGTAGGCCACGGTTACCACGTTTTCCTTGTTGATGGCCGTGTTGATGGCGTGACGGACCTTTTCATTGTCCAGGCCGGGCTTCTCGTTGTTCAGCATCAGCCAGGTCTCATTGGTTGCGTTGTACTCGATC
>OGMW01002403.1_pt1 | contig 12690 bp, 10 predicted proteins | sample 1573281 | NCBI WGS metagenome assembly OGMW01 (sample SAMEA2581907, study PRJEB24529) | metagenome | biome: Human gut stool | place: China | collected 2011
GTCATGTGTGGCTGGTCAGCGCCGAGATCGCCAGCGAACCGCCGAGCAGCAGCACGCAGACGACGTAGGCGATCGGCACCGGGATCAGCCCGGCCGCGATCGGCCGGTTGCGCTTCGTCGGGTGGGCCCGGTCGGCCTCCACGTCGATGGCGTCGTTGACGAAGTAGATGCCCGACGCCGCCATCGAGAACACCACGAACGCGACGACGGCCTTGACCAGGACGTCCGGGTTCAGGATCTGGCCGGCCAGGAACGGCACGGCCAGCACCAGGACGTTCTTCACCCACTGCTTCGGGCGCAGTTCCTTGATCAGGCCGGTGACCACATCGACCGATGGACGCTGGGTGGCGAGCACCAGATGCACGCCTGCAGCTCGTGCCAGCTGCGTGATGCGTTGGATGGAGCTTTCCACATCATTCTTGGCCACCATCATCAGATCGGCCATCTCGTCGACGACCACCAGAATGTACGGATATGGAGCGACCTTGCGCTTCGATCCGGCAGGGGCATGCACCTTGCCGGCGCGCACGGCAGCATTGAAGTCCTTGATATGGCGGAATCCGAAGAATTCAAGATCGCTGTAGCGGGCATCCATCTCCTTGACCACCCATTCGAGCGCCTGCGCAGCCTTCTTCGGATCGGTGATGATCGGCGTGAGCAGATGTGGAATACCCGCGTATGCCGATAGTTCCACTCGCTTCGGATCGACCATGATCATGCGCACCTGATCCGGCGTCGCCCTCATGATCACGGATGTCAGCATGGAGTTGATGAAGCTGGACTTACCGGAACCGGTGGCGCCTGCCACCAGAAGATGCGGCATCTTGGTGAGGTCCGCCGTTACAAAATGGCCTTCCACATCCTTGCCCACGCCTGTGAGCATCGGATTCGGATCGTTTCTCGCCTTGTCCGAACGAAGCACATCGCCAAGCACCACGGTTTCACGGTCGGTGTTCGGTATTTCGATGCCGATGGCGGACTTGCCTTCGATCACCGACAGGATGCGCACGTCGGAACTGGCCACCGCGTAGGCGATGTTCTTCTGCAGATTGGTGACCTTCTCCACTTTCACACCCGGACCAAGCTCCACCTCATACATGGTCACGGATGGGCCTCGCAGAAAGCCGATGACTTTAGCGTCGACATTGAACTGCTGGAATGTGACCGTAAGAGCGCGGATCACACGATCGTTCTCCGGAGTGTGCACCTTGCTTCAGCATGCCGAGATCAGGCAGATGATAGGGGCCCTCCGGAATCTCACCGGACTCGTCGGAAACGCCCTCTCCGTTCGATCCGGCATCCAGATCGTTCACGACCTCATTGGTCGCCGCATCGACCATGACCTGCGACCCGTTGGACGTGCCGTCCTCGTCGATGACGGCCCACGGGTCCCCTACAGCCACGCCAACGGATTTGATCTCGTCGGACGCCGCCTGGCCGGCAACCGTCGGAATGGTTTCCGGGATCTGCGGCATGGTGCCGCTCGCCAAACCGATTGGGTCAGAGGAAAGGGAACGCACCACAGGCGTCTGCGGCATGGCGACGGTTCCACCGAAATCCTGAGCGGAATGTTCGTCGGATGAAATGCTGCGCGGCCGCGAGACGCTCTGGTATGGTTCGTCAAGCATGGTTTCCGCCGTTTCGCCATGACGTTCGGCAGCATTACGAAACGCCTCATCACCGTCGTAATGATCGAGTCCGTCCTGAGCGCCCTGCTTCTTGGATTTCGATGATATCCATTGCTTTATGAGGGAGAACGGCATCGGCTTCTTCTTTTCAGCCGCCACATCGTCGGCTCCATTATGCGCCGGCACGCCTTCTGCGAACGACAGCGTGGTATCTCCTATACGCACTTCGTTCGGGAATTGCTCGGTCTCGTCATCAACCTTTTTATTTGCACCGAATCCAAAACGGACCTTCAATGCACGTACTTTGTCGGGAATCTCTTGAACCCCTGTATTGGTAATCAGCAACAACGAGAACAAAATGACGACCACGAAAATAACGATGGCGAACGCCTTGGAAAGCCCCCATGCCAGCGGGCAGCCAAGCACATAGCCGAGCAGACCTCCCGCATTCTGCAGCAACGCCATGTCGAAACCTTGGGCGTCGGACGCGAGCGCCGCATCGAGTATGGAGCAGACGGACCACAGAATCATGGACCACCCCGCCACCATACGCACATTGCCGCTTTTGCGCTTGGTCTCATATATGAGGCTGAATGCCACCAGCGACAAAAAGACCGGCAGGATGACGCTCATCAGACCAAACAGGCCGGAAGCCAAGGCGTGGAGCATCCGGCCGAACACGCCCTGCACCCGGAACCATTCCGAAGCGCAGAACATTACCGCGAGAATCACCAGAATAAAACATGCGATATCACGTCCGTACTTGGTCAAGACACCCATCACAGGCGACGGCTCGACCGCGTCCATGACCTTGGTCTCGCCGGAACGTGCCTTGCCCGTGGACCCTTTGCCGCCGGATTTCGTATTGGAAGATGCTGTTCGTGCCATAACGGTCATGATTTTACCCATGGGATGCGCCATGACATGGCACTTCCTCGAATCGCACACATTTTCTAACTTAAGTGAACACGCAATTTCACTGATTGGATTCCACCAAGATCGTCACCGTCAATCTGGAGGCCAAGCCGGAGAAGACCGTGGATAAGGTGGAAAGCTTTGACGAATACGGCAGCGGGAGTTTCATTTCAGGCGAGGTCTCCGAGATGATGCTGGGTGTAGGCGTCCGCCTGTGCGTCTATAGCGTCATAGGCACCTGCATCGGCATGTTCGATGATGGCCATCGCATTGTCTAGCAGCGCCGGATTGAGCGCTTGGAGCCAGTGGATGCGCGGGTCACGACCGAACCATCCCATCTGCTTGCGTGCCAGACGCTTCGTTTTCTGCGCAATGTCCATGAACGTGTCGTTCAGGTCACGCAACCCGTCCAAATAGTCGACGACCTGCTGGTAACCGAGCGCTTTGGCTGCGGTGATGCCCAGCTTGGGACGGATACGTTCCACTTCTTCGATGAATCCGCCTTCGAGCATCTGCTTGGTGCGAATATCGATACGACGGTCCAGTTCCTCACGCGGCAGATCGAGACCGATTTGCACGGTGGGAATGACGTACCGATAGTGCGGAAGGCTTGCCGAATAGGGTCGTCCCGTCACTTCGATGACTTCCAGCGCACGGATGGTACGCCTTGGATTGTGCGGGTCCATGCGCACCGCCGCTTCGGGATCCTTGGCTTTCAGCTCGTCGAACAGCGCGCCCGCACCTTCGGTTTTTTCCCGTTCCTCAAGCGCCTTGCGTACTTGCGGGTTGGTGCCAGGGAAGGAGATGTCGTCGATGGCCGCCCGCGCGTACAGGCCAGAGCCTCCGACGAGGATCGGACGCACTCCCCTGGCCTGTAGTTCGGCTATTTTCTCGCGGGCGAGCTCTTGGAACCTCGCCACGGACATGGCGTCGTCCGGTTCGATGATATCGATGAGATGATGCCTGACCTGCGCCTGCTCCTCAAGGCTTGCCTTGGCCGTGCCGATATCCATGCCCCGATACATCTGGTATGCGTCGGCGTTGATGATTTCCGCCTGTTCGCCTTTGCGCGCCAACGCTTTGGCGACGGCAATGCCCAACCCGGTTTTGCCGGATGCGGTTGGTCCGACAATGGATACGACCTTGCGCTGCATCACAGGATCGGCGTCTCCTGTTTTGTCTGTTTTCTCAGAGGTCTGTTCAGTGTCGAACGGCATAGGTCTGCCCCGCCTTCGGATCGGGATCGGCGATGAGGTTGTGACGCCCAGCGTGGGTGATGGTGGCGGTCACGAAATCGCCTACCTGCGGCATCGGCTCGCCTTCGGGCACACCGACATGCACGAGCACGCCGGTTTTCTCGCGCCCGGTGACACGATGGGTCGCGGCGTCCTTCTTGCCAGATGCGCCGGTGACCATCACTTCGACGTCACGGCCTTCGAAGGTTTTGAGATTTTCTTCGGTGATGCGTTCCTGCAATGCCACGAGTCGTTCGAACCGGTCTTGGACCACGTCGTGCGGCACCTGCTCCATTTCGGCTGCCGGAGTGCCTGGGCGCGGCGAATAGATGAAGGTGAATGCGGACGCGAATCTCGCCTCTTCCACCACACGCAAGGTTTTCTGGAAGTCCTCTTCGGTTTCACCCGGGAAACCGACGATGATGTCGGTAGAGATCTGCGCATCCGGCATGGCCTCACGGATTTTACGCAGAATGTCAAGGAACTTCGCGGAACGATACGAACGGCGCATGGCGCGCAGGATTCGGTCGGATCCGGACTGCAGCGGGAAGTGCAGCTGGTGCATGACATTGGGCGTTTCGGCCATGGCTGCGATCACGTCGTCGGTGAAGGCGGCGGGATGCGGCGAAGTGAACCGCACGCGCTCCAATCCTTCGATCTCACCGCATGCGCGCAGTAGCTTGGAGAAGGCGAAACGGTCGCCGATGCCGTAACCGAACGAGTTCACGTTCTGGCCGAGTAGCGTGACTTCCTTGGCTCCTTCGTCCACGCACTGGCGGATTTCGGCAAGAATGTCTCCCGGGCGACGATCATGTTCCTTGCCTCGGGTGGTAGGCACGATGCAGAACGTGCAGGTGTTGTTGCATCCCACGGAGATGGCCACCCAGCTTGACACCTTCGACGCGCGGTCGGTGGGCAGCTGGCTTGGGAAGTAGTTGAGTTCCTCTTTGACCTTGACCTGCGCATGGCCTTCGATGCGCGCCTGGTCAAGCAGCTGAGGCAGGGAACCAATGTTCTTGGTACCGAACACGGCATCGACCCAAGGGGCCTTTTTTGCGATCTTCTCACGGTCGAGCTGTGCCATGCATCCGCCGACTGCGATCTGCAGGTTCGGACGCTGGCGCTTCAGTTCGGCCCACAGGCCGATGGTGCCGTACATGCGTTCCGCCGCGTTTTCCCGCACCGCGCATGTGTTCATGACGATGAGGTCCACGTCATGATCGAGGTATTGTTCTTCGGTGGCGGGCACATAGCCATCCGCTTCGAGCACACCCGCGATGCGTTCGGAATCGTGCACGTTCATCTGGCATCCGAGGGTGTGTACGTAGAACACGCCCTTGCCTCGCGTGGCGGTGTCTTCTGTGGCAGGTTCCGCAAGTTTCGAGGCGCGCTCCGCCTCGGTCATCATGTCTTCGTTCATAGCATTCCATGCTATCGGCAGGGATTCCCATCACGCGCCGTATGCACCTTAATGCAGCGTGGCATGCGGTGGAATTGGAGGGATGACGGCGCTTTCAGCGCTTTTTCAGTTTTTCCGCGCTCCTTTTGGGTACACTATGGAACCGTGATACTTGATAGACAGAGCCGCATCAATACCAGTGAACTGCAAGCACGGCTGAAGTCGGTGACTTTCGACGATGGTCCGTTGCCTTCCGATCAGATTACCGAGTTCATTGATCAAATGCAGGTGTATGAGGGCGCGATGTATGAGATCAGCACCAAACTGGAGATTCTCGATTCCGAGTTCCAGGTGCGTTTCTCCCATAATCCCATCCATCACATGGAACGCAGGTTGAAGTCCATCAATTCCATTCTCGGCAAGTTGAGGCGCAAGGATCTGCCGTTGACGGTGGAGTCGGTCAAGGACAATCTGTTTGACGTGGCAGGCATTCGCGTGATCTGCAATTATCGCGATGACGTGTATTCGGTGTCGAATTATCTGTCCGCGCAGAACGATATTCAGGTGTTGCGTGTGAAGGATTATATTAAGAATCCGAAGCAGAATGGATATCGTTCGCTGCATGTGATTTATGCGGTTCCCGTTTTTCTATCTTCCGGACCGCATTACACGCCTGTGGAGGTGCAGTTCCGCACCATCGCCATGGATTATTGGGCGAGTTTGGAGCATGCGCTGCGTTATAAGACGGATTTGCCCGACGCGAAGCTGTCGGAGCATTCGCAGACGTTGCTTGATTGCGCGAGAAGTCTGCAGAATGTCGAAGCGCAGATGCAGAACATTCATCGCGATATCAATGGCGCGCCGCAGGTTGGCGAGGCCCCTAAGGCCGGCTGACGTCTGCCGGTTTGCGTTTGGCCGCATGCAGGAGCTGGTCGATGGGCAGCTGGGCGAGTATGGTGCCCGCGAAAATGAGCGCGCAGCCGAGGTAGGCTCGAGTGGTCATGATTTCGCCCAGCAGAAGCGCCCCTCCGACTGCGGAGAAGAACGACTCGAGCGACATGATCACGGACGCTCTGGTCGGAGGCACAAGTTGTTGGCCTATGACCTGAAGCGTATAGGCTACGCCAGCAGAGCAGACGCCCGCGTAGACGATGGCGATCCAGCTTTGCGCGGCACCGGCCCAGTCGATGGATCCTTCGATGATAGAGCCAATCCAGCTGATGATCGCGGTGGTGGTGATCTGCCCGAATGAAAGCAGGATGGGGTCCATGTCTCGTCCAAAGGTGTCTATGACGAGGATGTGCCCGGCGAAGAGGACTGCGGTGAACAGCAGCACCATGTCCGCCAGGGTGATGGATCCGAATCCGTCGGTGACGCACAGCAGGTAGAAGCCGATAACGGAGATGGCGACGCTGATGATGACGCTGAGGTGCACTCGTCGACGCAATATGATGAAGGCCAGCAGTGGCGTCATGACGATGTATAGAGCGGTGATGAAGCCGGACCGTCCCGCCGATCCGGAGTAAAGGATGCCGTATTGTTGGACGGTGCTTGCGGTGAAAAGCACGATTCCGCAGATGATGCTGACCACGATGGGATTGCCGGCCCATTTCGGCATGGCGACGATTGCGCCGTTACCAAGGGTGATGGACGGTTTTCCCTGGGTTTCACGGCGTTTACGCTCTTGTTCCGCTATGGTGCTGCGGCGAAACCAAAGCAACGGTATCAGAGAAATGGATCCGAGGGTGAATCGGGTGGCTCCGAAGAACAGCGGTGTTGTGGAGTCCATGCCTTGCACTTGCGACACGAATGCGAATCCCCAAATGAGGGCCGCCAGTACGAGGCATGCCATGCCGCCAATCTCTTTTCTCTGCATGAGCACCCACCGTAAAGCATGTCTTTGACCAACGGATAAAGCCTGGCCACATTCTGGTCAGGCTTTATCCGTTACGTTGACCGAGGAGCAATGCCAATAATGTCCCATCAAAGGCTGAAAGCCAAATGACGCGTGCGTCCCCAAAACGCACCGAAGGAAGGCGCACGAAGGTACGCCGACTGAGGAGCAATGCCGGGGACGCTCCGTCATTTGGATTTCAGTCGCGATTGCCGAGGAGTTGGAGAATATACATGAACATGTTCACGAAATCCAAATACAGATTCAGTGCGCAAAGGATGGAAACCTTCTTGACCATTTCGGGGCCTTGGGCGGAATACTGTTCAAGCATGGCGCGGGTGGCTTGGGCGTCGTAGACGGTCATGCCGGCGAAGAGCAGAAGTCCGATGGCAGAGACGATCATGAGGGTGGTGTTGCCGGGGGCGAAGATCATGAGAATCACTTCGGCGATGATAAGCACGATGAGGCCGACGAAAAGGATGGGGCCGGCCTTGAGCATGTTGATCTTGGTGGTGCGTCCGAACATGGTGAGCGCGAAGAAGAAGCCGGCGCACAATGCGAGGGAAATGCCGATGGTGCCAAGATCGTAGGCCATGAAGATGGTGCTGAGGGTGAAGCCCATGAGCGCCGCATACACGTAGAACATGACGTATGCGGTGGAGACCTTCATTGTATGGATGCGCGCGCCAAGGTAGATGGCAAGCACGATTTCAATGACGGCGGGGGCGAAGATGCCGATGATGCCCGTGGTTTGGATGAGTGCCAGGTACGCGCCGCTCATTTGGGTGATGATGGCGACCACGGCAGTGACGATCAAACCAAGGGTCATGTGCGTGTATGCGCTGTTGACGGAACTGCGTTCGGCCTGCTCGTAGGAATAGGTGGCCTGCACGTTGACTGCGGCGGTACCGTTGGGCGCATAGGCGTACTGTGGCTGCGCATTGTACTGGTTGTACTGTTGGTTGTACTGGTATTGATTGTTGAAGCCGTTATTCTGGGCGTTGTTACCCTGGGGCTGCTGACCGAATGCCATAATCGCTCCTTTTTGCTCGATTGCGCATCACGATACGGCATTTTCCTGACGATTTCATGAATATTGGCTTAATCTCATGATTTCTTCAAAGCCCGCATAGGTTTCGCGTTCGACACGGGGAGTGTGCCGGACGCGAAAGACTGGGACATGCCATGTCAGATGGCGAACTTGTACGTCACTTTGGCGGTGTCGCTGAAATCGAGAAGGTTCGTCACGTCGACGGTGATTTCGGAATCGTCTTTAAGCACATATCCGAGGGTTACCGTGCCGGTTGCTCCTGGCTGCAGTTCAGACAGATAGGAGCCGGAATCGTAGCCTTCCGGATTGTCCAAGTACATGGCGGTGTCGAGTTCCTGACCGTTTTGGAACACTTTCGGATTAGCCAGCACGGCGAAGGAGTTGTTCTTATCGGTAGTGTTGGTCCACTCGTAGGTGACGAGCACGGTCGGCTGATTGTTGTAGTCGTTGCCGGAACGCACTGCGGATACGATTTTGACGTGCATATCGGTGAGATCGCCTTCCATGTCTTGCTCGCCTTTCGCCTTGGTGTCGGTTTTGGTGGAATCATCGGTTTTGGCGTCCTTATCGGCGTCCGCCGACGAGGATTGCGACGTGCTTGTGCCCGTGATGTCGTCAAGCGCCTTGCTGGCGGCCGATTGCATGGCCAAGGTGATGACGATGGCCAACACCGACAGCACCGCCGCGACTATGGACAGGGCTTTGCCACGCTTTTTGCCTCGGAACGTGCCCACGATGGCCACGATCGCCAATACCGCGCCGACGAGTCCGAAGATCGCCGCGATGTTGTTGATGATTGGAATGAAGCTCAGCACCAAGCCGAGCGCGCCGAACACCACTCCCACGATGCCACATACCGTCGTGCCTTGCGGAGCCGGGGACGGCATGATCGGCGCGGGTCTCATACCGTTCGGCGCTGCCGGGCCGCCGTTGGGAATCGGAGCATTGTTGAACTCACTCATGATCTTTTTCTTTCTTCTCGAAGTGGTCGGAACACTTTCGAGCCTACGGGATCGGCTTCGTTCCCGGTATTGGACGAAAGTCCATTCCTGCCTGCACTTTGGGGCGCGCGGCTTGCGCCATCATGCCCGATAGCTCAATGGCATGTTTCCATGAGTATGCCGATAATGGGAGTCATGAGCGTGATCACAAACCCTTCCACCGCCGAAGTGCCAGTGCGCACCAGAATCTGGTGCACGGTGCCGATGGTGGTGTGCGCGAGTTTCGCCTGTCTGGCGCAGGTGTCTTTCGCATCCCAACAGTATGCGCAGGATAGTGCCCCCTACTTGTGGATGATCGCGTGCGTGCTCGTTGCGATCCCTTCGGGTTTGATTCTTCTGGCTCGCAACAGTTACCCGCAAGCCGTGTTCTGGACCGCATGCCTACTGGTGGTGGCGCTCCCCTACGATTCGCTGATCGCGCTTATGGCGTTGACTTCTCTGCTTGCGCGGAGACAGGGAACCAAAGTGACGCTTCGATCAGTGCTTGCCGCGGCGACAACGACGATCTGGTCCCAGGTGCGAGACGCTTTGCATCCTGCCGAGGCTTCGATCTGGCATGCGATCTTCTCCAAACCATATACCGGAGTTCGGTATGGCAATACCATGGTGATGCTTGTCGACGAAAGAACGATCATCGCGAGCGCCGTTGTGGTTGCCCTGATTGCGGTGGCGATCGCCACATTGGCCGGATTGCATATTCGCTCGCGCGCCCTTGCGCGCGTGGCCGAAGCGAAGGCTCAGTCGGCCAACGAGCAGGTGAGCAGGTTGCGGACCACGCTTGACAATCAGCAGCTTGCCGATGCGATAGCCGCGGAAGCGCATGATACGTTGGCTCATTCGCTGTCGTTGCTTGCATTGAATGCGAGCGCTTTGCAGGCCGAGTCTAGGAAATTGAAGGCTGAGGCCGAGCAGTTGGGCAATGCCAATGTGGCTGGTATGGCTGGAAAGATCGCCGGCACTACCGAGGATATTCGCAGGCAGGCCTCCGGCGCGTTGGATGAGGCGCATAGTGTGATTGACATGCTTCGTCATCCGGAGGATGCTCGCCTGCAGTTGGCTGCGAATGATGCCGAAGCGTCGTTGACCCGTGACTCATTGCTGCAGTTGATTGACGACGCCCGTGCCGCGAATATGCGGATTGATACGTGGATCGACGTTCAACAGCTGGGGCAGTTAGATGAGTCCATCGGCGTGATTGCGTATCACGTGGTACAGGAGGGATTGACCAATGTGCGCAGGCATGCGCCTGGCGCTCCGGTGTCGTTGCAGGTCGATGCGAACCCCCCGCAAGGGGTGCATGTGCACGTCAGCAATCCGACGACGCCGCAATCCCCCTCGCATATGGCAGACACCAGGAAGGGGGCCGGTCTTCCTGGTTTGGCCAAACGCATACAGCAGGCTGGCGGAACATGCCAATACGGTTTTGACCAACATAACGTCTTCCACCTTGATGTACGACTACCATGGGTTGGGTGAGCACCGAACGCAACCATGACGAGCAGCCGATCACCGTCGGCGTGATTGATGATGATCCGATGATCTGCCAGATGATGCGTCTGATTTTGGAGGATTATTCCTCCGGACGCATCAGCGTTGCCTTCGCCTGCACCAACGCAGCAGACGCCATCGAACATGCGTCGCACAATCCTCCTGATGTCGTGCTGGCTGATATCGCCATGCCCGGCATGGATGGCATTGAAGCCACTCGTCAGCTCCGCATGCTTCCCGATCCTCCGCATGTGCTTATTCTGACGTCGCTGAGTCCAAACAACACGGTGGAACGCGCCATCGAAGCGGGCGCGGAAGGATTCGTATCGAAAACGGACGCTCCGGAAGATATCATCCGCCGTGTGGCCGACGTGTGCGAAGGGGAGCCACAGTTCAATCCGGCAAGGCAACGGCAGCTCATCGGCGATTTGCATCAGCACCAGCCTCAGTCGCGGCGCGATGAGGCCCGTGCCATGCTCGACGCCTTGCCGGAACGCGAACGCGAAGCGGTGATTCTCGCGGCCGAGGGCTTCACCAATGCGGAAATCAGCGAGAAAATGTTCATTTCAGAACGCACGGTCAAAGCGCATATTTCATCCGCCGCAGATAAACTCTGCATGGGCCGCGTGCAGATGGCCCGTTTGGTAGAACGAGCCGACCTGCCGCCACGACTATGACATCATGCACTCGTACACTTGAACACAGAGCAACGCAATGAGGGGAACGCCATGTCAATCAGTGCAACGGAAAAGCCTTTAGGCAAAATCTTCACTTCGGATTACCGGTTCGTAATCCCATCATTCCAACGCGCATATACTTGGCAAACGGAAAACATCGCGCAACTGGTCACCGATCTGCAGGACGCATGCCACGACCCGGACACGCCGTATTTCCTTGGATCGCTGATCCTCGTCCATGATGGACAGACCAAATACCAAGTCATCGATGGACAGCAACGCCTCATCTCACTTTCCATCATCATTTCCGTGCTCCGCGATCTGGAAGACGACCCCGAACTCGTGGAAAGCCTCAACGACCTCATCGTCGAGCCAGGAGACAAACTACGCGGCATCAAAGCCGAACCACGTCTCAAACTCCGCGAACGCGACACCAACTTCTTCCGCATGTACGTGCAGGAAGGCGATCTGGAGGGACTGTTCGATCTGCGCGACAACGATATCGAATCGCACGCGCAACGCAACATCGCCATCAACACCAGACAAGTGTTCGACGAACTCGCGAAAATGCCCACACAAGACCGCCGCGCATTCGCATCATACCTCGTCAACGAAGTCACCCTCGTCATCGTAACCACCGACGATCTCGCCGGCGCACACCGTATTTTCGACGTCATGAACATGCGCGGAGTTCCCCTCACCGCATCCGACGTGTTCAAAGCAAGAACCATCGCCGAAATCTCCCCCGCCGCACGCAACGCCTACGCTTCACGCTGGGACGACATCATGGATCCACTCGGCGACGACGCACAGACGCTCGAAGAATTCTTCAGCGACATCCATCTCATCATCTCGCACAAAGCCGTCTGCACACAACTACTTGAGGAATTCCGCAAGGACGTGCTCAAACCATTCGTCAAAAAGCAGAACGTCATCTCCTTCATCGACGACCTGCTCGCACCCTACGCCAACGCATGGCGCATCATCGAACACCCGACCGACGCCAACCTGCCAGACGATATCATTGGCCAACTCGTATCCCTCAACGACTACCAAACCACCGACTGGAAACCAGTAGCCATGTGGGCGCTCGTCAACTCCATACGCAACCTCGGCAATCCCGACACACGCATATTCTCCACGCCGGGCACACACACTGCCGCAGCCTCGCGCACGTCGAACAAAAACCTCGAGGAACCTCAACTCCACGACCTTGAACGACTTCACGACGTACTCGCGGCCCTAGAACGCGTAACCGGCGTGGACAGTCTCAACAGGCAAACCCCGCTCAACCGACGCACACGCGCAGCCAGCACCATTCGCGACCTCGATAAAAACCACACCATCCAACAAATCCGAGGATTACTCATCACCGACGAAGACCGCCGCAACGCGCTCGCGC
>OGMW01002410.1_pt1 | contig 12669 bp, 12 predicted proteins | sample 1573281 | NCBI WGS metagenome assembly OGMW01 (sample SAMEA2581907, study PRJEB24529) | metagenome | biome: Human gut stool | place: China | collected 2011
TACGCATGGAAGAATATGCAGATGGCGAAGCGGCTGGAATACAGAAAGGCAAAGCTGCTGGACTGCGTGAAGGCAAAGCTGTTGGAATACGTGATTCTCTACTGGAACTCTTACAGGAGTTTGGCGATATACCGGAAGCACTTCAAACCCGGATTGAATCAGAAAAAGATTTGCAGGTTTTAACAAGCTGGTTGAAAGTCGCCGCGAGAGCGGACTCCCTGGAAGAATTTCAAGAGAAAACAGGACTGCTGTGATGGTGGTATGAGTAAATAAAGTGAAGAAGCACCCACAGAACCTGCCACTGGCAGCTTCTTTCGGATACAATAGATGTTTTAGAAAAGATAGTGTCGTAGTATCGATTAAAAAAATCGTTACTGCGACACTTTTTTTATATAAGTTATCTATAATACTTATATTAATTTCGAATTTGTTTTCCAACCACACCTTCTGTAGAATGGAGCTAAGAACTATTGGCGCAAAATAGCATTATAATCAGAAGGAAAGGAAGGAAAAAGTATTGAAAAATCAAGCAAAACGAGTGCTGATGTTTGGATTGATGATAGCAGTAGCAATGTCTATGTTATTGCCAAATGTCAGTGAGGCAGCAGCGAAGAAACCGGCAGCAGTAAAGGCTAAGACAGTGAAAGTCTACAAGAGCACCAGCAACACGAAGACAGCAACCGTGAAAGTAAAATGGAAGAAAGCAAAAAATGCGAAGAAATACCGCGTTGCTTACAAAGCAAAGGGCAAAAAGAGCTGGAAGAAAGTGACAACCAGAAAGACAGCGGTCACATTAAAGAATCTGAAAGGAAATACAAAGTATTCTGTAAAAGTACGCAGTCTGAATGGCAAGAAGTACAGCAAATATAGTAAGGCAAAGACATTTAAGACAAAGAAACTGGTGAAGAAGCCATCAAAACCGGATGAGTCGAAACCGCCGATTGACGAGAAAACGGAATTAAAAATTGATAAATCTGAAGTGACATTGTATGTAAAAGATGGCTATACAGCGACAGTAACAGCAAGTGGAATCGATACAGACAAGCTGACATGGGAGTCTTCCGATGAAGCAGTTGCAACTGTAGAAAATGGTGTGATCACACCGGTAGGAGAAGGAAAAGCAGTGATCAGTGTATCTGGAGAAGACCAGAAAAAAGAGTGTCAGGTTACTGTAAAATCCAGCGCATATCAGTATGTTACAGCGAAAGATGTACTTACGTCACTTGCATCCGGTAACAGCGAATACGAATTGATCGACGTGCGCCAGAACATAGATAAGAGCGGACTGGACATGGGTTCTTATACAAAAGCACATGTGATCAGCGCACTTGGTGCCCCGATGATGTCTGATGAATACGATTACCTTGCAGCTGATCAATGTGTAGAGAATCTGAAGAAAGTGGGCTTGTCCAATGAAAACGGTAAAAAACATGTATTTATCTGCTATTATGGTGGCGAAATTGCACAAATTGGAGTAAAAGTCGCAAGAAGTCTGATGGGAATCAACAATGATGACATCTATATCTTGGAAAGCGGACAGTGGTCTATGGATCCGGAATGGTCATCCATGGCAAAGAATCCATATGAAGCGCCACAGTATCTTATCGGAATGGGAACATTGAAAACAGGAGAAGCAGTGCAGACTATGACAAAGAGTCAACTTACAACAGCAATGACAGGAGAGATCAAGATCTGTAACGTACTGGATGTTCGTGTAAAAGCAGATTACGATGCAGGTCATATCGACGGAGCTGTGTCAGCATCTGTAAAAGAAAATGACGGAAGTGCATTGAAAGAAGAAGTGCAGAAAGCCGGAAAGACCTCTGTATTCGTACTTGTCGGAGATGGACAAGGCGAAGACGTAGCAGAAGCATATCAGAAAATGCTTGGTTACGGAGTAGCAGCAAATCAGATCGTAGTACTTGACGGCGGTATGAGTAAATAAAATGAATAAGCAATTTTAAACAGCTCCCCGGTACAGTAGTGTATCGGGGAGCTGTCTTTGAAAATAGGATGAATTGAAGTTACTAAGCCTTAACCCACTTGCCAATCCATTTATGAGTCGTTTTATTGTATTTCCGCTTGTACAGAACACCATTTACTGTTATATATCTCCACTCGATAACATCACCACGTCTTGGAGAGATAGAGATTTTCTGAGGCGTTGCCGTATAAGTGGAATGAGTAATATTTGTGGAAGCCTGCGTAGTACATGGTGCAAATAAGCTAAATACTAATAGATAAACTGGAATTAATTTGACTCTTTTTTTCATATATTTATTGCTCCTTTATCTGAAAATCGGTCATTTCCTCAGGGATATGATCTAAAGTTGTTAAATATTTTCCATCTACATATAAATCATAATTTGAAGAATGTTTGGGATGGATGAAGTAAGCATTTTCTGAAGTGATAGCCATAACGCCTTCGGGATCTGGGAAAACTAACTCTGTCACGAATACAAAAGAAAATATCAACAATATAGTGATAAATGCTGACTGAAAAATTCGGGATATATTTTTTCGTTTTTCATCAGTAAAATCTGTTGTGATAAATTTGATTCGTGTTCGCAAATTAGATGGACTCTTTCCAACAAAGTTCATGGATAATGCATGGTGTGCACATTGCCTGTAATGTACAGTCTTTGCAGTGGACACAATTAAATTGGCATATTGGATATGTTCTTTTCGGCTGCTGTTCTGCAGGATTGCCTGATCGTTGGAAACTTCCATAAAGAGTGTATACTCTTTTTTTAGAAGATAGATCAATGGATTCCACCAGTGAATACAGCAGACGACATCTACCAGTAACGTGATCCATAGATCATGTTTTTTATAATGCATGAGTTCGTGTTTGAAAACATATTCCAGTTCTGTGTCGGTAAAAGAAATATCCGGTAATAGTAATGTTGGTGTGCAAAGTCCGGTAATAGCCGGAGAAATAGTATCCGGCAGCACGGCAATGCGGATATTGTCAGTTGTATAGTGCGATGCCAGTTCATATAAGTGATGATACTCGGCAGTGTCTTTTACTTCAAATCCCTTTATATAGTTATTCAATCTTATCTTGCTGATCAATAGCCGGATTAATTGAATAACAGCACCAATAAAAACAATGCGATATAGGATATCTAAAATACTCCATCCATGAAATGGTGTGGTATCATATAGAAATCCGATTAACGTTGGCAAAATATGTTCTGATCGAAGTGTGTAAGTAAAAGGAAAATTCAAGGGAACTGCCATGCGCAGAAGAATCAATATGATTCCAATAAATACAAAGCGTTTTCCCTGTGCAAAAAATGTCTTTTTCCTATATAAAACATAATAAAAATACACGGTTAAAATCATACTTGTCGTCAGACAAGTAAGAAATGGTCCGAGAGAAAGTTCCATAAATTGCTTATTGCTCCTTTTTCAGTTCTTCTTTTTTCTTAGCAATTAACTGTTCTAATTGCTCTAATTCTTCGGCGTCCGTCTCCGCGTCTATCAATGAAGCGAAGAGAGCGAAGGGGGAAGATCCAACAATGTCTCTGAATGATTCATTGAAATATTCTTCTTTTGAAACACATGGTGTATAGCTTCGTGTCAATACGGTTCCGCTATATACAATATCTGCGACTTTGATATATTCTGCTTTCATCAGTGCCCGCAGACAAGCCTGTATGGTATTGATGTTCAAAGAAGGATTACTCTTTTCAATATCAGAGGCAATCATAGGGGTTGGACTGTTCCATAAGATCTTCATGATTTCCAGTTGCTTTTTAGTAAGCTTTTGCTTTTTAAATTTTTTCATCATGTCGTCCTCCTAAGTTGTTGCCTGTTCATACTATAACGCAAAAGAGAAATTAAGTCTATAGGTAAAAAGTAATAAAAATATAAAATAATAATTTATTGACAAATTAAAAAAATAATGATACTGTAAACAAAACAAAAACGGATCCGAAAAATAAAGACAAAAGGAGAAAATGTTATGAAGAAAAGAATTGTATCGTTAGCATTAATTGGCGTATTGACAGGGGCATTAGTGTTTGGAGCATCTGTAAATTCCACAACGGTATATGCACAGGAATCAGATAATCAAGAAGTGCTTGAAAACGATAACGAAATATGTGACAATGAATCTGATGAAGATATTGTATTTAGCGCGGCTAAAGCTGCTGCAAATACATATACAAGAGAAGTATCAGAATACGATATGCTTAAAGCGGCTCAAAAAGCATCAAATGTTGAATTGAAAAATAATGGGTTTACAGAAGCGGATATTATAGCACTGAAAAAACCATTGAAAGGAAAAGAACACTATGGAAAAGTGACGTATACGATAAGCTGTTTAAAATTTACACCTAAAAAAGATCAAACGGATTTAAAAACAAAAATGACATGGTCATGGAGCAAGGAACCAGCGGCATTAGTAACAGATATTGCGGCTACGACAACCAGTGAAAATTTTACAAAGGATTCTTCAAGTGCTACGGTTAAATATTATAAATACGGACATAAAGACCAGGGGGTAACTTCTCAGAATGCAATTGTAAAAACTAAAGATGCTGGAAGAGGTGTATTTACACGAATTACAATGGGAAAAAACTGGGATACAGATAAAAAAAGATATAAAAATGTAGCTATGGCTGGCAGCATTACAACATCATGGAGTATTGGAAAAAAGGTAACACAGGTAGGTATTGCGTCAAATTATGGTCATATAGTTGTATCAGCTGCGCCAACTCCGTCAGTATCGTTCGGAGGAGGTGCGTCAATTAGTTTTGCTCCGAAATTGGTATGCAGAAGTGGAGATGAAGCATATAAAAAGGTAGTTCAAAAATAAAGAGGTGAAGAAAATGAAAGGATGGTTATTGCTAGTGGTATCGATTTTTACTGCTGGTATTGGAATGCTTGTAGTAGGACTCCCGGGTGGAGAATTAACAGATGCAGCATTGATGGGAGGCGCAATTATTGGTTTCTTGGCACCGTCAATTGTGTATTTGGGAAATCATCTGAAATAAAAATGTGCTATATTTATAATTTAATTGGTTATCACGTTAGCAGTGCTTTTGATCCTTGCTGGGATTAACCTGGCAAGAAACAGCACATTTCCATAATTATATAAAATGCACAAAAATCACAAAACTTCCCATTTTATGTCACAAAATGGGAAGTTTTGTGGTTACTATATATGTAGAGGTTATAAGCGGAGTATGCGCTGGGGAAACTAAGGTATGAAGAAGAATCGGAGGTACGTGTATATGTTAAAACCGGGATTAATACTTTTTTGTATAGCACTTATAACAGGAGGAATCGGATTCTTCATAGGAGGGGGAGCTTTCATGCTTCTTGGATATTTAACGCCGTTTTTGCTGTATATAGTTAATCATATAAAATAGTTGCAGTTGTGAGCTTTGGCATCACCTGCTTTTGTGCTGGATACACATTCGGCAAGGATAATCATAAACCACAAAAATAACCGCCCCAGTCTGACAAACTAAGCGGTTACTTTTGTAATCATAAGTATGCGGACTAACCGTCTATCGGGAGTCCACTTAAATATCCTGCCTCAAATGAGCGACAAACTGCTCGGTGAAACTCTGAATATATGGAACTGCGGCGCCGATTGCTACGGCGTCTTTTTTGCATTTGCCGGAGAGAATGTAAGTAACATTGCTGTCAAATGTGGAGCGTGCGGCTACCTTTTTGCGGATCAGGTCAAGGTCTTCATCGGTGAAATAAGATGCAATGTGTCCGCCCAGAATAACCGGCGTTTCCAGTACCATATGCAGGTTGTTGATCAGCACGGCAACGTCGGAGAGATAATGATCCAGACGAGTCAGGCAGTCGGTATCCCCGGCTGCTTTTTTCTCAAAAAAGTTATCCAGTTCCTGGTGAATGTCGTCGGCATCGGAGCCTAACAGAGCATGTCCGGAACAGTAACATTCGGCGCAGCCTTTCTTGCCACAGTAACAGGTAAGTCCATCCGGAACGAGTGTCATATGCTCGAAAGTACCACTTTTTCCTGTGGCGCCAACCTGCAGTTTTCCGTCAATCAGCACGGCGCCGCCCAGATGCTGCCCAAGAGAAATGTAGATGGCATCGCTCAGGTCGCGCTGCTCCCACAGCTCGCTGTAGCAGGCACATTCCGCATCATGGATCAGCTTACATGGGAAACGGAATGCATTTGCAAAAGTATCCAGACGTAACCCGGTACTGTTCAAAATTTCGCCGTAAGTAAAGCTTTTCCCGTCCGGGGAAATCAGTCCCTGTACACCAAGCCCAATGCCAAGCACCGTGTCTTCTTTGTAGTGATTGGTATTCATAAAGTTCCGCACGGTATTCTTCAGAGAAATGAAATAATCATCTGTCGGTGCAAAATCCAGAGAAATCTTCTCGCGTGCAATCACCTTTCCATATAAATTAAGTGCAACAATCGTCGCCCGGTGCGGCAGTAGTTCGATCCCGATCGCAATACGCGCAAGCGCTTCTACCTGATAGGCAACCGCACGGCGTCCGACCGTGGAATCCAGCCTTCCGCATGTCTTAATAAGAGAAGCATCCAGAAGTGTATTCAGATGCTGTGATACCGTTGGCAGGCTGATGCCAAGCTCATTTGCGATCATCTGCTTCGGGCAGGACGGATGCTGGTAAATAAATGAGTACACGTCCGACAAATTCTTTAATTTTATATCTGTAAGTGTGAAAAAATCCATAATCTAGTCCCCTATTCATCAGCAATTCGCAAAATACACATAAATGTGTTCTTTCGCAGCTACGCAGCTATTTTACAAAATCAATTAATAAAAAGATATAAGATAAGTATACATAATAAAAGTACAATCGTCCAGAGACAGATTGAGATTGTAAGTGTTTCACAAATTCGAGGGTAAAAGATTGTGAAGTTTACAGTATTGTATATTTTCTTTAAATAGGCTATTATGTAAATACATTATATAAAATGATTTTATAAAATAAAATTATAAAATGATTCAAAACGTAAAAACACACTATAAATTAGGAGGAATCATCATGGGAATTATTGAGAAAATGAGACTGGATGGAAAGAAAGGTTTTGTAACAGGAGCAGCAAGAGGAATTGGTAAATGTACCGCAACTGCATTTGCAGAGGCAGGAGCTGATGTGGCAATCGTTGACCTTGATATCGAGGAAGCAAAGAAGACAGCGGCAGAACTGGCTGAGAAGACAGGAAGAAAAGTCATTGCGATCCAGACAGACTGCACGAACAAAGAGCAGGTTGACGAGATGGTAGAGACAGTTGTAAAGGAACTTGGTGGACTGGATTTCTGTCATAACAACGCAGGTATCTGCATCAACGCTCCGGCAGAAGAGATGACTTATGAGCAGTGGTCAAAGGTTATTAACATCAACCTGAACGGTATTTTCTTAACAGATATCGCAGCAGGAAAATATATGCTGGCTCACGGCGGCGGATCTATCATAAATACTGCATCCATGTCTGCACATATTGTTAATGTCCCACAGCCACAGTGTGCATATAATGCATCTAAAGCAGGTGTGATCCAGTTGACAAAATCTCTCGCGATCGAGTGGGCTAAACGTGGTGTGCGTGTGAACTGTATCAGCCCTGGATATATCGGCACAGAACTGACACTGAACTCTCCGACACTGATTCCGCTGATCGAGAAATGGAACGAGATGGCACCGCTTGGAAGAATGGGTAAACCGGAAGAATTAGAATCCATCTGTGTGTATCTGGCAGGCGATACAAGCACATTTACAACCGGATCTGATTTCGTGATCGACGGAGCATTTACATGTTTCTAAACATAGAATATAGGAGAATACAGATATGAGTGGCACAAATAGCAGAGAAATTGACTTGTTTTTATAAGTCAGTTTCTCTGCTATTTGCTCGTTTCAGATGATTTCGGCAGGGAGAAGATAAATTCTGTTCCAACACCTTCTGTGCTGATAACGTTGATATTTTCTCCGTGAGCCTGTATGGCTTCTTTGACGATGGCAAGACCGAGTCCGGTTCCTTTCTTATCTTTGCCACGGGAAAGATCAGTTTTGTAAAAACGTTCCCAGATCTTATTCAGTGCATTTCGCGGAATACCGATACCGTAATCTTTGACAGACGTGTAAACTTTATCGCCACGCTCGGTTGTCTCGATCGTAATGGAAGAATCCTGATCACTGAATTTGATCGCATTATCGATCAGATTATAAAGAACCTGCTGGATCTTCCTCTTGTCTGCAAAGATATAGAGATGTTTGGTTGCGAAAAGAAGTTCAATCGAAATCTTCTTCTGGGTGCAGCGCCCTTCAAAGGATGCGGCTACGTTTTTGATTATCTCATGAATATCGAATGACACTTTATCTAACAGAAGATGTTCCGTATCAAATTCATTCAATGTCAGAAGATCGTGTGTCAGATCCGTCAGACGTTCTGTCTCAAATAAAATGATTTTCAGATATTTTCCCTGTAATTCCGGCGGGATCGTACCATCTGCCATCGCTTCCACATAGCCTTTGATGGAGGTCAGCGGAGAACGAAAATCATGGGAGACATTTGCAACAAATTTCTTCTGGTAGTCTTCCATATCCCGAAGCTGGGAAGACATATAGTTGAGGGATGCGGAAAGGTATCCCATCTCGTCTTCGGTGTTGACAGGTATCTCGTAATCCAGATTGCCGGAAGCATACTGCTTGGCGGCTTCCGTGATCTTGCTGAGCGGCCGGTAAACGCCAGCAGAATCATAAAGGACAGAATGTAGATGACGAGAAAGCACGTATAAGCTGCATTCAGAAGATAATGCTGTGTCTCGGAAACACTGCTCAAGTCTTTGTGGATGATCAAATATCCCTGAGAAGTATAGTTACTGTTCACTGGTGCAATGACCGTGAGTACATCTTCATTAAAGTAACCGTGGTAATCACTGACCTCATATTGGTTATTGCCAATTTCTGCCGGATCAAAGTTCGCAATTCTGGTCGGAGCGGAAGGAAAATCACCGGAGGATGCCGAGGTCAGCACTTTGCCGTTGCGGTCAACAAACCAGCATGCAGCATTCAGATGCGATTCGATACCGGACAGTTGCAGATGAACATCGTTGAGCGTAATATTTCCATAAAAATATTGCGGCAGGTAATTCGTTGCAATGATATTCGCTTCCTGATGAACGGAAGAACCGGTGCTGGCTGTCAGCGGATCACTGACTAAGCCAGAGCCGAGTGTTGCGATCGTAAAAAGGCTCAGGAAACCGAAAATGATATATACAATAACAAATTTCAAATATAATGTACTTTTCATGTAGTGCCTCTGTGGTTTATTTCTTATTTTACTTCAAATTTGTAACCAATACCCCAGACGGTAGCAAGTCCCCATGTAGCATGATCTTTGATCTTCTCGCGGAGACGTTTGATATGTACGTCTACTGTACGGGTATCGCCAATGTATTCATATCCCCAGATCTGATCCAGAAGCTGCTCTCTTGTGAACACCTGATTCGGAGAAGCAGCAAGGAAATAGAGAAGTTCCAGTTCCTTTGGCGGCATATCGACAGTCTGACCATCCACAATAACCGAATAGTTGGTAAGGTTAATGGAAATGCCCGGATATTCGACACGCTTACTTTTGTCTTCCACCGGAGATTCCATCTTCTGCCCCGGTTGGTAGCGACGGAGAACAGCTTTTACACGGGCAACCATTTCTTTGGAATCAAATGGTTTCATAATATAATCATCAGCGCCCATTTCCAGCCCAAGTACTTTGTCAAAAACCTCGCCTTTGGCAGACAGCATAATGATCGGTGTGTTCGATCTTGCACGGATCTCACGGCAGACCTGATAGCCGTCAATGCCCGGAAGCATGAGATCCAGAAGCATCAGATTCGGCTGGTAAGTGTCAAATGCGACAAGTGCTTCTTCACCGTCATGGACCATCATCGTGTCAAAACATTCTTTTGTTAAATATAAGGAAATCAGTTCGGCGATATTTTCATCATCGTCTACGATTAAAATTTTCTGTTTATTTACCATATAAAATAGTCTCCCTTCGTTCGCAGTGTTCTATCTGAGTTCTGCGATTGTAACTCCGGCGTCACCTTCTCCGAAAGCACCGAGCCGGAAGGATTTTACATGTTTTTGGCGCTTCAGGTATTTGTGGATGCCCTGGCGCAGTGCACCGGTTCCTTTTCCGTGGACAATGCGGACAGAGCTTAAATGTGCAAGGCTCGCGTCATCCAGATATTTGTCCAGTTCAGCGACCGCTTCATCGACTGTCTTACCGAGTAAATTGATCTCAGTAGCAACGGTAAGTGATTTGTTCATCTTGATCTTGCCTTTGCCGGTACGCTTCGCTGTCTTTTGAAGATAGTTCGGCTTCTCGTCGATGATCTCCAAATCGGAAATGTTTACTTTGGAGCGTAAAATTCCCATCTGTACATCCAGATTGCCCTTTGCATCCGGAAGAGATACAACCGAACCGGTAAGATTCATGCTCAGAACCTTAACCGATTCGCCAAGTTTGAAATCTGACGGTTTGTATTGTTTCTTCGGTTTCGCTGGTTCTGGTGTCATGCCGGAACGGGTTTTCGCCATCTTCTTGCGGAGACGTTCACGTTCTTTCTCCATCTCGGCGGCAGAAATATTCGCCTTGCCGAATTTGTGGAAATTTCGCATTGTCTCATCGGCAGTCTCTTTGGCATCTTCCAGAATAGCATGTGCTTTTTCATTTGCCTCACGTAAAATACGGTCTCTCTGGGCTTCTAACTTCTCCTGTTTCTGGGAGGTTTCCATTTTCAGACGTTCGATCTCACGCTTGTAAGCAGCGATCGTCTCGCGCTCTTTGTCCAATGTCTTACGGCTCGTTTCCAGATCTGTCAGAATGTCCTCGAAAGATTCATCCTGTTCTGTCAGATGTGTCTTCGCATCTTCGATGATGTAATCCGGAATCCCCAGTCTGGAAGCGATAGCAAAAGCGTTACTCTTTCCAGGAATGCCGATCAGAAGCCGGTAAGTCGGGCGGAGCGTCTCAACGTCGAACTCACAGGACGCATTTTCCACGCCCGGCGTAGACAGTGCATAGACTTTCAGTTCGCTGTAATGCGTTGTTGCCATCGTGCGGATGCCGCGGCTGTGAAGATGATTCAAAATAGAAGTCGCAAGTGCTGCACCTTCGGTCGGATCAGTTCCGGCACCCAGCTCATCAAAAAGAACGAGAGAGTGTTCGTCTACCTGTTTCAAAAAGGAAACGATATTCGTCATATGAGAAGAGAATGTACTGAGGCTCTGCTCAATGCTCTGCTCGTCTCCGATATCGGCATATACATCGTGAAATACGGCAAGCTCGGAACGGTCCAGTGCCGGAATGTGAAGCCCTGCCTGTCCCATCAGAGTAAAAAGTCCAACGGTCTTAAGCGAAACCGTCTTACCACCGGTATTCGGTCCGGTGACAATGAGGAGATCAAATGTATCCCCCAATGTAAGCGTGATCGGAACGACATTTTTCTTATCTAAAAGGGGATGTCTTCCTTCCCGGATGTGGATTCTTCCTTCCGTGTTAAAAATCGGCTGGCTCGCATTCATATCAAGTGCAAGTGCACCCTTTGCGAAAATAAAATCAAGCTGACGCAGGATTGTATAACAGGTGTGGATTTCCGTTGTATATTCGGCAGAGTCTGCACTCAGACGTGCCAGAACCTTCTGAATCTCTTCCTGCTCCTGCCCATATAATTCTTTTAAATCGTTATTCAGTTTTACGACAGCCATCGGTTCAATGAAAAGTGTAGAACCGGTTGCAGACTGATCGTGGATCATACCGGGAACCTGCCCTTTGTATTCGGCTTTGACAGGAATGCAATATCTGCCATTTCGCATAGTGATGACAGAGTCCTGTAGATAGGTGCGGGCACTGCCGTTTACCAGCCCTGCAAGCTGTGTATGGATACGATCGTTGGTGATCTTCATGTTTCTGCGGATCTGGCGGAGAGCAGGGCTTGCATCATCGCTGATTTCCTCCTCGGAGAGAATGCATCTGCGGATTTCTGTGGACAAAGGTGTGAGTGGAGAAAGTCCATCAAACATGCTGTCCAGAGAGTCACCAGGAAGATCGTTACGTTCTTTACGAGAGTAAGTTTTGACTCTGGAAGTGTTTTCAAGAAGTCCGCAGACTGCCAGAATTTCCTGAATACTAAGAGCACTGCCGATTTCCAGACGTTTCAGAGAACCACGGATATCTTTGACATTTCCAAAAGAAATGGATCCTTTTTGGAATAGTCTTGTCAAAGCATCTTTTGTCTGTACCTGCATCAGGCGAATCGTTTCCAGATCTGTAGATGGTTCCAGGTTTTTACAGAGCTGTTTTCCCATATAAGAAGACGCTTTTTCTGTAAGTTTTTCTATGATTTTTGGATATTCCAATGCATTTAATGCTTTTTGATTCATAATAACTCCTCGTTGCTTAAATTGGCTTAGTTCCCCAGTCTCTATTCTACATGATTTTGACAGGAATGAAAAGAAAAATGTGAAATTTTGTTCATAAAAACTTCATAAAATTTTGCTAAAATATAACCCGAATTATCAGGTTGGAATTTATAGGAGAATTCTTATGGTAAAACGAAATGACAAAGAGCCATCTTCGGAGAATTACCCTTTCATAAAGGAAACAATAAAAGAGCGTCCAGCGGACAGGAAAATGTT